>Ga0213824_1001853_pt1 | contig 11176 bp, 9 predicted proteins | sample MC6MC0906MG_FD_179892 | JGI IMG/M metagenome (GOLD analysis project Ga0213824, IMG submission 179892) | Enriched soil aggregate microbial communities from Iowa State University, Ames, United States - MC6-MC0906-MG | ecosystem: Environmental > Terrestrial > Soil > Unclassified | place: USA: Iowa...
CGCCCTGTCAAATTCTGCCGAGGATATATTAGAAGGACTGAAAAAAGGGCATTCCTTTCTGACCATATCTCCGGAAGGTCCAATGATGGAAAGCTGGGCCGGGGAATATCTCATGGGAGATGAGATCCCGGAAGGAAGCGATATCCTGTTTACCTTCTGGAATTTACACGAGGGCGATATTCTGTTCCTGATATCCCAGGACGGCAGGGAAGAAATTCCCTGCGAATCAGGCCGGCTTTCCATTCAAAGAACTGCCGGAATGGCCGGATATCTCAGGGCAGAAATCAGGCGTAGCTTTCTTAAGGGGTATCCTTCTATTCCGGTGCTCCTTACAAATCCTTACTATATAACAGGTGAAAAAAATGATAAAGAATGAATTAGTAACGAATGAGACAATAAAAAGGGTACACGTGGTTTTCATGACCCATTTTGATATGGGATTTACGGATCTGGCAGACTGTGTTCTATCCAACTATATGAATGATTTTATTCCTGAAGCCATCAAGCTTGCCATGGACTTAAATCAGGATGGAAAGAAACGGTTTATCTGGACCTTAGGGGCATTCTTAATTGACCGGTATTTAAAAAAAGCTCCTCAGTCGGAAGCACAAAAACTGAAAGATGCCGTGATGAGAGGAGATATCAGCTGGCATGGACTGGCTTTTACCACCCATACGGAACTGATGGATACTGACTTGATGAATTTTGATTTAAGCTATGGAGACAGGCTGGACAGAGAGTTTGGAAAGAAGACCATCGCTGCAAAGCTTACTGACGTACCTGGCCACACAAAAGCTATGGTACCAATCATGGTCCGCCACGGGAAACAGTATCTGCATATCGGAGTAAATGCCTCATCCATGAATCCAATGGTTCCCCAAAGCTTTGTATGGCGGTCAGGAAACAGCGAGATTCTGGTCCAGTATTCTCCTGCCTATGGATCAGCCTGTTACGCAGAGGGCATGGAGGATATCCTGGAGTTTGTCTTTTTAGGAGATAATCTGGGCCTTCCTACCAGGGAAGAGGTTTTAAGGCAATTGGAGGAATTAGAAAAGAAGTATCCAGGTGCAGCAGTGGAAGCCTCCACCTTGGATGCCTATGCCCATAAGCTTTGGGAAAGTAAGGAAAAGCTTCCCGTAATAACAGAGGAAATCGGGGACACCTGGATTCACGGCATCGCCTCGGATCCGGTTAAGGTGAGCGGTTTCAGACGGCTTCTTGGCCTTAAGGATCAATGGAAAGAACAGGGAAAGTTTGGTTATGAAAGACCGGAATTCCATGGTTTTATGGAAAACCTTCTGATGGTATGCGAACATACATGGGGGCTGGATTATAAGAAGCACCTGTTTGATTTTAAAAACTGGGAAAAGGAAGACTTTAAGAATGCAAGAAAAGAAAATTATGTAACGGAGGCCATGTTTACGGAAAGAAATGCAGCTCTTTTACATGCTATATATGAGGAAAAGGGAGTGGATCATCTGGAGAGCACCTATGACTGGTACGAAAGCTCCTATGAGGAACAGCGGGCCTACTTAAGGGAAGCGGTCCGGCTTCTGCCGGAGGAATTCAGAGAGGAAGCCAGGCAGGCACTTGTATGGGAGCAGGCTGCAGAAGTGGAAACATGGGAAGAGGGAGAAACGGTCCATCCTTTAGAGATCATTTCCATACAAGACTGGAAAGCTGCGTTTGATGGAAGCGGCTCCGTGGTATATCTGGAAAAGGAAGGAACGGTCTGGATCCAGTCAGGCTGCTTTGGCCGTTTTTCTTATGAAACCTATGGGGCTAAGGATACCATATCGGAATATTATGAGTACAATCATGGGTTTAAGGAAAATATGGCCTGGTCAGAAGCAGATTTTTCCAAACCCGGACTGGAAACCGTGGAGGGACTTTCTAACAGGAATTACTCCTTTGGAGTGCGGGATATGATAAGGTCTGATTCTGAGGTCAGAATCTGTCTGGCAGGGAACCCGAAAGCTGTAAGTGAATACGGCTGCCCTGAGAGGGCATGGATCACCTACACCTTTGGAGAAGAGTTATTATGCGATCTTTTATGGGAAAATAAAGATGCTAATAAAATGCCTGAAGCCCTTTGGTTTGATGTCAATCTTGATGTTGAAAACCCTTATCTCTGGAAAATGATGATTATGGATCAGGAGATTTCTCCCCTTGAGGTGGTAAAAGGAGGAAACCGCAGGCAGCACTGCGTAGAAAAGCTGGTGTATGACGGTGCGGATGGGACCATTGAAATACAGAATCTAGATTCTCCTCTTGTAAGTGTGGGAGGAAGGCGGCTATATGGCGGTTGCATGGAGCTTCCGAATATGGAAAAGGGATTTTCCTATTGTCTGTTTAACAATAAATGGGGAACAAATTTTTCCATGTGGTGCCAGGATGACTGCAGGTTCCGGTATGTCTTACGCATTCAAAATAAGTAAAAGGGAATATTTGACAAATTCTTGGAACCAGTGTAATATAAAAAAATGGAATAAAATCCAGAGAAATATGAAAGAAAAGTTATGGAAAACCTCATGGTTTTTGTGGAAAAAGTAATGAAAAATGAAAACCCATGTGGAAATAGTCAACAATCAGGAGGAGTAGATGAAGAAAAAAAGTGGGCTGATGAAGATTCTGATTTTCCTACCCATAGTGCTGTTTGTTTTGCTTGTTGGGTGGATTGGCGTAAGCGAATGGAATGGAACGCAGGCCGTTCCAAGAGAAAACCTGGCCCAGTCAGAGCCTGAGGCATCAGTGGAAACGGAAGTTCTGACGGTGGAAGAGTCCCAGTCACAGGAAGAAACCGCTCCAACGGAGGAAGAAACAGAGCAAAAATCAGCCGTTCAGCTCCTCTTTGCAGGCGATATATTACTATCTAGTCATGTTATGATGGCTTATGATAAGTCGGGGAGCATGGAAGGCGTCCTGGACGAAGGATATCGGGGCGAAATTAGCAGTGCGGATATCTTTATGGCCAACCAGGAGTTTCCTTTCAGCGACAGGGGCACTGCGGCACCGGATAAGCAGTTTACATTCCGCCTGCCGCCGTCCAAGGTCTCCCTGATGAATGAAATCGGAGTTGACATCGTTACCCTGGCCAATAACCATTCCCTTGATTATGGAACAGATGCCCTTGTGGATACCTGTACAGCTCTGGATGGAGCCGGTATTAAGTACGTGGGGGCAGGCCCTAATATGGAACGGGCCAAACAGCTTGAGAAAATAGAAGTGAATGGAAAGACCATCGGCTTTCTGGGAGCGTCCAAGGTTTACCCCGATACCAACTGGGTGGCGGGCAGCAATAAACCTGGCATGGTAAGCGGTTATGATCCAACCATCCTTCTGGAAGAAATAAAAAAGGCAAAAGAAAGCTGTGATTATCTTGTGGTTTACGTCCACTGGGGCGTGGAGCGGGATGAGAAGCCCCAGGAACATCAGAGGATCTTAGGCAAACAGATTATTGACGCAGGGGCTGATCTGGTGATCGGAAGCCATCCCCATGTGCTTCAGGGAATAGAATATTACAATGGCAAGCCTATCTGCTACAGTCTTGGCAATTTCATCTTTGGTAGCAGCATTCCAAAGACCGCCCTGATGCGGGCCCAGGTGGATTTTGACCAGGGAAGCACCACCTTGTCACTGGTCCCGGGGACATCAAAGGCAGGATATACCAGAGAGCTGACCCAGGAAGGAGAAATTCGGGAATTTTATCAGTATTTCCAGGGGATATCATTTGGCGTGACGATCGATGAAAACGGCGTCGTCCACAATAACAGCAATTAAAATCAGACGAGGTATCTGTCACCCTGGCAGATGCCTCGTTCTTTTAGACGCTTTGCCAAAGTGCCGAGGACCAGTTTTTTGTTGCCGCTCCATAAAGGAGCCAGGAGCAGTTTTTTCGGCCCATCTCCGCTGATTCGGTGTATGACCACCTGGGGCGGAAGAAGGGCGATGCAGTCAATCACCAGGTCAGTGTATTCTTCTAAGGTATAGACAGGAACCAGGCCTTTATCATATTCTTTGGCAAGGTCCGTTCCTTTTAACACATGAAGAAGCTGAAGCTTGATTCCGTCGATTCCATGTTCTCCCAGATGGCCCAGATAGTTTACAGTTTCAAGAACCATATCTCTCGTCTCTCCAGGAAGCCCTAAAATGACATGAGCGATGACCGTAAGACCGGCTTCTTTTAAATTCTGGTAGGCTTCAAAGAAAGTATGGAGCGGATATCCTCTGCGGATATGATCGGCTGTGGACTCATGGATGGTCTGAAGCCCCAGTTCTACCCAGACAGGCTTGATTTTGTTTAAGCTTTTTAACAGATTCAGGACATCAGGCGGAAGGCAGTCGGGACGGGTGGCAATGGAAAGGACCGCCACATCCGGATGGCAGATGGCCTGGGTAAATAACTCTTCCAAATAGGATACGGGAGCATACGTGTTTGTATAAGACTGAAAATAGGCGATGAAACGGCCTTCTCCGGTTTTTATTTTACTCTGGATTCTTTCGCGGGCAGATTCGATCTGATCCGTAACGGAGGAATGGAGGGTTAAGGATTCCGCAAATTCTCCAGAACCTCCGCCGCTGCAGAAAATGCATCCCCCGGTTCCCAGGGTCCCATCCCGGTTAGGACAGGTCATACCGCCGTCAAGGGCCAGTTTATAGACTTTTTGTCCGTATTGTTTCTTCATTTCATAGTCTAGGGAATGATAAGGTTTTTCGTTCCAGAACATGGTTTCCTCTTTTCTGTCCGTGCTTATTTTTGATTGTTTCATTATACGGGGCTCCCGGATGACCTGTCAAATTATTTTATAGGTTTTCGTAAAATATTATATTGTGAAATCTTTGGCATCTATGATATACTCGTAGCAATGACAAAGCTTTGTCAATGAATAGGGAAAAGTGTGCCCAGCCCAAAATCGTGGGCAGTAAATTCGGAAAAGGAGAGCAAGTGACATGAAGATAATTGATACGATTCAGCTGCTGGAGTCTAAAGAGTCAGAAAAGCTTATGACTGCTTTATATGGAAAAGAGGCAGTTAAGGAGAATATTGAACGTTATCAGAGCCTTATAAGAAACTTCCAGAAGAAATTTCCGGAGGATGATGTAATGCTGTTTTCTTCGCCGGGGCGCACGGAGATCAGTGGAAACCATACCGATCATAACCACGGAAAAGTGCTGGCTGGAAGTATTAATCTGGATTGTGTGGGAGTAGCTGCAAAAAACAACAGCAGAAAAGTGAATATTATCAGTGAAACTTATAACCAGAACTTTGAGATTGATCTGGATGACTTAGCTCCAAGCGATAAGAAGGCAGGAACCATTGATCTGGTGAAAGGTCTTTTAAAGGGCTTTTTAGAGGGCGGATATGAGATCGGCGGCTTTGATGCCATCGTAACCAGCAATGTCATCAGTGCGGCAGGTGTCAGCTCCTCAGCTTCCTTTGAGATGCTGCTCTGCTCTATTTTAAATACATTCTTTAATCATAGCGCCATGGATGCCGTGGCATATGCCCATATCGGCAAGTTTTCCGAAAATGTGTATTGGGACAAGGCTTCTGGCCTTTTAGACCAGATGGCATGTGCAGTAGGGGGACTTATTACCATTGATTTTAAGGACCCGGCAGTTCCGGTTGTAGAGAAGATTGATTTTGATTTTGGTTCAAAAAACCACAGCCTTATTATTGTCAATACAGGAAAGGGCCATGCGGATTTAAGTGCTGATTATTCCTCAGTTCCGGCAGAAATGAAAAAGGTTGCAGAATTCTTTGGTAAAGAAGTCTGCGCTGAAATCACGGAAAAAGAGGTCATTGACAATTTACAGGAAATCAGGGATTTTGCCGGTGACCGTTCTGTCCTTCGTGCCCTCCATTTCTTTGAAGAGAATAAGAGAGTAGAAGCAGAAGTGGCAGCTTTAAAAGATAACCGGTTTGAGGACTTTTTAAAGAAAATTACCGAATCTGGTAATTCCTCATGGAAATGGCTTCAGAACTGCTTTACCAACACCAGCTTCCAGGAGCAGGGAATCACCATTGCCCTGGCTCTTACGGAACTTTTCCTGGCAGAGAAAAATACAGGTGCATGCAGGATCCATGGCGGCGGGTTTGCCGGTGTCATCATGACCATGCTGCCCAATGAGCTGGTAGAAGAATATATTTCCTATATCGAGAAAGCCATGGGAGAGGGCAATGCTTACCGAATGAGCATCAGGCCATATGGAGCCATCTGCTTCAATGAGATAATCAATCAATAATAATTGTAAATTCTGCCAAAATGGAGTAAAATATAATAAAGAAACGTTAGAATAGAACGTGGGCAGAAGGAGGCATTATGATAGAAAAGAAAAATCTGGTCATCACCATAGGAAGACAGTACGGCAGCGGCGGCCGAATCGTGGGAAAAGCCCTTGCAGAGGAGCTGGGAATTCATTTTTATGATGAAGAGATTTTGTCCATAACTTCGGAGCAAAGCGCCGTTGGGGAGGTGTTTTTCCGTCTGGCGGATGAAAAGGCGGGAAGTAATCTGCTTTACAAGATCGTAAGCGGCTTAAAGCCCCAGCTTGGGAAACCTTCTACGGATGCGGACATTGTGAAACCGGAGAATCTGTTCCGTTTCCAGTCCCAGGTTATTAAAGAGCTGGCTTCTGAAGAGTCCTGCATCATTGCCGGACGGTGTGGAGATTACATCTTAGGCCGTGAGAAGGAAGAGTTCCCAGGCCTGGTAAAGATCTTTGTTTATGCAGACACTGAGACCCTCATCAAGCGCACCATGGAGGTGGATAAGATTGATGAGAAGGAAGCTACAAAGCGGGTGAAGAAGATTAACCGGGAGCGGAAGGAGTATTACCGCTACTATACCGGCGGAAACTGGGAAGATTGGAATAATTATGATCTGATTATCAATACCAGCAGCATTGACCTAGAGCAGACAGCGAAGCTGATTAAGGATTATATTAAGCTTAGAGGAATTGAGCTATAAAGGAACGCATAAAACGGCGGCTTTGATTATGATTTCAAAGCCGCCGTTTCCATGTCCAGACTGATTTATCATTTAATTAGTTTTCATGTTTCTTGGAGGTTTCCGGTACCAGTGCAGACAAGGCGCTATCTAAATCCTCCTTAAAATAAACCATGTTTCCCTTGTTGCATTCATAGATAAAATCCCTTAGACTTTTGCTGGTATAGTGTGAAAAGTCTCCTACGATTCCAAGTTTAAAATGGTAATTTGAAAATTTCTGCAGGATTTCCCCAGCTAAACCTGTTTTAAGATCAAAAAAGCTTTCATCAAGGTTTTCTTTATACAGTATCATGCCAATGCAATTAGAGTTGTATTGGGATGTAGCCATTATATCAAGGATATCTTGAGCGTTGGTTATTTTCTCGTCCTTATCAACAATGGCAATATTCTGGTTTCTTATTGTTTTTATATTCATTTAAGCCCTTCTTTCTCTAGAAATGGAACTGCGATATCTAATACATTTGTCAGTATATGCCCACAGCCTTGAAGAATGTGGGTTTCAGCCATTGGAGCCAGGGCAGCAAGCCTGCGTGCTGTTTCATGAGCATCAATGGTAACATCATTTTCACCGGCGATCAGAAGAACAGGCATGGTAAGTCTTTGTAATCTACTATCTGCAAAAACTGGCAGTGCATCAGTCATAGGAATGAAATTTTGCACGATCAGCATAATAAAATCTTTTGCCTTTTGAGGTATATCACTTTCGCCAATAATGGAATCGTCAAACGTCTCTGATTTATTTTTATCCCGGGAAACATATTCCTCTGACTTAGAAATAAACTCCGGACGGATTGGAGTGATACCTGATGGAGAGATTAAAATAAGTTTTGCCACATATTCAGGAAATGCTGTTGAGAATTTCAGAGCCATCCATGAGCCAAATGAATTTCCCATGATGATTATGCGGCGAATCTGTAATTTATCCAGGACTTCTTTCAACCATAATGCATATTCATCGGCAGCGGGGTCATACCTATTTTCCTCACTGTTACCTGCCTCTCCAATTATATCGATGGCGAATACATGATAAGCTTTTGATAATGCAAAGATTTCCGTCGCCCAGAAAGCATTGTTGCTGCATGAGCCGTGGAGCAGCAAAAGAGGAGGGTTTTCCTGAAGTCCGCATTCAAGTACAAAGGTCTTTCCGTATATGGTATCCACATAACGCTGCATAGCTGGAAATTGACTTAATATTTGATTGTAAAAAGATAATATTCTTTCTTTCCCTTCCTGAGATTTGAATACCTTGTTTTGTATAGGCGTCATTAATAATCCTCCTGTCTAATAGTTTCAACCAATTCCATTATTAACTGAATGATTGCTTGCGCAAATTGGATGTTCCCCCATATGGTGACACGTACTTTGCATTCTGATTCCAAAAACTGCGCATGCATGGTCGGATGGCCATATTCTGGTAGATTGGTATTCAGTGCGGCAGTAACGGTATTCATAATACGAATGGCATCATCCATTCCCTTAACATCGATATCAATTACAGAAGACACCTTTATTTCATAGTCGGAATTTTTATTCAAAGGGATGGTTACCTTTCCGGCTTGTGGTTTTGTGCTTTCCATAAAAACACTTAAGTCATGTCCGGTCACTCTCCAGCTTTTTCCGATCTTTCCCGCCTGCAGTTTCCCTTCCCTGATGTAGCGTTGAATTGTCTTTGGGTGGATATTCAGCATTTCCGATATTTGTTCTACTGTATAATATTTTTCTTTCATATCAATTACTCCTTATTATTACTATAATGCTCTATATAAGTAATAATAAGATATAATAAGGAATGTGTCAAGCGCTTTCTCAGTATTTCTATTATGTAAGTAAAAAAATGGTGCGTTGTTCCATAACCTTTTATGTATGTAAGACAGTTGTTACGGCAGATTTGGTCCCTTTCAATCGGCGGAAAACAAATCGAGGGAACGGGTAATGTATAGAGTATGGTGCAGATGGAAAAGGATTTCAAAGAACCAGAATCTTTTACTGCAATCCAAATGCACCCTATCAGTAAGCGGAAATAGAGGTAGGCCATGAATTCTTAAGAAGGGTATTGCCAAAGGGAAAAAGCTTTGATGAACTGATGCATTATCAAACTGATGTGTATCATATCAATTCCTATAGAAAAAAAGCTGTATGGGAAAAGTCCGTATGAAGCATTCTATTTTTATTATGGAAAAGACCTGGCTGATAAATTAGGATGCCACGAGGTTGCCGCCAGCAGCATCAATTTAATACAATTGAGCGGTAAATTGAGCGTCAATTGAGCAACAAGGACAACTTCGGTATGAGCCAAGACAAATTGGGAGCAAAAGATGTCAAAATCATAACATTGACGCCCCGATCATTGATGGATATAGCTATATTTATGCTGGGAAAATGGTCAAAAAAATTATATAATGGGATGTCTACAACTTATTGATACCTATATACAAGACAGGAGAAGACTAATGAGATCAAAGCAAAAAAAATTGTTTACTATTTTCGTACTGTTCACAGTACTGTTCATTCTGGGAGCAGCTCAGGTATTTGCGAAAGAGGATGCCATACCGTCCATTAATCTGGAGGCCATTCTCCAGAGTGATGGCTCTGCGGTCATAACGGAGATCTGGGATGTGCGCGGTGTATCCAGCGGCACCGAATATTACAAGGCTCTGAATAACATGGATGGGATGAACGTCCATTCCCTTGCTGTATGGGACGAGTCGGGAACGCAATACAAAACATTGGACGGCTGGAACACAAAACTCTCCAGAGAGGAAAAGTCCGGAACCTGCGGCATCCTGAAAACCTCCGATGGATATGAACTCTGTTGGGGCATTGGCAGCTATGGTAATCATCAATATACCATTCAATATACCGTAGAGGGATTGGTAAAAGATTATGGGGACTATGCAGGGTTCTATCATCAGTTTATCTCGGAGCTTTCAAACGCTCCGGAATCAGCTTATATTAAAATCCGGATGGCGGATACAAGTCTGACGGCAAACAATGCCCGCATCTGGGCATATGGCTTTACAGGGGAAGCCGAGATCGGGAGCGACGGCAGCCTGAATGTCTTTTCTTCTGAAGCTTTGGGAGGCGGAGACTATGTAAATGTGCTCTGCCGCTTTGACAGAAGTTTATTCCCGCTGGCCTCCGCAGCCGACATGTCTTTTGAAAAGTTGCAGGAATCCGCAGAAAATAAAAACTCTGATACGGCTTTGTATATCGTCCTTGCTATTTTAGGGGCGGTTATTGTCATGACCGTCATTCCAGTTGTTTTCTTTTCTTCACGATACAAGCTGGCAGACGGCACAGCCGTGCGCCTTCCCGGAAAGAAACAAATAGACACAAACTGGTCGGTTCCTTTTGGCGGCAGCATTCCTGCTGTATATTCCGCCATGCTGCTGTTACGCAAAGGCATTTCCTGTGAAAAGCTTATGGGCGCGTATCTTATCCGTTGGCAGGAGGCGGGCTATATCCGCATAGAACGGGAAAGTGAGCGAACCATAAAAAGGTCTAAAGAAGAAGCTATCATATTTAGCCCGGATAAAATACCAGATCCAGGGGTGGAGCGGTCGCTGTACGACATCTTAACCGACGACATCGACCATGACGGCTTTCTTTGGACCTCTGACATCGAAAAGCGGGCGGATACGCTTTATAAGAAGCTCACTGCATGGGCGGCAGAAGTGAAACGTGAAGGCGAAAAAGTATTAATCCGCTCAGGGGCGGCGGCAACGAATATAAAGGGCACTGTCCGGTTTACTGTATCGGGTTTTGAGCAGGCTGTCAAGCTACTGGGGTTCCGGAAATACCTGATGGAATTGCGCATGCAAAGGGAAGACAGACCGGTTCCGGGAGAGCTTTGGGGGGATTATCTTGTATTCGCCACCTTGTTTAACGTCGGAGAGCAGGTCCTAGAAAGCATGAAAGCCCTCGACCCCGCATATTTTGATACCTTCGCAGGTATGTACGGCTGCAACGCCTTCAACATGATATACCTTGTGACCATGACCAATCATATTTCGAGTGCTGCTACGCCAACCCAAAACACGGACGGGATCGGCGGTGCCGCAGGTTCGGTCGGTGGTGGAGGTTTCTCCGGTGGAGGCGGCGGAGGCAGCCGGTAACAGGGCGCTGAGCTGGAACACTTTCAAAAGTGAGATTAAGACTATATGCGA
>Ga0213824_1001858_pt1 | contig 11159 bp, 7 predicted proteins | sample MC6MC0906MG_FD_179892 | JGI IMG/M metagenome (GOLD analysis project Ga0213824, IMG submission 179892) | Enriched soil aggregate microbial communities from Iowa State University, Ames, United States - MC6-MC0906-MG | ecosystem: Environmental > Terrestrial > Soil > Unclassified | place: USA: Iowa...
GTCATCGCCGGCCCGACCTGCGACAGCGCCGACATCATGTACGAAAACTACAAGTACGGCCTGCCGCTGAACCTGGCGATTGGTGATCGTTTGTACTGGTTGTCGACCGGTGCCTACACCACCAGCTACAGCGCAGTTGAGTTCAATGGCTTTCCGCCGTTGAAGTCGTTCTACGTGTAAGACGGCCGCACACAAGAAACCCATGACATGTCATGGGTTTTTTTTTGCCTCAGGCAAGGCTCACGGCCCGTTGGCGGAAGGCCTCGGCCAGCGCTCGAACCCGCGGATCACTCGCCGCCGCCAAGGCCTTGTGGGCTGTTCGCAGGAACTTCAGATTTCCGCCCGCCAGCGCCTTGCGCAACCACTCCAGCGCCGCCTCGACCTGGCCCCTGTCGGCCAACACCGCCGCGTAACTGAACTGCCCGCGAAAATCCCCGGCCTCGGCTGAGCGTCGATACCACTCCACAGCCGCCTCCAGGTCCCTCGGGCAAACCTGAGCGTCTTCCAGGTAGCGCCCCAGCAGGTTCATCGACTTGGCATGCCCCTGCTCTGCGGCTTGCCGATACAAGGACAGCGCGTGCTGCGGGTTCTCGGCAACACCCCGGCCCGTCGCCAGCAGATTGGCATAGTTGTACTGGCCCCAATCCAATCCCGCGTCTGCCGCCAAGCGGTATTCCCGCGCAGCCGCCGCTTCGTCGATGACACACCCCCAGCCATGCTCAAGGCAACGCCCGGCCATATTGCGCGCCATTAAATGCCCGCCCTGCGCCGCAATCTGGAACCAGCGCAGCGCCAGCGCTTCGTCGCGCGCAATACCGCGGCCTTCCAGCAGGATTTGCCCGAGCAAGGCCTGGGCATCCACCACGCCCTCCTTGGCCGCGATCAGAATCGCCTGGGCCGCGTGCACAGGCGAGCCGTCGAGCATGCCCTGCAATTGCTCAACGTTGAGCACTTCTTCGCGGCGCAATAAAAAGCCCATGTCAGACCTCGACCCAGCGACGCAACAGGTTGTGATAGGTGCCGGTGAGCTGGATCAACCCAGGGTGGTCGGGGACATCACGGCTCAGTTGCTGGATGGCGCCGTCCATCTCGAACAGCAGCGTACGCTGGCTGTCTTCACGCACCAGGCTTTGGGTCCAGAAAAACGCGGCATAGCGCGCACCTCGGGTCACGGCATTGACTTTGTGCAGGCTGGAGCCTGGGTACAGCACCATATCGCCGGCCGGCAACTTCACGCGCTGCAGGCCGAAAGTGTCCTGGATCTCCAGTTCGCCGCCGTCATAGTCATTCGGATCGCTGAAGAACAGCGTGGACGACAGGTCCGTACGCACCCGCTCATGGCTGCCCCTGGCCTGGCGCACGGCATTGTCGATATGGAAATCGAAGCTGCCGCCGGCCGTGTAGCAATTGAGCAGCGGCGGGAAGACCTTGTGCGGTAACGCCGCTGACATAAACAGAGGATTTTTCCACAACCGTTCGAGCATTGCCGCGCCGATCTCCTTGGCCAGCGGGTGGCCTTCGGGCAACTGCAGGTTGTGCTTGGCTTTGGCGGACTGGTGCCCGGCGGTGATTTTGCCATCGGCCCAATCTGCGGTTTCCAGGGCGTGGCGGATGCGCTGCACTTCCTCGCGAGAGAACAGGCCGGGAATGTGCAGCAGCATGGGGCAATACCTGTAGGCAAAGAGGCGCCAATGGTATTGATTCTTATCCGCTCTGTAAAACGCCGGAGACGAACGAGAACGTAAAAACCGTAAGGCAAAAGTGTAAAGAATGTAAATTCAGTGCGAATAGTAATGTATCGCAATTGATAGAAAGTCTTGTTCGCCCTATATTCCGCGGCCTCACCTCCTTGGGGAAAGGACACGTCATGTCGCGCACCACCACAAAAACACCTGTTGGCTCACCCCGCATGCTGGCTTCGGCCATCGGCGTTGCGCTGAGCGCCAGCTCTGTCGCCCATCTGGCGCAGGCGGCCGAAGACACTGAACAAAAAGGCCAGCGCAACAGCATCGCCCTCGGCGCCACCAGCATCACCGGCGAAGAACAGGACAACACCGCGTACCAGGTCGAAAAAGCCTCGTCGCAAAAATACACCGCGCCGTTGGTGGACACGCCGCGCTCGGTGACCGTGGTGCCACAACAAGTCCTCAAGGACACCGCCGCCACCTCGCTGCAGGATGCCCTGCGCACCGTGCCGGGGATTACCTTCGGCGCCGGCGAAGGCGGCAACCCGCAGGGCGACCGTCCATTCATCCGTGGTTTCGACGCCCAGGGCGACACCTACCTGGACGGCGTGCGCGACACCGGCGGCCAGAGCCGTGAGATTTTCGACATCGAGTCCATCGAAGTCAGCAAAGGCCCGAACTCCTCCTTCGGCGGTCGTGGCTCGGCCGGTGGCAGCCTCAACCTGGTGAGCAAGACCCCGCAAGCCCGGGACTTCACCAACGGCGGCTTCACTTACGGTTCCGACCAGACCCGCCGCTATGTACTCGATGTGAACCGTCAGTTCCTCGACGACAGCGCCGCGTTCCGCCTGAACCTGATGAGCCACGAACAGAACGTGGCTGGCCGTGACGCGGTCAATTACGACCGCTGGGGCGTGGCCCCATCGCTGACCTTCGGCCTGGGCACGCCGACCCGCGTCAACCTCAGCTACTACCATATGGAAAGCAATGACCTGCCGGATTCGGGCATTCCGTATGGCTACAGCTCTTCGACCGCCACCACTCATGCGCACGACAAACCCACCGACGGCGGCGACAGCAATAACTTCTACGGTCTCAAGGACCGCGACTTCCGCAAGACCCGCGCGGACATCAGCACGTTCTCCATCGAGCACGACCTGAACGACGACATGACGCTGAAAAACACCCTGCGCCATGGCAGCACCGGTCAGGACTACGTGCTCACGCAGCCGGACGATAGCCAACGCAACGTCAACCGTTTCGGCACGGTGTGGCGTCGCGCGAACACTCGCGTCTCCACCACCACGACCACCACCAACCAGACAGATCTGTTCGGCAACTTCCAGGCGCTTGGCTTCAAGCACAGCTACTCCACCGGCCTGGAATTCACCGGCGAAGAAACCCGCGTCAGCGGTTACACCGTCACACCGAACAGCAACCCGACGTGCACCGTGGCCGGCGGCGGCCGGGGTGGACAGTGCACCTCGCTGAGCAACCCGAATCCGGACGACGCCTGGACCGGCAACATCGCGCGCAATTACAACGGCACCAACACCAAGGCCACCAGCCGTGCCGCCTATGTGTTCGACACCATCGAACTCGATCCGAAATGGCTGCTGAACGTCGGCCTGCGCTACGACACCTTCGACACCGAAGCCAACACCAATGCCGTACCGACCTCGACGGTCAGGGCGCGCAGCAAGGTCAAGGACGACAGCCAGTTCTTCAACTGGCAGGCCGGCCTGGTCTGGAAGCCTTTGGAGAACGGCAGCATCTACACCTCCTACGCGACCTCCGCATCACCGGCAGGTGGACTGGTGGGCGAAGGAGTCGACAGCAATGCGATTCCTACCGGCATCAACACCAGCGACCTCAAGCCCGAAGAAACCGTCAACTACGAGCTGGGCACCAAGTGGGACCTGTTCCACAACCGCCTGTCCCTGTCTGCCGCAGTGTTCCGCACAGAGAAGAAAAACACCCGCATCCTGGTGGACTCCAACACCTACGAAACGGCAGGCGAGTCGCGGGTCGATGGCCTGGAACTGTCCGCCAGCGGCAAGATCACCGAACAGTGGCAAGTCTTCGCCGGCTACAGCTACCTGAAAGCCGAACTGGTTGACCCAGGCAAAAACGGCAACCGCCAGGGCGTCGTCCAGGCCGGTTCCAACAAAGGCAACCAAATGCCCAACACGCCGGAGAACTCGTTCAGCCTGTGGACCACCTATGACCTGACCCCGAAGCTGACCATCGGCGGTGGCGCGTTCTACGTCGATCAGGTTTACGGCGATGCGGCCAACACCGTGTATGTGCCCTCCTACACCCGCTACGACGCCATGGCCAGCTATAAGCTGAGCAAACACGTCGACCTGCAATTGAACGTGCAGAACCTGACAGACAAGACCTACTACGACAAAGCCTACGCCTCGCACTTCGCCAACCAGGCGGCGGGCCGCACGGCGCTGCTGTCCACAAGCTTCCACTTCTAAACGGTCAGCAGCCCACAAAGCCCCACGCATCGGATGCGTGGGGCTTTTGCGTGTCAAACAGAATGTTTCTCGACAACCCACGGCATAATGCGCGCCGTGCCCTACATATTCAGATAGACGAGGCGGTCCGACGTGTTGAAGAAAACCCTGTTCCAGTTGCACTGGTTCTTCGGCATTACTGCCGGGCTGGTGCTGGCCTTGATGGGGATCACCGGGGCTGCGGTCTCGTTTCAGGATGAGATCCTGCGGGCGCTCAACCCGAGCGTGTTGAGCGTGGAGAAACGCGAAGCCGGCGTGCTGCCGCCCGCCGAGCTGGTGCGCAAGCTGGAAGCCACCGAAGGCAAGGCCGTGTCCATGCTGTGGGTGGAAAGCGAAAGCGGCAACGCCGCCCGCGTGTTCTTCACCCCACCGCCGGGCGAGCGCCGTGGCCAGATGCGCTATTTCGACCCCTACACCGGCGACTACATGGGCGACGCGGTCGGCCAGGATGTACTCGGCTTTATCCTGCAACTGCACCGCTTCCTGGCCATGGGCGAAACCGGCCGGCAGATCACCGGCGCCTGCACGCTGATCCTGGTGTTCTTCTGCCTGTCCGGCCTGTACCTGCGCTGGCCGCGCCAGGTTGCCAACTGGCGTGCCTGGCTGACGCTGGACTGGCGCAAAAAGGGCCGCAGCTTCAACTGGGATTTGCATTCGGTGTTCGGCACCTGGTGCCTGCTGGCCTACCTGTTGGCGGCGCTGACCGGCCTGTCCTGGTCCTACGACTGGTACAGCCAGGGCCTGACCAAACTGCTGTCCGACGCACCGCAGAATGAACGGATGCGCAAGCGCGGCCCACCGCCCGAAGGCCCGGCACCGGTGGCCAACTACGACGCGATCTGGAGCAGCATCTACAGCAACGCCGGCCCAGGCTTGAGTGCCTATAACATCCGCATGCCAGCCGTCGCCGGGCAACCCGCCATCGTCTATTACCTGCTCAAAGACTCCCCCCACGACCGCGCACTGAACCAGATCAACCTGGACCCGGCTACCGGCGAGGTCAAATCCCATGACCCGTACGCCGGCAAAACCTTCAAGTCGCAGTTACTCACCAGTATCTATGCGCTGCACACCGGCAGTTATTTCGGCCTGGCGGGGCGCATTATCCTCACCGTCAGCTCGCTGCTCATGCCGCTGTTCTTCATCACCGGCTGGCTGCTGTACCTGGACCGTCGGCGCAAAAAACGCCAGGTACGCGACGCACGCAAAGGCCTCAATGCCAACCACAGTGATGCCCCGGCCTGGCTGATCGGCTTTGCCAGCCAGAGCGGGTTTGCCGAGCAACTGGCCTGGCAGACCGCCGGACAATTGCAGGCAGCCGGCCTGCCGGTGAAGGTGCAGCCTCTGGGCAGTGTCAGCCAGGACGACTTGCGCCAGTCGGAAAACGCGCTGTTCGTCGTCAGCACCTTCGGCGACGGCGAAGCCCCCGACAGTGCCCGAGGGTTCGAGCGCAGCGTGCTCGGCCAGGATCTGTCACTCAAAGGCCTGAACTACTCGGTACTGGCCCTGGGTGATCGCCAGTACCAACACTTCTGCGGCTTTGCCCGGCGCCTGCATTTCTGGCTGACCCACCAGGGTGGCAACCCACTGTTCGCCCCGGTGGAAGTGGACAGCGGCGACAGCGCCGCCCTGCTGCACTGGCAACAACAGCTTGGACAGCTGACGGGCCAGGCACCCGTCGCCGCCTGGCCGACCGCCCAGTATGAAAACTGGACGCTGAGCCAGCGCACCCTGCTCAACCCCGGCAGCGCCAGCTCGGACGTCTTCCTGCTGGGCCTCACATCGCCATCGAAACAAAACTGGCTGGCCGGCGACCTGGTGGAAATCCTGCCGCGCAATTGCCCGTGGGCCATCGAGCACTTCCTCGAAGGCCTGGGGCTGATCGGCACTGACGGCGTGCTGATCGACGGCCTGCCACACACCCTCAACCAGGCCCTTGCGACCCGCCAACTGCCGGACAACCGGGCGCACCTGGTCGGCCTGCACGCTCAAGCGCTGGTGAACGCGCTCGCGCCCCTGGGCATGCGCGAATACTCCATCGCCTCGATCGCCAGCGACGGCGTGCTGGAATTGATCGTGCGCCAGGAACGCCACCCCGATGGCAGCCTGGGTGTGGGCTCGGGCTGGCTCACCGAACATGCGGCCATTGGCTCGGCAATCAGCCTGCGCCTGCGCCGCAACAGTGGCTTCCACCTGCCGGAGGCGCCGGTGCCATTGATCCTGCTGGGTAACGGCACCGGCCTGGCCGGTTTGCGCAGCTTGCTCAAGGCGCGCATTGCCGATGGCCAGCAGCGCAACTGGCTACTGTTCGGCGAACGCACCCTCGCCCACGACTACCTGTGCCGGGACGAGCTGCAAAGCTGGCTGGCCAGTGGTGACCTGGCCCTGCTGGACCTGGCGTTTTCCCGGGATCAGGAGGAGAAAATCTACGTGCAGGATCGCCTGCGTGAATCCGCCGATGTCCTGCGTAAATGGCTCGCGGACGGCGCGGCGATTTATGTGTGCGGCAGCTTGCAGGGGATGGCGACGGGCGTGGACCAGGCACTGGTCGACATCCTCGGGAGTGAGGTGGTGGAGCGCTTGATCGAACAGGGGCGCTACCGCCGGGATGTCTACTGATGTGATCCAATGTGGGAGGGGGCTTGTCCCCTCCCACATTTAGATTGCATTTCAGGTCAGGCCGGTTGCAGCTTCTGTTCGAATACCGAGACCCCATCCAGGTCGCGTAAAATCACGGTCAACTCCGCTGTCTGTCCATCAATCTGCACTTCGCCAAAAAACTGAAACCCGGCAAACGGCGAGGTGTTCTGCGCAGGCGGGGCCTTCTCGAACACCACCTCAGGGCCAAAGGTTTTATCCAGTGGATTGGGGCCGAAGCTGCCCGCATTCAGAGGCCCGGCGACAAACTCCCAGAACGGCTCGAAATCCTGGAACGCCGCCCGATCCGGGTGGTAGTGATGGGCCGCGCAGTAATGCACATCCGCCGTCAGCCACACATGGTTGCGCACTTTCTGCGCGCGCAGAAAGCCGAGTAATTCGGCGATTTCCAGCTCGCGGCCCTGCGCCGGGCCAGGGTCATTGTTGGCGATGGCTTCCCAGCGCGGCACGCCGGGGCTGACTTCGCCGTCGGGCACGCCGAGGCCGATGGGCATGTCGGCGGCGATCACCTTCCATTGGGCCTGGGAGGCCTTGAGTTCGCGCTTGAGCCAGTCCAACTGCTCGCGGCCGAGGAAGGGTTTTTCACCACCCAGGTTGTCATCGTTGGGGCCGCGATAGCTGCGCATGTCGAGCACGAATACATCCAGCAACGGGCCATAACTGAGCTTGCGATAAATCCGCCCGCCGCCGTCTGCGCTTTGCCGGCGCATGGGTGAATACTCCAGCCAGGCCTGGCGTGCGTGGCCCACCAAGGTGTTGATGTCCTTGGTCTGGTAGCGCTCGTCGAGTTGCTTGCCGGGCGACCAGTTATTCACCACTTCATGGTCATCCCACTGCCAGATCTGCGGCACTTCGGCATTGAAGCGGCGCACGTTTTCGTCCAGCAGGTTGTAGCGGTAGTTGCCGCGATATTCGTCGAGGGTTTCGGCGACCTTGCTCTTGGCTTCGGTGGTGATATTGCGCCAGATGCGCCCGCCCTCGGTAGGCAATTGCGCGGGCACCGGGCCGTCGGCGTAGATGGTGTCGCCGCTGTGGATAAAGAAGTCCGGCAGGCGCAGGCGCATGGCTTCGTAGATGCGCATACCGCCGATGTCAGGGTTGATGCCAAAGCCTTGGCCGACGGTGTCGCCGCTCCACACAAACCGGATGTCGCGGCGTTGTTGCGGCACGCTGCGCAGGTGGCCGAACCACGGCTCGCTGGCGACGCCGGTCTGGGCGTCTTCAAAGTGCACGCGGTAGAAAATCGCCTGGTCGGCGGGCAGCCCGGTGAGTTCGACGCGGGCGGTAAAATCGGTGCGGCTGTCGGCCAGGGGCGAGACGAATTTGCGCGGGTTGCTGAAAACACTGCGGGTGTCCCACTCCACCACCATCTTCGCCGGGCGGTCGCTGCGGCTCCAGATCATCGCGCGATCACCGAGCAGGTCGCCGGACTGCACACCGTCGGTGAGTTGCGGCCGGTCCTTGACCGACGCGATCACCGCCGGGGCCAGGCCCGGCAGCAACAGCCCGGCGCCGACGGCTTGCATCACACGGCGACGGCCGAGATCGAAGTGGCTCATGCAGGTGCCCTCTTGAGTATCAAAAGGGCCACTAAAGCATGCGCTTATGACACCGGTGCGACAGCCAACTCGACCGCTTCCGGACGCTTGATCAGCGCATACACCAAACCGGTCAGCAGGCTGCCGGCAACGATTGCCAGCAGGTACAGCAGCGCGTGGTTCATCGCATTCGGGATCACCAGCACAAACAGGCCGCCGTGGGGCGCGGCCAGTTTGCAGCCGAAGTACATCGACAGCGCCCCGGTCAACGCGCCACCGGCGATGCTGGCCGGGATCACGCGCAGCGGGTCCTTGGCGGCAAACGGGATCGCGCCTTCGGAGATAAAGCACATGCCCAGGATCATCGCGGCCTTGCCGGCCTCGCGTTCGGTCTGGGCGAACTTGCGTCGCGCCAGGAACGTGGCGATGCCCATGCCGATTGGCGGCACCATGCCGGCGGCCATGGTCGCGGCCATCGGTGCGCCGCTCTGTGCCGCCAGCAAGCCGACGGAAAACGCATACGCCGCCTTGTTGATCGGCCCGCCCAGATCGACACACATCATGCCGCCCAACAGGATGCCCAGCAGCACCGCATTGGTGGTGCCCATGGTCGCGAGAAAATCGGTCAGGCCCGTGAGCATGCGCGCCACCGGCGGGCCCACCAGGTAGATCATCGCCAGGCCCGTGAACAGGCTCGCCAGCAACGGGATGATCAGGATCGGCTTGAGTGCTTCCAGGCTCTGCGGCAACTTCACCGCGCGGGTGATCAGCTTGACGCAATAACCGGCGAGAAACCCGGCGAAAATCCCGCCGATAAAACCGGCTCCCAAAGTGCCCGCCAACAGGCCACCGATCATGCCGGGGGCAATGCCCGGGCGGTCGGCAATCGAGTAAGCGATGTAACCCGCCAGCAGCGGCACCATCAGCATAAAGGCACGATCGCCGACGGTTTTCAGCGCAGCGGCCAGGGTGCCTTCCTGTTCAAACGCATGAATGCCGAACACGAACGACAAGGCGATCAGCAAACCGCCCGCCACCACCATCGGCAACATGAACGACACACCGGTCAGCAGGTGTTTGTAGACGCCGGTTTTTTCTTTCTTGGCCACGGCACCGCTGGCGGCACTTTCCACCGCGCCTTCGGCCAGGGCCTTGTTGAGGGTCGCCTCGGATTGCTTGAGCGCAATACCGGTGCCGCAACGGTAGATCTTCTTGCCGGCGAAACGCTCGGTGGCCACTTCGATGTCGGCCGCCAGCAGTACCACATCGGCGTTGGCGATGGCCTCGGGGCTCAACGGCGTACGCGCACCGACCGAGCCTTGGGTCTCGACCTGCAAGTCATAGCCCAGGCGTTTGGCCGTCTGCTGCAAGGCTTCGGCGGCCATGAAGGTATGGGCCACACCGGTGGGGCAGGCCGTGACGGCCACGATACGCGGCGCATTTTGAGCTGCCTGTGCCGTCGCAATGTAGACCTCGGCCTCCTGCGCGCCCCGGCGCAACACCGCCTCGACATCCGCCAGCGCCTGGGCCGGTGTGCTCTGGAACACCCGCTTGCCGACAAACCGCTGCATATCCACCGCCGTGCTGCTGACCAGCAACACCCATTCGGCGTCGTCGATGGTGGCCTGGGACAACTGGCGCTCCGGGCGCTGTACGTCCACCACCTCGACGCTGGTGCTCCAGCCCTGGCGTTGCGCGGCAGCGTCCAACAAGCGGGCGCACAGCACACTGGTGACCATGCCGTTGGGGCAGGCGGTAACAATGGCTAACTTCATGACAAACCCTCTTATTGTTCTGTCAGCGGGCGTACAGCGACGCCGCTTTCAAGACGCGCCAGCTGCGCGGCGTCGCGGATACCGAAACCGATCTGTGTCACCGCCATGGCGGCAATTGCCGTGGCGCGACGCAGGGTTTGTTCAGGCGCTTCAGACTCAAGCAAACCGTGAAGCATCCCGGCCAGCAGCGAGTCGCCGGCGCCTACCGTACTGGCCACCGTCACCTTGGGTGGCGTGGCATGCAGGGTCGCAGCCCGGCTGTACCAGCTCACGCCCGCGGCGCCGTCGGAGACGACCACATGTTCAACGCCCTGCTGATGCAGTTGGCTGATGACGTTGGTGGCATCGCCCAGGGCCTCGGCGAGCTCTTCGGTATTGGGTTTGATCAACCACGGGGCCGCCTTGAGACCGGCACGCAGCGCCTCGCCGCTGGTGTCCAGGGCGACTTTCAAGCCCAGACGCTTCAGGTGTTCCAACAGCCCCTGCAACCACTGCGGGCTGACGCCACACGGCAAGCTGCCGGCGACGACCACCGCATCATGGCCCGGCGCAATGCGCGTCAATTGGTCGAGCAACGCTTGCTGCGCCTGCTCACTGACCAACGGCCCCGGCGCATTGATGTCGGTGACCCGGCCGTCCTGCTCGGCAATCTTGATATTGCTGCGGGTTTCGCCGGGCACGCGGATAAACGCGTCGGCAAAACCACGTTGTGCAATCAGCGCCTCGAAGGCTTGGGGATTGTCCTCGCCGAGAAAACCGCCCACGGTCACTTGATGGCCCAGGTCGGCCAAGACTTGCGCCACATTCACGCCCTTGCCGGCGGCATGGGTGAGCAGGGTTTCGCTGCGGTTGACTTCACCCGGTTCCAGGCGCGCCAGGCGTACCGTCAGGTCCAACGCCGGGTTCAGCGTCAGGGTCAGAATCCTTGCCATCTACACGGCCTCCACAAGGGCACGCACTTCGGCGGGCGAACCCACC
>Ga0213824_1001860_pt1 | contig 11157 bp, 5 predicted proteins | sample MC6MC0906MG_FD_179892 | JGI IMG/M metagenome (GOLD analysis project Ga0213824, IMG submission 179892) | Enriched soil aggregate microbial communities from Iowa State University, Ames, United States - MC6-MC0906-MG | ecosystem: Environmental > Terrestrial > Soil > Unclassified | place: USA: Iowa...
GTTCAACATTTGGGAAAGGCGACCTGCCAATGCAAAGCATTGTTCTCCTGCTGTGGCTTGCCTTGTGCTCCGAACAGGATGTGCGTCAACGCCAGATATCCGATCTGCTGACCTTGGGCGTGGCTGCCGGCGCCCTGTTCTGGCTGTTCGCAACCGGTCACAGCTGGATCGGCGCCGATGCCAGCGATGCCGGCTGGGCGCTGGCCATCGTCATGCTGCTCACCCTGCCCGGCTACATGCTGGGCCGCTTCGGTGCCGACGACGTCAAGCTGATGGGCGCCCTGGCTCTGGCCACCAGCCCGCAATATGTGCTGGGCACGTTCATCGGCGCCGGTGTCAGCGTGCTGGTCTGGCTGCTCACCCGTCGGCGCCTGTGGACCCTGCTCAATCCCAAGGTGAAGAAGCGTTTGCAGGCCCTCACCGAACAAATGGGCGACAAACAGGCGTTCGTACCGTACGTGTTATCAGGTTTTCTTCTAACGGCCGTATGGATCCAATAACCCTTCCAGTGGTCCGATAACTTATACACGTCTTGTACATATCCGCTTTGTGCGACTATTTTTAAGCTGCCAGAGCGTCTGGCACGGGAGCAGGGCTGTATAAGAACAGGGAGTTGATCGTGTCCAGACCAGTAAGTGAAGTCAAGGTGTTGGTGGTTGATGACCAACCGGTCATTGTCGAACAGCTGAGTGAATTCCTCGAAACCAAGGGTTATGTCTGCATAACGGCCCAATCAACCGACGAAGCCATCAAGCACTATGTGGCAGACCCGGCCATCGGTCTGCTCATCTGTGACCTGCACATGCCGGATCGGGATGGCATCGAGCTGATGCGCGCTTTGAAAGAAATCAACGGCAACCAGCGCATATTCGAAGCCATCATGTTGACTGGGCGCGCCGAGAAACAGGACGTGATCCGGGCTCTACGCGAAGGCTTTGCCGACTACTACCAGAAGCCGATGGACCTTGATGAGCTGCTGGCAGGGGTACGCCGGCAGGAGGAAGCGTTGCTGTCGCGCCTGCGCAGCATCCGTGACCTGGGTGGATTGAACCAGCGTTTGCAGGACCTGGCCGACTCGGTGGACGAGCTGTACCAGGACCTGGAAAAAGCCCGTGGCCTAGGGACCCACCGGCGTGCCAGCGATGTGGAAGAGGCCGAAAACGAGCTGCCAGCTGCCTTCGAGAAACTGTCACCACGCCAACTGGAAGTCGCGCGGCTGGTGAGCAAGGGCAAGACCAATTACCAGATCGCCTGTGAACTGGGCATTACCGAAAACACCGTCAAGTTGTATGTGTCGCAGGTCTTGCGCCTGACCCACATGCACAACCGCACCCAGCTGGCACTGGCGCTTACGCCCAGCTCGTCGCCGGTGCATCTGAGGTTTACTACCCATTGAGGGGGTGGTTTCGAGATTGCCGGGGGCTGCTTCGCAGCCCCCCTACATTTGAAAAGCCAAACTCAGGGTCAGCCGGGGGCCACGGTCCAGGCTATCCAACGCCACATCCGCCAAAGGCTTCGCCACCTCCAGCGCAACGTTGAAGTAGCGCCCATCCCCCAGCCGTACACCCAGTGCCGCCGACGCCAGATGGGCATCGTCCACCGCGCCCCGGTTATGCCAGGCCTGCGCCACATCCACTGCCGCGTAGGGCTGAACCAGCGCCAGCCCGCTACCTTGCAGGCTGTAGTTCAGCTCGTAAGCCACACCCCAGCCCTTGTCCCCAACTGCTTGGTCACGCGGGTAGCCACGGCCAAAATGCTGACCACCAAAGCCCGCCCGTTCGCTGTCCGGTAGCCGGTCGTCACTCCAGTACAACGCACCTGACACAACGCCCTGCCAACGCGCCGACAGCGGGTCACGTTGCAGCCCAGACACCCTGAGTCGCAGAAAGTCCATGTCGTAGTCGGCGCCGCTGCGCGCCCCCAGGTAATCCAACCCCTGATAGACCCCGGCACTGATAATACGCAGGCGACTGCCTTCCACCTTGCGCCAGTCACCCTCGAAGGAAAGCGCGCGCACACTGGTGTCGTAGTCGTCCAGTTGGTCTTCGACCTGCTCGCTGACCGCGTACAAATGACCTTGCACGGCCATCCATTCGTTCGGCCTGACAACCACTGGCTGGCGCAGGCCCACTGCATAACGTTCACTGTTGCGCTCGCGGGTCATGTCACGGCCATCATCCAGGCGTATGCGCGTGCCCGGCTCACTGCGGTAGCGCGAAGCCGACAGCAGCAGTTGGCTACCGGCAGCGTCCAGGTACTGGCTGTAGTCCAGCCGCTGGTAATGCTCCTGGTCATCCCCCGCAGGCAACAACAGGCTGGCCTTGAGCTGTTCGGCAAAGCGGGTCTGGGCATTGCTGGTTGCCGTGAGCAGCGCCTGCGCATCGTCGCGATTGGAATCGGCCCCGATAACAGTGGCGCTGAACGACTTGCGGCGCGCATGCACGGTCAAGCGGGCTGCACCGTCAGCCGTTGGCGCCATCGCCAGCTCAGCCTCTATCGAAACGCCCGGCAAACGTTCAGCGAGCCCCAGGTAGCGCTCCAGCGTCTCCCGGGTCAGCGGGCGCTCGGCTTCAAGCTGCGTCAGCAGCTGCTGCAAATAGTCACTGGCCGGGCCGATATCGCCGTCTACGCGATAATCCCGAATATAACCTTCAACCAGCACCACATTGACCCGGCCATCGGCGACGTCCTGAGGTGGCAGGTAGGCGTAGGAAAGCAGGTAACCCTCCTGCCGGTAGCGCTCGGTCAGGCGCTCGGTGTACTGCTGCAGCTCACCCAGCGTGATGTGGTGCCCGATCAGCGGCTGGTAGTGCTCACGCAAGTCGCTCAAGGGGAACACCGTACCGCCTTCGAAACGCACCTTGTGCAGCACCATCCGCGTATCCGCTGCCGCCCAGGCCAGGCTATCGGCACTCGGCCCTGGCATGCGCAGGTTGGGGCTGACGGGGCGGTAGGTGTCCACCGGCAGATCAGTCTGGGGCAGGCGCCGTTCGTATTCATGGCTGTCGAGAAAACCCGGCAACGGCTCGGCCTGGGCCGCAAACGCCCAAGGCAGCAACAGCAAGGGCATGGCCAGAGGACGCATAGGGCGCTCCATGTTCCCATGGGTTGCGGGGCACCAGCCGGTCACACCCGTCACTTGCAAGCGTAGGTGCTGGCCCGGCTGCCGTCGAACGCCTACTCGCTGACCTGGAACGCCACCCTCGCCGTCTCGCCGCTTTCATCCAGCGCACTGAGCTCGGCCTGCCCGGCCTGCGGCAAGCGCACCAACAGGCTGTCCTGCCCTTGTGTCTCGCCCAGTGGCTGGCCATTGAGGAACCACCAGCGCCGCCCACCACCGCCCAGGGCCGATACATGCAGTTGCAACGGCTCGTTGCTGGTAGCCGGGCGCCGCAGGTTGTCACCCGGGCGCACGCCCACGATCGACAGCGGCGGCGCGCTGGCCGGCACCTGCGGCGGGCAGGCCGGGTCGATGGCCGGCAGCCGCGCCGCACGCCGCTCCACGCGGGGCAGCCAAGGTTCCAGCGGGGCCGGCCACAAGGCGATGTCGCGGGCCTTGGCGCCTGGGCAGCCGCCATCTACCCGCAGCCCGTGGTCGTTGACCCACACGCTTTCGCGCAAGCCCAGCCCTAGCGGCTGGTCGGCGGCTTGCAGCGTCGGGGGCGTGGTGCCGTCCAGGGTCCAGGCAAACCGCTGGCGCCGGCAGTTGGGGTCCTGTCTGCTCATCGGCTGGCCCAGCGGCCAGCAGATCGCCGCCACACCGACATTCGCCGGCACCCGCTCCACCGGTACGCTGATGCCACGCTGGCTGTCGCGGTTGCTCAGCAGGTCGTGCACCTGCAGCATCAACGGCGCCGCCGAGGCCAGGCCGAACTGGCCGGGTACCGGCGTGCCATCGGGCCGGCCGATCCACACGCCGATCAGGTAGCGCGGGCCCACGCCAATCGACCAGGCATCGCGAAAGCCATAGCTGGTGCCCGTTTTCCAGGCCAGTTGCGGGCGCTGTACCAGTTCGGCATGCGGGTCGCGGTCGGGGCGCGCCTGGCCGCTGAGGATGCGCCGGATGATCCACGCCGCCCCCGGTGACAGCAGCCGGCGCTCCACCAGCGGGTCCTGTGGCTGCAAGCGCACCCGTGCACTGTTGCCTCCTCGCGCCAGCGCTGCGTAGCCACCCACCAAGTCTTCCAGACGGCTACCCGCACCGCCCAGGATCAGCGACAGGTTGGGCTCGGCCAAGGGTGGCAACACCAGTGGCATGCCCGCCATGCGCAGTTGCGCGGCAAAGCGTTTCGGGCCGTAGGCCTCCAGCAACTGCACGGCCGGCAGGTTGAGTGACAGCGCCAGCGCCGAGCTGGCCGACACCGGCCCGCTGAAGCCCATGGAGAAATTGCCGGGGCGGTAGTCGCCATAGCGGCGTGGCACATCCTGCAACAACGACTCGGAATGGATCAGGCCATCGTCCAGCGCCATGCCGTAGAGAAACGGCTTGAGCGTGGAGCCGGGCGAGCGTAGCGAGCGCACCATGTCGACGTGCCCGAAGCGGCGCTCGTCGGCCAGTTCGATCGAACCCAGGTAGGCGCGCACCGCCATGGTCTGCGCCTCGACCACCAGGATGGCGGCAGAGGTGCGCTCAGGAAGCCGCGCGCGCCAGCCCAGCAGCAAGTCTTCAAGGCGCCGCTGCAACCCTGCATCGAGCGTGGTGCGGATCAGCGGCGGGCTGTCGGCGCTGTTCAGGCGCCGTGCGAGCAAGGGCGCCAAGGCTGGCTCCTGGCGTGGCGCCAGCACCAGCGGCTCTTCGGCTGCCTCGCGGATTTGCTGCGCAGGCCACACCTGGTATTCGGCCAGGCGCTGCAGCACCTTGTCGCGGGCACGCTGGGCACGCTCTGGGTGGCGATCAGGACGCAGCCGGCTGGGTGCCTGGGGCAGCACCGCCAGCAGCGCGGCCTCGGCCGGGGTCAGGTGCATCGGCGATTTGCCCAGGTACGCCCAGCTGGCGGCGGCCACACCCTGCAAGGTGCCGCCGAAGGGCGCGCGGTCCAGGTAGATCTGCAGGATCTCGCGCTTGGACAGGTGCCACTCCAGCTGCAGCGTACGCCACAGCTGGCGCAGTTTGCCGGCCAGGGTGCGGTCGTGCGGGTCGAGCAGGCGTGCCACCTGCATCGACAATGTGCTGCCGCCTGAAACCACGCGCCCGCCCCGCAGGTTCAGCCAGGCCGCGCGTGCCAGGGCCAACGGGTTGACCCCGGGATGGTGGTAGAACCAGCGGTCCTCGTAGGTCAGCAAGGCCTGCAGGTACAGCGGCGAAACCTGCTCCGGGCTGACCGGGTAGCGCCACACACCCTCGGCATCGGCAAAGCGCCACAAGGGCGTGCCGTCCTCGGCCAGCACGACCCGGGCCAGGTCGTCGCCCGGCAGCGGCAGCGGCCACAGGCGGTCAGCCAGCCACAACAGCCCGCACAGCACCAGCAGGCCAACCAGCGTGGCGCGCAACAGCCTGCCCGCACGCGCTAAGCTTGGCATCGGGAACCGACCTGGCCAGGTGATGGCCAAAGGCTTGGGAACGGCAACCTCGCCAATTTGTTTATCAGGAAGCAACTATGCATGTAGAAGGTTTTTTCGAGTGGCTGGGCCAGGCACTGGGGTCTGTGATCCGCTTCATCGTCGACGCATTGAGCGGGCTGTTCAACCTGCTGGCCAATGCCGGCGGCAATTTCATCGACGGCCTGGCGCGCACCCTGGGCACGGACACCTCGCTGATCAGCATCCTGGCCGTGATCATCGGCCTGATGCTGCTGTACTCGGCAATCCGCGCGTTCATGCGCGCCTCGATCATTCTCGGGATCATCTGGCTGGTGCTGGGGTTGTGGGTGATGAGCTGGGTGATTCACTGAATGACTCAGCTGATCTGCGCGGTCTTTGTGGGAGCGGCCTTGCGTCGCGAAAGGGCTGCACAGCAGCCCCAGGATTTCAGCTTCGCCGCTTGAATTGTCAGGGCCGCTTTGCGGCCCTTTTGCGACGCAAGGCCGCTCCCACATTGTCCGCGTAGAGCGGGTCTCTAGCGGGCTTTTACGGTCATTTCACCTTGCCCATCCCCCACGGCCTGCAGGTTCGGCCGGTACATCGACTCGACCTGCGGCGGCGGCACGCGGTAGGTGCCCGGGGTCACTGCCCGCGCCAGGTACAGCAGGTGGGTGGTGCCGTAGCTGTCGAGCTTGAGCGCGGCAACATAACGGTCATCACGGTACTCCTGATGCACCACGCTGGCGTTCTGCATCGACTCGCGCCATTCCTTCACGGCGCTGCTGGCGTTGTCCAGGCTGGCGGCACTTTGCGCCAGGTTCTGGTTTTCCAGCTCCAGGCCGGCCGGTAGCAGGTCTACCACCAGCGCATCCGGCACACGGTCTTCAGCCTTGAGCGCCAGATGCACCAACACCAGGTCGCCACTGCGCAGGTTATGCAGGTCCAGCGGCTGGCCGTTCATGCCCAGGTACTCACGACGAATCTGCATACCGTTGCCGCTGGCCGCAGGCGCCTGGCGTGGGTAACCGGACAAGGTCAGTTGCTGGTACAGCGTCTCGCTGCCTTGGTTCTGCACGCTTAGTGGCGAGGCCAGCAACGGACCTTCCAGCTTCATGCCAGCCTCGGCATTGTTGAACTCGCGCACCTCGCCAGCACTGTCCAGGCGCGCCTGCCACTTGCCTTCCGGCTTGCCCAGCAGGCCACGGCCAGCCAGGAACAGTGCATTGCGCTCCTGGGTCGACAGCCAGCGGTTGGCCGCCAATTCATCCGACAAGGCGAACAAGCGCTGGTCGACCTGGCTGCTGGCCAGGTTGCTTTCCTGCAGCAGCGCCAGGATCAGTGCCTGGTCACGCAGGGCGCTGCCGTAATCGGCCAGCCAGCCTTTGCCACGGCTGATACCCAAGCCCGCCTGCAAGGCTTGCTCGGCGCGCGGTTTGTCACCCATCTTGTCCAGCGCCACCGCCAGCTGTACCAACGGCAGGCCGGAGCGGGCATCGGCACGGCGCTCGAACAGGCCACGCAGCGCGCCCAACGGCGCTTGCTGGCTGCGCGACAGCACCAGCGCCGCGTAGGCCTGGACGGCAAAGCGGGTGTGGTCAGCGTTTTCGCTGTAGTCGACTTCGATCAGGTTGCGTTCCTGCAGGTAACGCAACAGGCGCTCGCTGGCCTTCTTCAGCGCTTCGGCCGGCACGCCATAACCCTGGTCACGGGCACGCAGCAGGAAGTCGGTGACGTAGGCGGTCAGCCAGTACTCTTCTTCGCTGTCCGAACTCCACAGGCCAAAGCTGCCGTTATAGCGCTGCATACCCAGCAGGTGCTCGATACCCATTTCGATCTTGCGCTTGCGCACATCCGCCGGCTCGCCCTTGATGCCCAAGCGTTTGAGGCTGTCGGCATCGGCGTACAGCGAGGGGTAGAGGCCACTGGTGGTCTGCTCCAGGCAACCGTAAGGGTAAGCCTCCAGCGCACGGATCTGCTCGGCCAGGTTCAACGGCGGCCGGCTCGACAAGGCCAGGCTGGCCTCCAGGCCAGCGGGTTCGAACGCGGCCAGGTCTGCTTCGGGCAGGGTCCATGGCTGATCCTTCAAGGCCACGCGGTAGTGCTTGAGCATTGCCGGGTAGGCCGGGCGCACGCCCAGCGTCCACTCACGTTCGAACGCAGGGGTCGGCTCGTTCGGCAGCGCCAGGCCGGTCACGCGCACATGCACCTTGCCCTGCCCCAGGCCGCCCTGGGCCTGCACCGGAATCATCAGCGTCGAGCGCTGGCCTTCGGCCAGGGCAACGTTCTGCACGGCGCTGGCTGCCAGGCTCAGCTGCCCTTCGGTGGTGATTTCAACGTTCAGTTGCTGGGCGCGGCCCGACAGGTTGGCCAAGTCCAGTGCCAGGCTGGTGCGGTCGCCTCCGGCCAGGAAGCGCGGGGCCGAAAGCTCGGCAACCAGCGGCGCGGCGACCACAGTCTTGCCTTCGGCCATGCCGAAATGCTCTTCAGTCCAGGCCTGGGCCATCAGCCGCAGTTCGCCGTTGAAGTCGGGGATATCAACCGTGGCCTGGCCCTCCCCCTTGTCGTCCAGCGTCACCGGCAGGCTCTGCTGGGCGACGATGGTGACCGTGGTGTTAGGGCGTTTGCCGCCTTTGGCCATCGCCGCATCGCCACCAAACGCCAGGCTGGCCAGGCGGCCCTGCCCGGCTTCGATCAGCTGGCCGTAGATGTCCAGTTGGTCGGCGCCATAGGCCTTGCGACCGAACAAGCTGGCAAACGGGTCGGGGGTTTTGAAATCGGTAATGTTGAGGATGCCCACATCCACTGCGGACAACAGCACATGCACCTGCTTGGGCACGCTGCCATCAGCATTCGCGGCCTTGACCTTCACGGTCAGCGGCTGTTTCGGGCGCATTTTTTCCGGCGCCTGCAGGCTCACCGCCAACTTGCGCTCGGCGCGGTCCAATGGCAGGTGCAGCACGCCTACCGAACGTTTGGGGGTGGCGTTGGCCTTGCGCTCACCCGGGCGGATCACCAGCGCGCTGATGTACAGGTCGTGGCGCGCCCAGGCTTTGTCCAGTTGCACATCGAAGGTCTTGCCCTCGGCAGGGACTTCGATTTCCTGCCACCACAGTGGGCCATCGCTGGACTCGATCATCAGGTAGCCACTGCCAGCGGCAGGCGGGGTGACGGTGACCTTGGCCGTGGCGCCGTCGGCGTAGGACGGTTTATCCAGTGCCAGCTTGACCTGGTCCGGGCGCACGGCGCCGCCTTCGGCGTTGTCCTGGGCACGGTAGCCGGCCCAGAAGCGCTCGCTGGACACCAGGCCGGTCTGCGGGTCTTCCACCTCGACGCGGTACGGGCCCCATTCAACCTGGAAGCTCAGCTTCGCAGTGGAGCCCGCCTTGACGCTGATCGTCTCTTCGTTCTGGGTCAGGAACTTCTCGTTGTAGGCGTAGCTCCAGCCGTCGCTCTGCGAGTAGTTCCAGTAGTAGTCACGGCGCTCGCGGATCAACCGCACCTTGAGGTCGTTAGCCGCCAGCTTGTTGCCATCGCGGTCGGCCACCAGGAACTCGAACTCGACCGGCCCGTCACTGTCGGTTTCTTCGCCGTCAAACAGGCCACGCAGGCCCGGCAGGCGCTCGGCAGGCCAGATCGGCTGCTCCAGACGCCGGGTGATCGGCCGGCCACCAGACTCCTGCAGGCTGGCCTGCACAGTCAGTTGTAGCGGCGAGCGGGCCTCGGCCCAGCGGCTTTCGATGTCGACCACCGCCTTGCCGGCCTGGTCGAGCGTGACTTCGTCCAGCTCCAGGTCCTGGTTCAGCTCGGTTTCGGTGACCGAGCCAAACTGGTAGCCCGGCAGCGCAGGCACCGCCTCGCGAAGGGGGCGCACATAGGCCTGGCCACTCAGGCGATTACCGGCAGCCGGGGCGCCATAGAGGTAACGGCCATTGACCTGGATGCGCGCATCTTCCTCCGGCGCCAGCGGCGTGCTGCTGCCCTTCAGCTCCAGCGCCAGGCGCTCGGGCAGGAAGTCTTCGACCAGAAATTCATACACCTGCTTGCGCCCGCCGCCCAGGTCGAGCAGCAGTTGCCAGCGGCCAGTCGGGGCCTCGGTGGCCAGTTGCAACTGGTATTGGTACAAGCCATTGCTGTCGGCTTCCCAGACGAACTTGCGGCTCACCTGCTCATCCGGGCGCCGCACTTCCACGCTCACCGGCTGGGCTTTGACCGGCTTGCCGTCCTGGTCGCGCAGCAGGCCGTTGAGCAGCACGGTTTCGCCTGGGCGGTACAGGTCACGCGGGCCGAAGATAAAAAACTGCAGCGGGTTGGCCTGGGGCCCGGTGATATCGAATTCGGCGAGGTCCAGGGCGGCGGTGTTCAGGCGCAGCAGGGTGGTGTGCACACCTTGGGTGGCGATCAGGGTATCGGCCTTGGCCGTGATCGGCAGCTGGGCGTGGCCTTTGCCATCGGTGCTCGCCTGGGCCAGCAACTTGCCCTTCTCGTCATGGATTTCGAGGTTGACGCCGTTCATCGCCTTGCCGCCTTCCAGCGCCTGGGCGAACACGTCGAGGCGGTCACGGTAACGGTGCGCCGACACGCCGATGTCGCTGAGGGTGAACAGGGTGGCTGGCTGCGAGTAGTCATAGGTGCCCGAGGCACGCATCACCGCCAGGTACACACCCGGGTCCTGCAGCGGCTTGATGCCGGCGATAGGCAGCAGCACGGTTTCGCGGGTGTTGCGGGCCGGATTGAGGTCGAAGCGGCCGCTGTAGACCAGCTCGGCCATGTCCAGGGTTTCCTTGGACTGGTAGTAGTACAGGCTGCTGTTGCGCCCCCAGCTGGCCAGGAAGGTCGAGAGCATTTCCGGCTTCACCCGGAAGAACTCGACATCGACCTTATCGACGTTCAGGGCAATCACCGGCAGGCCTTCGGCCAGGCGCGTGGGCAACAGCGAACCGCGGCTGGCAAAGCCGATGGTCGGTTGCATGTCGCGGGTTTCCAGGCGGGTGATCGACTCGCTGTCCAGTTGCTTGCCGTTGACCGCGAGCAGGCCCTTGTCGACGGTCAGCACCAGCTTGCGCTGCGGCTCGAGGTGGCGCAGGCGCAGCTCCATCTGGTTGTCGGAGAGCTCCCAGGCGCCGTCGAGCTTACCCTTGACGGTGTCGACCAGGTGCACCTTGGTGGCGAAGTCCTGCTTGGCATCCAGTGGTGCAGAGAAACTGATCGACAGCGTTGCCGCGCCATCGAGCTGCACTTCCGAAACATCCAGCACCGTAAGCTCACGGCCCTCGTAGCGCTTGGCGAGCACAGCCGGGTCTTCGCGCTTGGGCGCGGGGGCTTGGGCGGGGGCGGTGGCCACGGGTTTCTCGGCCGGCGCCGGTTTGTCCGGCGTGGAAGAGTCACAGGCACTGAGCAAAGCCAGCGCGCAGGCCAGCAACAATCCTTTGTTGAACATGGAGTAGGAACTCTTTGGCAGCGTGTACGTGAGGGCAGCAACTATAGCTCAACGCCAGGTGCAGCACCCGGCCTTGCGCGGCAAGTGAGACCATGGTCGCGCTAAATGGTTGCCTGGCCGTTACACTGTGGCATTGGTTAAAGGGGCGCGCAGCGGCCCCAACTCTCATGGAATGCAAATGCCCCAACTCTCTGCCGACT
>Ga0213824_1001867_pt1 | contig 11097 bp, 12 predicted proteins | sample MC6MC0906MG_FD_179892 | JGI IMG/M metagenome (GOLD analysis project Ga0213824, IMG submission 179892) | Enriched soil aggregate microbial communities from Iowa State University, Ames, United States - MC6-MC0906-MG | ecosystem: Environmental > Terrestrial > Soil > Unclassified | place: USA: Iowa...
CATTTAAGAAAACCTCCAAAAAATAAAAGTGAACAATATGTAATTTCTTCAGCGATTGAAAAAAATTCACATATTACAAAGAGTACCGAACTAACGCGATCACTTTTTGTAATATGTGAATTCATGTTTCCGGTGAAGCAATTAAATTGTTAAGTTAAGTATAACTGCCATCCATAATTTTGTCAAATAAAGAAAAAATCTTTTTTACTTTTTTTCAAAATTTTTTTACTTCTCTTCTATTTTACACGCAATTATCCCATGATATACTTGTGCATCATCATCGCAAGCCTCACAGTAAAAGCTTTCATCCTCAGACCAAAAAGCCCAATACTGCTCCTCTTTCGCTGCCTCATTATCGTAAGAGGAACGAAAATGCGCTAATTTTTGCTGTAATGCACGTTCAAAGAGCTCCTTCGTGTCAAATGTATCTTCAGTTTGAATATAAGCTTCCCAGCCTTCAAATTTCCACCAAGGCTCATAGTCCGCTTTCATGTAAATAATTGTATACATATTTGCCCATTCCTTGCTGTCATAAGATAGTTTCATTTTAGCAAACACAACTGAAATGTCTATTAAAACCACCTGAATTATGCTATTATTACCTTATTATACATACTTTTTGGAGGTATTTTTATGTTTTCAAGTATTCGACCTAAAGCAGAGCTAGAAGAACTACTCAAACGTGGTACAGATTTACATGCAACAGGCCGATTTTACCAAACACTGGCATTCAATCATTTCACTTCACAAGATGAGGAGCACTTAAAGGCACTCTATCAAAAGCTCAAAGACATTACCCCTTCCATGAATGCCATTTTTCATCATTATTTAAGCGAGATATCCCCTACCTCTCAATTAATCATTAGTGAAGAAAATATTAATCAATACTTAACACAGTTTTTCTTAGCAACTCGTGATGATCATTATGTAGATGAAACTGTCAAATTTTTCAATCTATTCCGCAAGCATCAATACGAGCCTGGTAAATTAATTGTTGTCTTCAACCAATTTGCCTTCTATATTACTACATATATTTTACACAATTTTGGTATCAAGCCAAATAAAGCATTTCAATATATGAAATCATTCCAATCCGCTGTCAATGTCGATCAAGAATTGTTAGTGGAAGTGTTAACAGAACGTATTATTGAAAATGTGGTAGGAGAAGTATCTTCTTTAATGGATGTCAATGCCAAAATTATGTACATGAAGGATTTAGTCTTTAGCCTAGATAAGCAAAATGAAGAGATTCAATCCTCTACTGCTGCAACAGAACAGATTGCAGCTTCTATCAATGAGGTTGCACGCATGTCTTCTCATATATCAGAGAAAACAACTGAATCTGTTGACCATGCTACAAAAGGTAAAAACGCTATTGAGCATGCCCTATCGGAGATTTTTAAAACAGAGGAGACCTTTACATCCATTGTTGACTCATTTTCGGAATTACAAAAAAGGGTAAATGATATTGAGCAGGTTGTCACATTAATCAATCAAATCGCCGATCAAACGAATCTACTCGCACTTAATGCCTCCATTGAAGCAGCGCGTGCAGGTGAACATGGGAAAGGCTTTGCGGTCGTTGCACAGGAAGTACGAAAGCTTGCTGAAAACACGGTAGCTGCGCTAAGTGAAGTATCCGCAAATGTTCATCATTTAAAGAGTTATTCGAATGATGTTTCTAACTCAATTACAGATACGACAGCTATTATTAAAGAAGCAACCGTTGAAGCAAAAGATTCGTTACCATTATTAAATGCCATTGTTCAAGCGATTGAGGGTATTAATTTAGATGTGACAAATACGGCTGCCATTTCCCAGGAACAAGCAGCCGCGATTGATGAAGTTTCAGCAAGAATGATCGAAATTTCAAGCTTGCAGGAAGATATTCGTGATTATAGTCATAATACATCCAGCGATATTCATTTATTAGGGAAAGAAATTAACCGTTTCCGTAATGATCTTATTGCTAACAATAATGTACAGCTTTCATCTATTGCCCTACTACAATTATCGAAGGCGGATCATATTTTATGGAAATGGCGCATTTATAACATGTTCCTTGGCCTAGAAAACGTTGATCCAAGCGATGTTTCTTCTCATAGAGACTGTCGACTTGGCAAATGGTACACTGCGCCTCGTACAGTCGAACGTTTCGGTCATTTACAGGACTATCATGAATTAGATGGCTATCATTTACGCGTCCATGAATCAGCGAAGCTTGCGGCTGAAGCCCATAAAGCGGGTCATATCGAACAAGCTGATGTTCATCTAAAAGAAGTCGATGAGGCATCTAAGCATGTACTTTATCACATTAATAACTTAATTGCCTATTTAGAAAAAGAACGTGTCATGCAATAAAAGGAGAGGTTCGCCCCTCTCCTCTATTAAGTAGGAGGTATTCCCTTGAACAAACGAGCAAGTATAAAATTTTTTGGTGATGTCTATGGCACAGGCTACCGATTCTTCATCAAGCAAAAAGCTATTGAATTAGGGTTAAAAGGATACTGTCGATTGAATGACGCAGAGCAAATTGAAGTGGAAGTGGAGGGCTCAGAAAAGGCACTCAATGAATTTCTCCTTTTTGTCCAAAAAGGCGTTAGTCCCCAAGCCGATTCCAATTCATTTTCTTTAGAATTATACGATGATTTAAAAGGCTATATACGTATGGAGTCAGACATTGTTTAATGTCTGGCTTTTTTGTAGTGTTGTTTTAGAGAGGGGTTCAACAATTTTTAATCTTAACACTGCATTTTGTCATATAGGAAGTATGATAAAATTATCGAAAAATATTTGGGAGTGATTATAATGAAATTTACTTGTCCTTGTTGCGGATATAAGACATTGAAAGGAAAACCACCAGGTACATACGAGATATGTGAAATTTGTTTTTGGGAAGATGACGGCGTTCAATTTTATGATTATGACTTTGGAGGTGGAGCTAATACGCCATCCTTAAGGCAAGCACAGAAAAATTTTAATATATTTGGTGCGTGCGAAGAACGATGTATTGCGTTTGTAAGAAAACCAAACGAAAAAGACGAAAAAGATTCAAATTGGAAGCCGTTTTTTCTAGAGAGCTGACACTGGGCTATGAGTTCTTTGAATGATGACTTCTCTCCTATTTATTGAAATCAAAAAAGTCATGCTCTCAAGAACATGACCTATCGTCATTTTTTGATTTTTATTTTTTGAATGGCAGCAACTAATATTGATTCATCAGTGATTTTCACATATTGATTTTTAGATTCCTTCATATAGCCTTCTTTGTTTAAATAGGCTTTTAATTTTGATTTTTTCTCAAAGACTTTTTCTTTCACTTTCTGTTCACTTACTGGTTCATCCATATTTTTTGTAATAGACACCAGAAAAATTTTCGTCATCCTATATCCCCCTTTGTATCAGTTACGAATTCATTTGGAAAAAGTTTCATACAAGACTCATTCATTTTGGATGAAGATGCTCTTCTTAGAGAATAAACCGCTCCTTTTCGAGTTGGAGCCGCTCATGGATCTCACTTAACCGCTCGCTTTGAGGCAGAAGCCGCTCTTGAATCAAATTACGCTCCTCTATTCAGTGACCGAGATGCAAAAAATCGCTCATTCCGATGTCAGAATGGCTCCTTAGGATAACAAAACCGACTTATTCATCGAAACAACTCACTTATTCTATGTATTATCATTGAGAAAGTTCACAAATAGCAGTAAAATTTATGTAAGGGATTAATTTTCAATGAAACTTTATGTCGATTATTTCGTATAAGAAGATAGACATATTGAAAAGCAAGGAGGATGAAACAATGCTTAGTGTCGGACAGTTTTTCTCTAGACATAGTGCCAGCTTTCTTATTTCGCTCACAACTGTTTCTATCGCAGCAATTGCGGCAAATCCTGGATTCTTCCTTGGTGGTTTACTGTTTGCGGGTTCCTATGCGACGAGTACAGCGTTGCTGAAACATAGACAAAAAAAGAAAGTCATGCAAATAGCAGGCATCACAAAAGAAGAATTCAAACACATTGAAACACAAGTATTAACAGCTAATAAGCATATTCAAACATTGAGTCAAAACTATTTACGTGTACGTTCTGTTTCAGCGTTTAAACAACTACTTGAAATGACGCGTATCTCCAAAAATATCGTCAAAATCGTCAAGACAGACCCACGTAAATTTTATAATGTGGAACCATTTTTCTATGCACACTTACCTTCTGCTGTAGAATTAACGGATAAATATACAATGCTTTCCAAGCAGCCAGTGAAGGATAAGGAAATTCAATTAACTTTATCCAAAACACGTGAAACCCTAACTGATTTGAATGACACAATTCAAATTGATTTAAAGGATGCGCTTGCAAATGATATCGATCATCTGCAAATGGAGATTGAATTCGCAAATCGTTCCAATCTTAGACGTAGAGAACAATTGGACTGGCGAGGCGATGATAAATGACAGCAAACGAACACGCATTTCAACTAAATACCATACCAGGGCTTTCTCCACTAGTCCAATCCTATTTAGAAACAACTCCGCAAAACGAGGCGATGGCGACTTATGAAACGCTATCGCCTCTTGCACAAAGTCGTGCATTACTGTATGCCAGTCAAATCGATTTGACTGATTTTGAATCATTGCTGTCCCTTGGGCAAGATTCACAGCGAGCTCTGTCTCAATTTGCCGACCGCATGCTTGCTCAAGTAAAGCAAAAGGATGTCACTAAAATTGGTCAAATGCTGGATTCTTTAATGCAGACGTTAGATCGAGTAGATCCGACTGCTTTGGAACCAAAAAAGCAAACCTTTTTCAAAAAAATCTTTGGCAAAACCGAGCCTAATGTGAAGCAAACACTCACAGAATTTGAACGTATTAGTATACAGGTGGAACGCATTGGCGTTCAGCTAGAACGTGCACAGCTTCAGCTGATAAAAGATGTTGAAAACTTAGAGGCGCTTTATGCCCATAATCGAGGATTTTTTGAGGAATTGGCAACGGCGATTGCCGCAGGACAAATGAAAAAGCAGCAAGCCATTGAGGTAGAGCTACCTGCACAAATAACGAGTGTCCAAGCTACCAAACAGCCACTTGCGATCCAGCAATTAAATGACTTTGCTGCTCAAATCGAAAGACTCGATCAACGTATTTATGATTTACAAGTATCACAGCAAGTCGCTCTGCAAACAGCTCCTCAAATTCGTATGATTCAGCAGGCCAATCAAACATTAGCTGAAAAAATTGAGTTTTCTATCGTTACCTTGATTCCGCTCTGGAAAAACCAACTGGCGATGATGCTATCGATGCATATGGATCATCATTATGCACGTTTAGAGGAGCGATTATCAAGGGCTCATGATCGCTTCTCAAGTCCCACGTTTGAACAGCAAGTTTCGAAGTTTAAAGAAACACAGCAAGAGCTGCAAACAGCAATTAAAGATGTCTTTGCCCTGCATACCGCAACTGAACAAGAGAAACAACAGCTACAGGATGTGGCGGGTGCTAGCAGCTATCAGCGAGATTAACAAAAAAATGGGTGGCTCAGCAAATGTTCTGAACCACCCTGTTTGTTTTTATTCAAAATAATCTTTATAGTAGCCACCGACATTACCTGTGTTGTCGATGATAAAAACGAACTCTTCTGTTTCATTTTTCACTTCATACTCTTTTCCTACTGTTAATACGTTTGATACTAAGTATTTCGATGCATTTGTATGTTTGCAAGTAACCGTTCGTAATGTTGGCGCATCTTTCCATTTTAAATGTAACATATTCTCTCTACCTCTCTTTACTAGCAAAAGCTAATGTCTATTGCTTATTTTATAATATTTTTGGTCTTTTGTGGAGAAAAAAGAAATACTATACCTATTCTATCCAAAAAAAATGAATATTTGAGGTGTTATGATGAGTTTTGGTGGTGTACCGCAATGGTTTTTTATCATTGCTGTAGCATTCGCAATCTGCTTTGTACTTTATGCAGAATGGAATTCTAGAAAATAAGTGAGTCCAACAGGTTGGACTCACTTTTTTGTGCTTATTTTAATGTACGCTTTAAAAATTCCTTCGTACGTTCATGTTGTGGATTGACTAATACTTGTGCTGGAGGGCCTTCTTCCACAATTACACCTTTATCCATAAAGACAACACGATCTGCTACTTCTTTGGCAAATTCCATCTCATGTGTCACGATGAGCATCGTATTGCCCTCGTTTGCTAGCTGACGCATTACCTTTAATACCTCACCCACCATTTCTGGGTCTAATGCGGATGTTGGCTCATCGAATAGCATTACATCAGGATTCATTGATAAGGCACGAGCGATGGCCACACGCTGCTTTTGTCCACCCGAGAGTTGACGGGGCTTGGCATTCACATATTGATCCATGCCAACGATTTTCAAATATTTAAGCGCCGTTTCTTCTGCTTCTTTTTTCGAACGTTTTAACACTTTGATTTGGCCCACCGTGCAATTACTTATGACATTGTGGTTGTTAAATAAATTGAACTGCTGGAACACCATGCCTAAATGTGTGCGATATTCTTGAATATTGTGCTTTTCATCTAGGATGTCTTCCCCTTTATAAATAATTTGACCGCCACTTGGCGTTTCTAATAAATTTATGCAACGAAGCAATGTGGATTTACCAGAGCCAGAGGAGCCAATTAAACAAACTACCTCCCCTTTTTCCACTTGGAAATTCACATCTTTTAACACTTGGTTACGTCCAAATGATTTACTTAAATGTTCGATTTTAATGACTGCCATTTGTGCGTCCCCCTATACGGCTTCTTTTTGTTCTTTTTGATAGGCATCAGGACCATCTAGACGTTTTTCAACATACAGAAGGATGCGAGATGCGGTAAATGTCATGATGAAATAAAGAACACATGCAACGAAGAATGATTCGAAATAACGGAAGTTGTTACCCGAAATTGATTTTGTTTGGAAGAATAATTCCGTTACTCCAATGACATTTAATACGGCTGTATCTTTAATATTCATGATTAATTGGTTACCTGTCGCTGGTAAAACATTACGCGCTACTTGTGGTAAGACAACATGAAGCATAATTTGGAAGTGGTTCATGCCAATTGCTGATGCTGCCTCGTATTGACCATTATCAATGGATACAATACCGCCACGAACAATTTCTGCCATATAGGCCCCTGTATTGAGGGAAACGACTAAAATACCTGCTGTAATAAAGTGCATATCGATACCGAATGCGATATCTAATCCGTAGTAGACAACCATAGCTTGTACAATCATTGGTGTACCACGGAAAAATTCAACATAGCATGTTAGTATAAAATTAATGAGCTTTAAGCTATAAAATTTCACACCTTTTTTACGAACTGGAATCGTATGCATAATTCCGATGAAAAATCCGATAAATGCACCAATAATTGTACTAATACTCGAAATCAGTAACGTATAATACGCACCTCGTAAAAACATTTGCCAGTTGTTTTCAATAATTGAAAGTATCCATTCAAGACTCATGATGTTCCTCCTAACAATGTCATCTTGCTCGCTTATTTCTTTTGTGTCCTAGCTCTTTCTACCATTCTATGATTTGTCACGCTAGGACATTATCATTATGTAGAGAGGTTCTCATTTTGATAATGATGAAATGATCATGCACGGACTAATTGCTAGTCCGTGCCATGTCATTATTGTGCTGCGGGTTGTTGAGAAATAGCTTCTTCCATAATCGCTTGACGATCATCTTCTGAAATGCCTTTTAGGATTTCATTGATTTTTTCACGATTTGCATCATCTTTACGTAAGCCTACAGCAATTGAAGTATTTGATAGGTCTGTATCAAAGCCTTCTTCAAATGCTACATATGTGAATTTATCGTTGGCAGCAGAAGCGGAAATGCCCTCTGGACGTTCAGCTACATAGCCATCAATTTTACCTGCTTCTAACGCCACACGCATTGCTGGGAAGCTCTCCATTGCTGTTTGCTTTTCTACGCCTTTAATTTGATCGATAACTGTGTAGTTTGATGTATTTAATTGTGATGTAATTTTAGCACCTGAGAAGTCTTGAATCGATTTTGCGCCTTCATATTTGCTACCTTTTTTAATAACCATAACAAAATCAGAAGTATAATAGTTTTCTGTAAAATCAATTGTTTTCTTGCGTTCTTCTGTTGGTGACATACCTGCAATAATTGCATCAATTTTGTTTGATTGTAGCGCTGGAACTAAACCGTCCCACTCCATTTTAACAATGACTAACTCTTTGCCTAGACCTTCAGCAATTTTCTTTGCCATTTGTACATCATAGCCACCAGCGTACTCTGCATTATCCGCAATTTTCACTGCGCCATTTGCATCGTCTTGCTGTGTCCAGTTGAACGGTGGGTAGCCAGCCTCCATTCCAATTCGGAATTCACCGCCGCCTTCTTCTTTGTCAGTTCCAGCATCACTTGAACCGCCCTCTTTTTTGTCACTTGTGCCACATGCAGCTAGCACAATTGCCGTCATGATAGAGATCATTACTAACAACCATTTTCTTTTCATGAAAAACTCCCCTTTTCTGTAAAAAAATAAGACAACTGTACTAAAAAAGACCTAAGTTTATTGAACTTAGGTCTTACCTTTTATGACAGTTGCCCAAATCCTCACTATAATTTCCATGTTTCCGAGATAGCACAACCTAGTAAATCTGGAAATCCATTTACTAGGACAGTCCTGCACTTATTCACTGCAGACCCAGTATAAAAGTACGAGCTCCTTTTATACTTCGGCGATATTTCCTTCTTCATTGCGTCTTCGCTTGCTTTTACTCAACAATGAACTAATAAATACCGCGCCTCTACCTCACTGGTAACAATTCGTGAGGTTTGTTTATTTAATTGATATTTAGATACTACTATAAAACTAATATGTTCGTCAAGACGATTTTAACATTTTTCTGACTAATGACAATATTAGGATATTGTGCGTTCTGCTTCCACTTTAAATCGTTGAACTTTTGTTGATATTTCTGAAAATTACAACAAAAATTTATTATAGAGTATGTTCTATATGTGAGAAAAGTTTCGTTTTTTTCTTTCTTTGCTCCTCTAAACGATGTAACATTCGCACTCTTTCAAGCATAGAATTGGTCAATACCTTTCGTCATACAAAAAACCCTGCTGAACATTGTTCGCAGGGTTTATAGGCATTATGAATTTAATAATAAATCTTCAGGATTTTCGATTAATTCTTTAACTGTTTTTAAGAATCCTACAGAATCTTTACCATCGATGATACGGTGATCGTATGAAAGTGCTACATACATCATTGGACGGATTTGAACTTCACCATTTACTGCAACTGGACGGTTTACAATTGAGTGCATACCTAAAATACCAGCTTGTGTACCGTTCATAATTGGTGTTGACATTAATGAACCGAATACACCACCATTTGTGATTGTGAATGATCCACCAGCCATGTCATTTAAGCCTAATTTTTTATCACGAGCTTTTGTCGCTAAGTTAGCGATATCTTTTTCGATTTCTGCAAAGTTTTTGCTATTTGCATCGCGTACAACTGGTACGACTAAACCTTCTTCAGTCGATACAGCAATACCGATATCAAAGAAGTTATTTAAATGAATTTCATCGCCAGAGATTTGAGCGTTTACGTATGGGTATTTTTTCAGTGCTGCAACAACAGCTTTAGTGAAGAATGACATGAAACCAAGTTTGATGTCGTTTGCTTTTACAAACTCTTCTTGTTTACGTTTACGAAGTGCCATGATGTTTGTCATGTCAATTTCGTTGAATGTTGTTAACATTGCTGTTGATTGTTTAACTTCTAATAAGCGTTTTGCAATTGTTTGGCGACGACGGCTCATTTTTTCAATTGTTACACGGTCAGAATTAGCTGCTGGTGTGAATACTACTGGGCCACCTGAAGTTGCTACGGATGTAGGTGCTGCTGCTGGTGCTACAGCTGGTGCTGTACCATGAGCTGCTACATCTTGTACACGTACACGTCCTTGTGGATCTACTGGAGATACCGCTGCAAGGTCAATACCTTTTTCACGTGCAAGACGACGTGCTGCTGGAGATGCAACTACACGCTCACCAGAAGTTTCTTCTACTACTGGAGCTGCTGCAACTGGTGCAGGTGCTGCTTGTGGCGCTGCTGGTGCAGGTGCTGCCTCAGTTGGTGCTGCCGCTGCTGGAGCTGCTGCTGCGCCTTCGCCTGCTTCTACTACTGCGATAACTTGACCAACTAGTACAGTATCGCCTTCTTCAGCTAAAATTTGTGTTAATACACCTGCTTCTTCAGAAATGATCTCAGCGTTTACTTTATCTGTTTCAAGTTCAACGATGAATTCACCTTTTTCAACGCGATCGCCCACTTTTTTTACCCACTGTGCGATACTACCTTCTGTAATCGATTCTGCTAATTCAGGGACTTTAATTTCAGCCACTTTCATTTCCTCCTTTGATTAACGTGCATGACGCACATAGAAGGGCTACTGCTTAAGGGCAAGTAGCCCGGTTTCAAAAATTGATATATGTTATTTAACCTTTACTGGCTCAGCAACCGCTTCTTCAATAAGAGCTGCTTGTGCTGCTTTATGAGAATCTGCATCCCCTTCAGAAGTTGAGCTCATTGCAGGACGGCCTACATAGCGAAGTTTTTTACCTTCTGAAAGTTCATATAATGTTTCTAATGCATAATTCCATGAGCCTTGGTTTTTAGGTTCTTCTTGTACCCAAACAATCTCTTTTGCATTAGGATACTTAGCAATGATACCAGCTACTTGCTCTTTTGGGAATGGGTAAAGTTGTTCTACACGAATAATGTGTAGGTGATCGAAGCCTTCGCCGTCTTTCACGCGCTCTGCTAAGTCAATCATCACTTTACCTGTACCTAAAACGATACGCTCTACAGCTTCTGGTTTAGCCCCTAAGCCTGGTTGTTCAATCACTTCTTGGAATGAACCATTTGCTAATTGCTCAGCATTCGCCGCAGCTAATGGGTGACGTAATAATGATTTTGGTGATACGACTACAAGTGGACGTACCCCTTCTGTACCTAATAATGCTGCTTGACGGCGTAATAAGTGGTAGTAGTTTCCTGCATTTGAACAG
>Ga0213824_1001868_pt1 | contig 11097 bp, 8 predicted proteins | sample MC6MC0906MG_FD_179892 | JGI IMG/M metagenome (GOLD analysis project Ga0213824, IMG submission 179892) | Enriched soil aggregate microbial communities from Iowa State University, Ames, United States - MC6-MC0906-MG | ecosystem: Environmental > Terrestrial > Soil > Unclassified | place: USA: Iowa...
CGCCAACAATAATTAAAAGAATGAATAGAACGACGATTAATACGAATGTTGAACCGTAATAGCCGCCACCGCCAGAGTCGCCGCCGTAATAGCAGCTGTTGTTCATGTTACCTACGTTTCCGTTGTATCCCACTGAAAATCCCTCCTTTCTACAACCTATAATATGTATGCTGGCAGAAAGGAGAAATGGTATTTACCCTATGGTTTTAAAAAATGATGAAAATCCAAACATCTAGTGAATGAAGATAAAGCCTTCGGACACAATCACCAAGGCATAATTGATTGATTAATTGTAGGTTGTGAGGGAAGGATAGGAATATGTTAACATTTTTAAACAAAGCGTAAACTCTTTTTTGTGCTTTGACTGAACAACGAAAATCAAATATAAGTTTTCACTTTTCTTCTATAATGGAAATATTTATAGAATATACTGAAGAGCTTTCAGAAAAAATAAATAACACAGCATTAGGAATCTAAAATTAAAATACATGCTTTTTCAAAACGAAACTTGCTAATCAGAGCTTACCGCTCCGTAATCCGCTACTGTTACCTCTACATTGTACTTTATTGGAAGTTTACTAAATGTTACATCCCAATCATCTTTTTTAACTTCTTTCCATACCTTAGGGTGTTTTATTTTTAATTTATTTCCGAATCCGGCAACATCAACCTCTAAATCATTTTGCATTTTTTGTACAACATTTTCCATCAAACTCTTTATTTCAGCTTCAATTGACTTCTCAATTTCCCTAAGAAATTTATTATCAGAAGGTTTTCCACGATTTACCCAATTCTCAGATAAACGGCCTTCAGTTTCTATTTTTATCTCAAAAGTAATATCTCCACTATTAATGTGAGGAAGGATTTTACTTTTCATAGATTTTATCTCGTATGCTATTATCTGTCCCTTTACAGAGCTCTTAACTACTCCACCTTTCACTTTACCGTTTATCCAAGTTATGCCCTCTAATTCCTCTTCGTTCAGAAAACCAACTACTTTGTTGGTCTTTCCTTTAATCACTGCAGCACCAGTCAATTTTACCTCTCCATCCGCTGAAATCACATTTTGCAAAAGAAAACTCGATTCTGACTGTATTTTACCCGTTAGTTTTGCAAGCGGCATAGCTGGTAATATTTTGTTACTTCTATATCCGTTTTCCACCATCTTAGTCAAGCGGAATGAAGGAATTTCTCCAATTACATTTGTTTCAAGCGCATTACTAGCTCTTCCTTTGCTAATTAGTACTAGACAACTTGGTCTAATATCGTTATCACGCAGATAGCTATCAAGTAAGTCTTTTATACTATAGTTTGATGCAAGCTCCTCACTAATGATAATTACTTTAAGATGATGGCCGATTATTGGATGATCTCTTCTTAATGGAATTTCACGGACTATTTGAAAAGTGGAGTCTCCCGTTTCAGATACATTTAAATAAGAATGTTGTTCCGATGACCCTCCACCTTTACTGTTATTTCCTATTCCTTTAGTGTTAACAGTTTGAAAGGTTATTGTGATATTATTGTTTTTTTGATATCCTCCATCTTGTTCCTCAAATTCTTTATCAATGTTTGATAAATACCCCTTATCTAAGGCTATACCTATCTCCAAGCTAACCTCTTCAATTTCATGACTACTCCAACAGCCTGTAAGAAACGGAAGTAATAAAACCTGCAAAGTTATTAAAGCCAGTTTTCCACTGATGTTTTTTTTCATGATTTTGCTCCTCTCAATTTTGTAAACAATAAAAGGAACAAGGGGAGTCCCAAAAATAAAAACCACATTGAATTTCCAATCATATTTCCAAGTTTAAAAAGTTCATTAATGTTATTAGAACTCATAGCGATGATGTAAATAATCGGAAGTAAAATGAAACCTATTTTATTGAATTTTATTCTAAATAGCTGAGCTAAGCCTAAAGAAGCGGCATAGTAACTAATAACAAAAGATGCGAATATTTGCATTATCCATATTACTAAAAGTATGGATTCGTACCGTTCAAAGATCAGACCTGACATCTCAAAACTTCGTATCAGATCAATACTTGGCCATGTTCGCACTACAACTCCTTCTATGGATAAAGCTCCAATAACCATGACAACAAGAAAAACGTAAAAGATCATAGGAATGACAGTTCCAATAATAACTACCTTTACTGCCTTACTTGGCTGTTGCATAAATGCTACTAAAAGTAGCATAATTTCAGGGCCTGTATAGGCGAGAATTGTTGCTGGAATGCCTTTCAGTACGGGGGTAATTCCATCTCCTAATACTGGACGTAAATTATCAATTTCAAATAGCTTGAAGCTCATGAAAAGAACAAGTATAAAAAAGAAAAGTGTTATGGGGAATATAATCTCGAACATACGAGCAATTGTATTAATTCCTCCAAAAACAAGATAGAGACCTATCCACATGAATGGCATAGTAATTGCCCAGAGAGGGGTACTTTCCAGTAAAAAGAAATTGGTTACTTCAGCCATTGAACGAACTTGAAAACCAGAGACGGTAATAAAATAACAAATTATTAGGATGCTCAGAAACCGACCAATCCAAATACCTAATATCTCTTGACTATATTGATAAAAAGTTTTTCCGGGATACTGTTGACTTAATTTCACCATGATTATGGCAGCTATTATCATAATTAATCCACCTAATATAACAGTAATCCAAACATCCGGTGTTTTTACTTTTTCTACAGAGGTTCTGGGTAAAGTGAGGATTCCAGTAGCAAGTATAAAATTTGTCACAATAACAATGGCTTGTGTCGTTGTAATTTTCTCTTCAGATTTAATCATCAGTCATGTTTTACCTACTTTCAAGGTTAATTATTTTTGACGAATAGAGTTTTTGGTCTTCATCATCTTGGGACGACGTTTCATCATCATAAGTGGTACACGAATTATAAAGTCCTTCCAGTCATTTAAATTAAAAGGAACAGCTGGGCTGGCATAGGGAATACCAAAACTTTTTAGTTTTACTAAATGACTACATAAAAAGAGACAAAAAAGAATGACTCCATACAGTCCAAAAATTGCGGCGCAAAACATAGCCATAAAGCGAAGAACCCGTAACGAAATTCCTGCATTATACTCAGGTATGGCGAATGAAGAAATGGCTGTTAATGCTACTACAATAACCATAATAGGGCTGACAATTCCGGCATTTACAGCAGCTTCTCCAATAATCAGTCCTCCCACAATTCCCATCGCTGGACCAATGGGTTTAGGTAAGCGCAACCCTGCTTCCCTCAGAATTTCTATGGAGACTTCCATAATAAGGGCTTCCAAAAGTACAGTAAAGGGAACTCCTTCACGGGACCCTACAATAGAAATAGCTAGTTTAGTGGGAATCAATCCTGGCTGAAAAGATATAAAGGAAATGTATAGAGCAGGTACTAATAGAGCGATAAAAGCAGCTAAAAAACGTAATAAACGGATAAGTGTACTAGGAATCCAGCGTTCATAGTAGTCTTCAGGTGATTGTAATAACATACTAAACGTAACGGGGGCAATTAAGGCAAAGGGTGTTCCATCTAGCAATATTGCCACACGTCCTTCCATCAAAGCACTTATGACACGATCTGGGCGTTCTGTACTCTGTAGTTGAGGAAAAATACTGAGATAGTTATCCTCAATTAGTTGTTCAACATAACCGCTTTCTGGCAGGTAATCTATATCAATTTTCTTAATTCTCTTCTCGATTTCATGTATTAAATCTGGATTAGCTAAATCTTTTATATAGGCAACGACAAGGTCTTTATTTCCTCGCTTTCCCACTTGGAATTTTATAAATGACAAGGACTTAATATTTCCCTGCTGTCGTAAAATTGCAGTATTCTCACTTAACTTTTCTGTAAAACCCACTCTTGGACCTCTGACCAAAGCCTCTGATATGGGCTCTTCTATACTCCGTGTTTTTCCTTTAGTTGTACCTAAGATGAATACATCTGCAGATCCATCAATATAGAGAGCTGTAGAACCCTGTAAAACTTTCATAACCAAATCGTTTAGATTTTGTGTGTTTGTTACATCACTAATAGAAAGAACTTGTTGTTTAATAATATTATTAAAACCTTCTTCTGTCATAAAAGCTGAGATATTTTCATTAGAAAAGTCAATCATTAGTGATTTCATAATGTATTTATCAATAAGATCTTTATCCGACAAACCTTCTATAAAAATAATTACTGCGTGAATACCTGTGTTTCCAATGTTAAACTCCCGAAAGTGAACATCAGAGTTATGACCGATTTCTTTTTTTATAAATTTTAAATCAGAGTTAAGGTTGCCTGTAAAATTACATGTATTTTCTTGTGAATTTTCCGATTCTTGTTTAATAGTAGCTATATTTGCTCGTTCTCGAATATAGATAAAAAAACGCCAGATGAAGTAAGGTATGAGAAATATTATTAAACTTTGTATTATAATCAGCCAATCTGGTAAAAATGAGGCAATTGTTTTCCACATACTGTTCTCCCTAAAAAAGTCTCTAGATTCAAACATGAAGCTAGGAGCAAACTTTATGAATATTGATATTATGTTCATCCTCTTTGAGTTAATACCATCTAAAATATGGGACAAAATTAGTAATGTGTTAAATGTTTTGTTGTGGTTTGCATGACAAATAGCATTCAATGAGTTTTATTACATTTTTGACTTCGATGCAGAAGAGAAGGCATCTTAGGATTGGGATATCAAAGGCAAGCAAATACTTTGATAAACCTGTAAAGTATCGTCATGCTTTTTTGTGGGTTAAAGTATTGGAAGATTTGGTATACGGGAGGAGAATGAATATTTTTTCAAAACAATCGAAGAAATAAAAATGACAACATGCATAGAGTGCTACTGCTCTCATACTTGTTGTCATCAATCTGAAGAGATCCAAACAAATTGATTAATGATTGATCACTAGTCTAAACTTTGAGCATTGTTATTTTCTTTCATCATTTCTTCTTTTTTTATGTTTGCAATAAATACACCTATTAACGTAATTAATCCCCCAGTTACAGCAAAAATTTGTGGTACTTCACCAAGCCAGATCCATGCGATAAGAAATGCAAAAAAAGAGGTTAAATAAAGTGTACTAGTTGCTTCAGCTGCTCCTGTTCGTGAGGTAACATAAGCTAGAGTAAAATACGGAATGATTGTTGGAAAGATTCCAAGATACAAAATAACTAATGTTGTATTTAACGGGGCAGTCCTAATTGCTTCAATTAGGCCAGGTGAGAAAAGTAGCATAAAAAATGTACCTGACCAAATTGCGTACATCGTAAAGGGAATAGCCCCATACTTTTTTAGATAACGATGTTGAAAAACAAAATAAATACTTTCTGAAAGGGATGCTATTAAAACGATAATAACCCCAGAATTAAGTGAAAAACTTTCATCTGAATCTCCAACAGAAATAAATGCTACACCACAAAGACCAATAAGTGAACCAAGCCATCCCCATAATCCAAGCTTCTCACGATAAAAGAATACAGCTAACAAAGCAGTGAATATCGGAGTTGTCGAAACAAGTAAACTCGCAATCCCAGCACTAATAGTTTGCTCTCCATAATTTAGTGCTACTTGATATACGGTGAAACCTGAAAAGCCAAGTAATAAAATAATAGGGACATCTTTTAACTCAGGCAAAGGGGTTTTTTTAATAACTGCTATGATGATTAGGACAAATGATCCGACTAATAATCGAAAAAATGATATATGTTCAGGTGAATAGGCTGACAATGCAACTCGTATTCCTGGAAAAGCTGATGCCCATAAAATGATTGTTATGAAATGAGCAGAAATAATCTTAAAATCAAATGTTTTAAACATAAATACACCTCTTATCCAACCAATTAAATTTATGTTTTCAATATTAATAGGTTTTTGCTAAAACTACTCCAACCGGTTAAAATAAAAAAAACCAACCAGTCAGAAGAGGGATTACAAATGAAAAAACCAAAATATCAATACATTATTGATTATATAAAAGAAAAAATTGCTAAAGGGGAGTGGTCGATCGGAAGTCCTATACCTAGTCAACGTAATTTGGCAAAACAGTTTGAGGTTAATCGTAGTACAGTCTTAACGGCGTTAGAGGAGCTGAGGGCAGAAGGGCTACTAGAAGGTAAAGCTGGGAAGGAAACAGTCGTCACCAATAATACTTGGACTTTGATGGGCGCAAAATCTTCGACTAACTGGAATGGAAACGTCACTTTAGGCGTTCATAAGCCCAGTGTATCTATGGTGCAAGAGATTAACAAGGCTGAATCGAATACGAATCTTATTCAATTGAGTAAGGGGGAACTATCACCAGAAATGTTCCCCTTAGAAGAGATGAAATTCATCGTTCAAAAAATATCGAATCAATTAACCTCGTTTGGCTATGAAGAGCCAAAAGGAAATATACATTTACGACAAGCCATTAGTGACTATTTAAAGTTAAGGGGTATCGAAGCATCACCTTCGTCCATTCTCGTAGTTTCCGGTGCGCTCCAAGCTTTACATTTAATTTCAATTGGATTACTAAAAAGAGGATCTACGGTATTGCTAGAGATGCCTTCCTATCTATACTCGTTGACTGTTTTTGAGTCTGCGGGGATGGCGTTGCAAGGATTAGCGATGGACACGGAGGGGCTAATCATCGATTCAATTTATTTGACAAAGGAAAATGGGAAAAATATTTTATATACGATTCCAACCTTTCATAATCCTACAGGCGCCTTAATGCAAGAAAAGAGACGAGAGAAATTAATTGCCTATTGTGAAAGAGAGCAACTGCCAGTTATAGAAGATGATGTGTACCACGATTTATGGATTGATAGCCCACCACCTAGACCACTAAAAGCAAGGGACCTTTATGGAAATGTATTATATGTTGGGAGTCTATCAAAAACTCTTAGTTCAGGATTACGAATTGGCTGGATAGTTGGCTCGGAGTCAGTTATCAATCGATTAGCTGATTTGAAAATGCAATCCGATTACGGATCAAGTACTCTTTCCCAGCTCGTTGCCGCAGAGTGGTTATCTAGTGATTTCTATGATAAACATCTTGATAAAGTAAGAGAACAACTTAGGGTTCGGAGAAAAGTTACTTTAGATGCACTGGATAAATATTTGAGTCCCTATGCGACATGGGACATCCCAAAAGGTGGATTGTTCATATGGGTGAAAATAAAACCCGAATTCAAAGTAAAAAGGCTATTTGAAAAGGCATTTTCCAACAATATTCTTCTAAATCCTGGTAGTATTTATGCTGAAAAGTCAGGACAGTTTATCCGAATTTCTTATGGGTATGCTTCACTCGATGAAATTAAAGTAGGCATATTCAAATTAAGTGAAATATTAAAAATTTAATAGATATAAAACTGTAATTCTCTAGTGAATTATAAATAAAAACAATTATACAATATTGAAGTAAAATATATTTAGTTGAAAAGCAGGGCAATGTATTTTATTAATTCAAAGTCGAGGTGTTTTTTCTACGGATTAATAAGAAAATTGTTTATTCAACAAACGGGAAAGTTTGTTTTATACCATAATGACAAGAGATATCTCAAAGGAGGTACTAAGATATGTAAACTGGATTGCTAACGATTATGAACTTGTTGAATTTGGTGGTGGAGATGAATCAAACAATTTTCTAATTAGACTTGGGCTTGTGATTTCTGATGAGAAGGAAAGATTCGATTTGGATAACGACTTTTTGATATGCTCAAATCATGACGCTTTATTTGATAAAGGTCAATGAAACTGGATACTTTTCAATAATTCCCAAGGTTCTTGATTTACTTTCTGAACATTGGTCATATGACAGGAGTTCCTTTTGAGCAGAAATACAAATAAATTTAGCATGCGATATGATCATTAGAATGGAGTTGTTTTCGAACAATTTCCGTGAAATTAATGACAATGGTGTCTTCCTAAAAGAATTTTCCTGTTTATAAAGTTCTGTGATTATAACCGTATTTAAGGTAATAAAGACCTTAAATACGGTTTTTTATTTTTGTTTAGAAGGAAGTTTTGTTAAATATGACAAAAGAAAGAGTAGGCGGACAGAAGAAAAATTACAGGATAAGTCATCTTTGGTGTCACTATTCATGTACTATCTATACAAATTCCTAAATGGGTGAAATCAATCGCCGACAAAAGAACGGATGTTGAATTTGAGTTAGTGGATAGTAAGGATTACAACCTACCAAGATACAATGAATCAGTACCTACTATTATGGCACAGGACTATGCAACTTCTGAAGCCGATACTTGGTTAAAGAAAATAAGTAAATTTGATGGATTTGTCTTTGTAACACCTGAATACAAAAAAGCTGTTATATCAGGTTTAAAAGATGGAATTGATTACTTGTATGTAGAGTGGAACAATAAATCAGTTATGGTTAGAAACAGTAAATAAACTTGGTCTTATTAGAGAAGCTATTGGAAATGAAACTGAACAACCAATCGGACAACAAATATTAAATGACGATTTTGTTCTTACTAGAATTTTAGGAGCAACTGGTTTCCCTACGATTGTCATGATTAATGAGGAAAATAGAGGCGTAAAACTTGGTGTTGGTTGACCGTTTGATTACTTTGTTAACGGATTAAAACAAGTTCTAAATATGGAAGAACTGCAACCAAACAGCGGAAGATTTGGACAGTAACTCCTGAAACCTATGAAGCCGGTGGAATTTATATATTCGAAACAAAGGAAATAACTGGATATTTGGCTTTGGAATAGCAGATTTCAACTTAATAATGGTCCAGTAAAAAATAAAATACCTGTAGATTTTTTATTAATACTAGCGAGTTAATAGGATCTATACTTAATACGAGTAGCTCATTTCGTTTTCTATTTGAAAATACAGTCTGTTTTTTCTGAAAAATGATATGTTATATTATGCATTTGAATACTTTTCAATAGTCATGAGTATTAAATTATGTAAAATTTTCTATTTTTAATAAAATACGGATATTTATAGGTGGTTTTGTAAAAAAATCATCATTTTATTTAATTTTCGAGAGTTCTTTTTAACTGTTTTATCAGTTATAATAAGGAAACTCGAAGCTATAGGGGGAATTAAAATGTTATTTAAAAAAGAATGGAGCATATCAATAGATAAACTGATTAGATTGAGTGAGGTTCAATTACAATTAGCTAAACAGGGTCAATTTGATTACAATTATACATTAGCCCAATCAAATGAAGAATTACAACAGTTTATACATAATTTAAACGAAGTAAATAGGCTTCGACAAGAGTCTGAAGATCAATTGCAGAAAAAGTTTAATAATGTATTAAAAAGTAATGAAATTGGTCTTTGGGAATTAAAAGTAATGAATGGGCGCTTGAATGATTCAAACAATGTGTTTACAGTTTCGGCAGAATTAAAAAAGTTCTTAGGATTCGATACTTATCCTATTAAAAACAGTTTTCAAGATTTTTTGACGTTAATTCCATTAGGGTATCGTTCTGATTTTGAAGAGATGCTTGAGGCGAGTTTAGTGACACAAACTTCTTTTAATATGGAGCATTTAATATGCTTTGGTGATGGTCAAGAACGCTGGATACGGACTACGGGAATAGCTTCTCTTATTGTAGATAATCAATACCAAATAATAGGAACAATTATGAATATACATGATGATAAAAGGATAAATATGGAAAAGTTACAGGGGTATGTAACACGGTATGATTTAATCAGTGAAGCTCTAGTAGAGGCGCCATGGGATATGATTGTAGATCAAGGTGATCCTTTAAATCCACAGAATTCCTTTTGGTGGAGCGAACAATTTCGAAGAACATTAGGTTACAAGGATGAAAATGATTTTCCGAATATTATGAGTTCTTGGAGTGATCGCTTGCATCCAGAGGACAAGCAGTTTGCATTAGATGCGTTTAGTGCACATTTATTAGACTTTTCAGGATGTACGCCATTTAAAGTGGATTATCGCCTTCAATTAAAATCAGGTGAATATCGCTGGTTTCATGCAAGCGGTACAACTCTTCGGGATAGTGTTGGAGCCCCTATGCGAGTGGCAGGAACAATTCGAGACATTACACATCAAAAAATGAAAGAACAAAATGTGCATGAAATCATGACAAGAATGGAAGAGTTATCAGCTTCGATTAATGAAATGGTTGTAGGGATTAATTCTATTACAATGCAGGCACAGGAACTGGCGTTCACACAGGAAAAAACAACTGGAGTTGCCAATGATGCGAAAGGGTTAGCAGATGAGACACAACTTATATCAAATTTTATTCGAGAGATAGCAGTCCAAACAAATTTACTCGGGTTAAATGCTGCGATAGAAGCAGCACGTGCAGGAGATCATGGGAAAGGTTTTGGTGTAGTTGCTGAAGAGGTAAGAAAATTAGCAGTTAATTCGGCAGAGGCAACAGGTAATATTGAATCTAGTTTAATGCAAATAAAGGTTTCTATTGATACAATCATTGACTATATGGATAAAATTAGCGAACTTGCACAAACACAAGCAGCACTTACTGAACAATTGAATGCCTCAGCAGACGAAATTGGTACAATGTCACAGAATTTAGTGGAGTTTTCAAAGCAACAGTAAGATACAAGGATTTAATTATTTATTTATGCTGTAAATTTTATTATGTGTATTTAACTCACTTGTTTGTGATTTTAATTGAAAGTATTGGTCAAAAATACTGGCAGTGAAAATAGAAAGTGAAATCAAGACGGTTGAAACTGAAGCATAAATTATGGGTAAGCTTCACTCGATGAAATTAAAGTAGGCATATTCAAATTCGTGAAATAATAAAAATTTAATAGATTCTCTAGTGAATTGTATGAAATTTGGAGAGTTGAATGTTTTTAGTAACAAAAAAGTGGTTAAGTTTACATAAAGTCATTCAAAAATATTTAAACTGTTTATTCCACAATTGTGCGCATTTCTTTAAAAAGGAATGCGTCTTTTTTAATACGAAATAAACAAAAACTCCGCGTTATTTTTTAGTGTGTAAAGAATGGAAAACCATGATGTAGGAAATAATGTAGTTCTCGAATGCAAATTACATTTCAAAAGAAAGCAAATCAATACGGAGGTAAAAATGACTGTTCTTGATTGTATCAT
>Ga0213824_1001875_pt1 | contig 11083 bp, 8 predicted proteins | sample MC6MC0906MG_FD_179892 | JGI IMG/M metagenome (GOLD analysis project Ga0213824, IMG submission 179892) | Enriched soil aggregate microbial communities from Iowa State University, Ames, United States - MC6-MC0906-MG | ecosystem: Environmental > Terrestrial > Soil > Unclassified | place: USA: Iowa...
TTTGACGTCCTTCGACCAGCGCCCGCGTGTTTCGCCTGCATCACTCAACTCTGCGAAGATAGCCGCACTTAGAGCGCTGTACTTGTTGTATTCGTCAGAGCCACGGTAGCCCAACATCCTCATGGTCAGGTAATACACGCTGGAGGCTTGATCCCAGGTGCACACCATGTTCATTTTCAATTGCTCCAAAAGCGTGCTGAAGTCGTCATCCACAAACTCTCCTCCCCGAATTTCGGGGCGGATTGATGCCGCTTCTTTTTGCGCGACCGCATCCACCTCCTCAAGACCAAATTCAGTAGGCGCCAAGAACCGAAGGTAAGGAAATTGCTGTTTCCGACTGTCTCTATGCTCAGGCTTATAGTTGTCTATACAAAGGAGATCATCGTAGAAGAGATTACCTTGCAGAAAGTTCTCCAAAGCACATAGATCTCCGTTGATCGTGTCGCTGGTCTTAACTGCTACCGCCCCGGTGGCGCGCTGGACGGCTGTGAGTGTGGCATTGTCGATCAGTGCGTACGTCATGGGTTGGTAGTCTTGTTTTTAGATGGCCAGAAGAACATTTGTTGAGGTGGGAGGAGTAATTACGTTGCGACAGCCTTAACGGCTTTCTTTACGGAAAATTCCTGCTCGCTACCATCACGGAATTTCACGACAAAGCCCTGCGTAGTGCCACCGTGGGCGCCAACCCCACGCGCTATATTGCGCGCGTAAAAGGCAACGGGATGTCCGGGCGTTGGCCAGTTGGTCGCTTTGCAATACCGGACGTACAGGTCTTCGAGGAGATCGAATTCAGTGGAGCCTTGAATATCTCCACCCTCAACGAGATTTTTGTCACGCATTGCATAAAAAAAGCGCTCCGCCTCCGTCTGGGATGAAAAAAGTTGACCTTTGATGACCAGTTGGTTTGGCATTGTCGTTCCGCTCCGTAGGGTTAGTCGGCAAACTCGTCAATCGCTGAAAGACCAGAAGCTCGGCGCGCTTTACAGCACCGCGCGCGTCCATCGACTTCCAGCATTACATTTCAGCGACCGCCCATTGCATCAGGCCTTTCTCGAAGGCGGTGAGCTGAAGAGTCTCCACCCGAGGGGCAAGCGATCGTAGTTTTGCCAGCAAATCGTTCAGGTGCTCTGATGGCAAAATCAGGTGCTTGATCTTGGTTGAGATCTGAGTGGGAATTCCGTACTCGTCCAGTGCCGTGAGCAGGGGGTCAAGAAACATGTTTTCCAGTTGCTCAGCGAAGAAACTGAAGTCTCCAGGCTCATACCCATGTTGCCCCAGCACGTCGACCTGTATTTTGTGAATGGCCATGATGTCCCGAGGCAACCTGAAACACACCATGTTCCTGATGAATTTCAGGCGCAGGTTAATCGCTTCGCTCGGTGAGACATTCTCCCACCGATTTTCCACTGCTTCTATCAGGTAGGACGGCAGGTTTTTCTGATTTCGGAGCTCGTTGATATGCCAGGCCAACTGAGAGCTGGACGCAATCAGATACTCCATCAGGTTCTCACCTTCCAAGCTGTAGACCAGCTCACACAGGTAGTTCAACTGGTACGGCTCAGGAATGCCTTTCCAGCTCAACAATTCGTGGTTGTCTGGAAGGGCACCAATGATGGTTTTCGCGACCTTGACCTGCCGCTCGATAGGAATGTGGCGGTTTTCAATCAAAGTGGCGGGTGACAGCACCGGGTTGGCATACGCTTCCTGAAGCCGGCCCCGCGAGATGTCCGTGAGGTATTCGTTTTCCAGTTGCATCAGCAAGCCGATAGGTGAGGTCTCATCCTGATGGCCGATGGGATACTCGACGGTCAATCCCTGCTCAACGGGCGGGGCTTCGAGCATGAACACTTTGCCGATGAAGTATTTGTTCATGCGGCCAGCGCGCCCGGAAATGTTCTTGTAGGTGAAGTAGTCGAACGTCGACGTTTTGAGGCGGCGGTCATAAATAATGACGTTCTCAGCCGACGTATTGACGCCCTCGATCATCGTGGATGTGCAGATGATTCGCTTGATGATGCCCTCGTTGAACAGCTTGACGATGTACTGCTGCAGCGCACGAGGCACCCCGCCATGGTGTATCCCGATGCCCAGGGCGATTGCCCTGGCAACGTTCCATTCTGGGTGGTAATGCTTGGAAATCCAGGCAGCGATTTCTTGGGTCTCCGGCACCGGGTTCAACCCGGCATCCTGGATCAAATACTCAGCGACCCTGTTTGCGCTTGCCGGCGCCTGACAGTAGATCAGGGTAGGGGATTCTAGCGTCCTGACCAGCTCCAGGAGCTTTTGTGTGCGCTGTTCTGAGCGCATGCCCAGATTGAAATTCTGGATATCGACCGCGACGGTACTGTAGTCGGACGGGATGAAATGGTACTCGTAACCGTCCAACCCAGAAATCTTCTGGATGTGCGGCCCGAGCATGTAGAACTGCGCTCCGGTCTTTGCGAGCTTGTGGAACGCCAAGCTCAGATCGACAGCTCGTGTGCTCTCATCCTTATCGCTCCCCAAATCGATTTTGTAAAATTCGTCCAAGATGAAGAACCCCACATCATCTAGGTCAGGTCGCTGAATGACCCGCTCCTGCGTGAGCAGATAGACGTTGGTGGCGTCTGGCACAGCTTCCTGGCTGGGATGCGTGATCAGGTTGAAGTCTCTGAAGCGCTTGACTAGGCGGCGCCGAGTTTCATCAATCAGGGCGATGGTGGGGACGATCACCACCACCTTATTGAACCGTCGTTGGGCAAGTACCGCATCGATGACCAGGCTCTTTCCGACACTGGTGGAGGCGCTCAGGACGACGTTTTCGCCCTGTATGATCAAGCTGAAAACGTGGGCCTGAAGGTGATGAAACACCATACCAGGCTCTACACCTTCAACCCTGTGAGCCTCGTAAGCCAAGCGGTCAGACAGGGCCATGTTGCTCAGGTGTGGCGTGATGTAAGGAAAGAGCCCGACAGCTCGCACCATGTTGAGCAGGAGCGATTGCTCGACTGCGTCGAAGAGTGTGAACTTGTCGAGCGCCCGGATCACCAAGTCGCGTCCTTCCCAATCGGAATTGCTTCGATTGACGATGGCGTTGATGGCGAGCAGTACATCGACTGTTGAAGCGCCCTCGCCACTGAGGTTCGCCAGGCTGTTCTTGATCGTTTCGTAGTTCATTACCGCATCGTTCCTTGAGATCGCCGAAGCTGGCTTGACCAACTCGGAATACCTTCACCCTGTAGTGTTTTCAGCTGTGCAAATCGACTACAAACCCGAGGTCATACCTGCAAGTCTTCCAGTGTTTTGCAGCGAGCATTGAAAGCATTCGTCAGCTTCTCGATGCTCTCCATTGGCACGAGGAACACCATGACCTTCACTTGCTTGATGTTCTCTGGCAACTGGATGGTGAAGGTGCTGAAGTGGGCTTCGATCTCTTTTCTGAGGTGGTTCACGTAATCAGCGAGCCAGCCTGACGAGAGTGCGTGACTGTCGTAGGTCAACAGGATCGGGAAGCAGAGGACGTTTAGCATGTCATCGACTGGCGAGTTTCGATGCAGTGCCTGGTTGAAGGCGTCCGCTTTCGGTTGGTGGTGAAGAGGCTCGCGCAGGTTGATGATGATTTCGCGTTCCGACGAAAGTACCGTTTCCGAAATGGTAGCGTCCAAGACGCCGCTGATCTGAGCCAACGCCGCGTCCATGTTGCCTGCTTCAATCAGGCGCGCGAGCCCTAGCCATAGCTGATCGTCCTGGCCAGGTATCTGGACGATGTGGGCGTTGCCAAATTCGGAGAGCTTGCCACCGGATTTATAAAAAACCTTGCATGCCACGGGCTCGCTGTTTTGGCGGCTGCGCAGGATGGCGTGGAGAATCAGTTCGGCGATCAGTCTGTCGCGCGGCAGCTCGCTGTCGCTGAAGGCATTGATGGAACGAGCGAGCATGGCTTCGGCATTGTGCGCGAGGATGTTCACGATCTCGCTCGCCTTTAGTGAGAATTCTGGGAGCCATTCGACCAGGTGTTTAGCAAAACCATCGTGCCGCCACGCCTTCAGCGCGTAGCGCACGTCGAAGCCGGAAAATGAGTGCAGCAGGCCTTCATCGGTGCTTGTGTGAAACTCGACCAGGAAGGGATCTGGACGTTTTTTGTAGGGTTTGGCTGTAGCCGTTGACTGGTCATCTGCGGCCTCTAGTAGCTGCTTGAGGTGGGCCAGCGCCGGGGCCCGCAGAATTATCTTCGTCGATGCTGCTGTGTTCACGTTGGCCGTGGCAGCCTTGTCAGCCATCTCCAAGAACTCGTCGTAAATAGCCTGCATCTGGGTATTGTTAGGACGGTTCCCGAAATCCTCAGCAAGCCTGGAAAGGGCTTTGATGTTGACAGCTTCCAGTGCCTCCACATCCCCGTAGACTTGCCAGACGCAGTTTTCTGCCCAGTAGGCAAAATTCCGATTTTGTGGGGAACTAAATGTCTTGAATTTCTTGAGCAGGGCCTTGCCTCGGGCCGTGGTCGTGTCAGGCAGATTCCGCTTATCCAGCTCCGTTTTGAAACCGTTGAGAATCTTCGCAACGTCGCGCTGGGTCACAATTCGAAAGCGGGCAGGGCCTGGGCGTACATCGCATTTCAGTGATTTATGGAGCAAGGACGAGTCGGCTTTGGTGCCATCCTGTTTGGTCACCTCTTCCATATTCCATTTGTGGTCACCCTCAGTGGTCTTGACCTGAATGTACTCGTTGACGAGCTGCCCCGCGTACTGGAATACGACCACGATATCGTCGGCGGTCTCGCACTCTACCTGGGTGTAACTGCTATCGCGCAGCATCTTGAAAATGAAGCTGACGGCTACATGGTCTTGATACTTGAAGCCTTGCCTCGCAGCGGGCCCACCTTTGTTGGATGGGCTAGTAGTACGCACCATGACATCCCTGTATCGCGAGAAATTTCCAGAAAGGGGCATCCGATTGATCAGCGTGGGTGACGAATACGGAGCCTGCTAAAAACGTAACGCTACCACTAATGGCAATTGGCCGGCTATTGTCCGATAGCGAAGTTCGCCAGGTGGAGCGGACGGGTCGCAAAATGTATGAGTGCTGGCGACGCAATGTGGACGAAAACCGAGTCTAATCAACTCGACCTGTAAACCTAGGAAATGACTCGTTAACCTTGGTGGTTTACAGGTCTTTTATTGGTTTACACCCTGTCTAGCTGGGTTGTGCCAAGCCCCATTATGGCTTGGATGGCCAGGTCGAACTACCGGTTTGAATCAGCCTCATGCGGGTGGTCAGGTATGAATGCCTCCAATTCTGAGCGGTGGGTTGCAAATGCGATCGACCACCACGGACTGACCGATGGAAGGCATTCCAATGACGAGCGTTTCCCTTTGACGAGATCTGCTCAATTGCATTTTTCATGTCACGTACGCTAGCTTGAGGTTGAGTGCTCATCGGAGAATACTGCCCGGGTGGGTTGTGGCCGAGAGGTTTTCAAGGTGTGGCTGGGTCGCCGTCATTAGGGGATAGAACGTTCGCCGTTCTCTCCGATCGCTTCCCTTCACTGATCGATCCGTATTCGCTCAAGTCTTAATCGACGCAAAACATATTTCAGTCCAGTGGGTGGGTTCACTCCGAGCCGCTCACGAAGCGCCACCAGCTATGCACCTAGGACGCCTCCGCCCAGTCCAGCAACTTCTCCAGCCCAGCCTGCTTCACCTCCTGCTCCATGTCATAGCTTTCAAAGATCTCCCCACCTACCAGAGTTACCAGGTGCTCAAAAAGCCGGTAGTGATGGTGCTTCTGGTCGAGGTTCTGCCATTCGCTCATGAAGTCGCGGGGCAGGGGAGAGCTCGTCGACACCGACTGTGGAATGAAGAACGGGCAGAACATTTCACTGGTCACATCGAATCCGTCGCCGCTCGCGGTCTTGGCGAAGTCCATGCACATCAGGCTGGGTCGATGGAGGAGTTGCACTGGGGCTTGCAGCACGTTGCTTTCGATAAGTTTCTGAGTCCCCCAGTTGTCAAAGCTGCTGGCGAATTCGCCGGGCACCACATACACATCTGGCGCAAACCGAGTGAGGAAACCTTTCGGATCCGGTTTCAACGGCTCCTTGCCCTCTGCTTCGAAAAAGGAGTCCTGGGCGACGCTGTTGCAGACATCGACGATGACCACCTCGCCTTCCGCCGGCTCATAGGCAAGGATTTCTTCAGGGGTCAATTCTGGGCAATTGATGTTCAATGGCTTAAGGTCATGGAACACGTATCCGGCGCGGCGGCGTGCTTCTGGGTACTCGGCGTAGAGGAATGTGCTTTTCAGGCGTAGTGACTTTGCGATCGCCGCGATATTTCTCGCCAATGATGTCTTGCCTACCCCGCCCTTTAGGTTGGCAATGGCAATGATGATCTTGCCGTTGGGCAACCTGATCCATGATCGCTCCTCGCTGATCAGCTTGGAGCGCACCAGCTCAGCAATCCACCCCATCAGAAACGGGTCGACCGGCCTGGTGCCATTTAGCCACCGGCTGATGGTTTCCGGTGCCGTACGTTTACCATCCTCACGAAGTGCGCTGACCTTGTCGGCCAGGGCTACGCCGCTGAGCTCCAGGTAGTTCATGGCGCGCTTGAGCAGCACTGCGTTCATCATCGCCTTGATCCTCGATCAATTTCAGATTCTTCGAAATTGACCATAGATCAAGTACTGCAACGTCGCAAAAAAGGGACACTCAGTGCCAGAGCAAGTGAACCGTGCCCTTGCTCAGTCCCAGCTCCCGGGCCGCTGCGGATTGAGTCATGCCTTTCGCCTTGCACGCCTGCACCCGCGCGAGCTTCTCCGCATCTGCTGGTCGGTGAGGCTTGCGCTTGACAAGCTTTCCATCCACCAGATGAGCCCGCATCATCTCAAGCTTCACGGCTTCACCCAGTCCGTGAATTTCATCCTGGGCCCGTTGCAGGGCTTCAGTTGCGGAGCATTCGTCGTGGGCGGAAAGGGTCAAAGCAATCAGCGTCAGCGGCGATAAGCCAAGGCTGTGCGCGAGTTCATTGAGCTTGTCCAGGCTAACGTTGGAGCTGCCGTTTTCCAGGTGACCCAGGTAGGTGCGGGATGTGGCTGTGGCCACGTTTTCCTGCGTGCGGGACTGTGCGTCACGGACGGATCGAAGCATTGCAGCGAAAGCCGGCTTCAGCGACATCGAATCGCCTCCCGAAAAGGGAAGGATCTGGCCATGTTGCTGCGTTCAGTTACACCGTATATAGTTTACGTTATTGAACGTTTCGGCAGGCTTGTTCCAGGCCAGGCGCTGTGCCGGATCCTTTTTTGCCGAGCAGACTGATGGGCAGGGGACGACTTCAATTTACCCCTAAATCGATCGTCTGGCAGTGCAGCGTTTAACGGCGTAGCAGAACAGCGTCAACCGCCAAGCAAGGTAGCGGCAACGGCCAGGTCGACGCGCCGCATTGATGTGAACGAGGTGAATGTGAAACTCAGTCTGTACAGCGACCTGCATATCGAATTCCACCCCTTTATCCCGCCGACGGTGGAAGCAGACTTGGTGGTGCTGGCAGGGGACATTCACACGCGAGCACGCGGTGTCGCTTGGGCAGCAGAGGCTTTCGATGTTCCCGTTGTTTACTGCTGCGGAAACCATGAGTTTTACAGCGGCCACCTCGAAAACACGCTGACCAAGATGCAGGCACACAGCGCGGGGTATTCCCACGTCTATGTGATGGAGAATCAGGCAATGGTGATTGGGGAGGTTCGATTTCTGGTGGCCACCGGGTGGACGGATTACAGCGCTATGGGGAACCAGCTGCAGGCTACGTATGCCGCGTGGGGGCGTATGAATGACTTCAAGCAGATCCGCACTCAGGAGTACCGCCGCCTTCGGCCCTATGACCTCATTCAGAAAAACCGGCAGAGCTTTGAGTGGCTCGATCAGCAACTCTGCGTGCCATTCGAGGGGCGCACCGTGGTCGTCACGCACCACGCCCCGTTGGTGTCTGTGCTGCCTGAACACCTGGGGCGTGAACTTGGCCCAGCCTATACGAACGACTGGGCAGCCTTGGTTGAACGAGCTGATATCTGGCTCTTCGGCCACACCCACAAGGCGGTCGACTTAATAGCGCACGGGTGCCGCGTAGTGAGCAATCCACGAGGTTACCCAGGTGAAAAAACTGGTTTTGACCCCTGCCTCACCTTGGATATCTGAAGGCAATGAATGTTCGACTTTGGATGGCCCCAGAACTGAGCCAGGAGGAAAGGGCGATCACCGACAGCCTTAAGGCTTTGCGGACACTGCGGTGCCAGGCCGGTAGGGTCTCGATTGATCCTGACGAGGTGCTGGGCAGCCCCACATCGAAGCGCGAAGGCATGCAGCGTCAATGACACGGCAACAAGAAACCAGATGTCTGCAGCTCAAGCGTGGGAAGGAAATGAGCACATTTTGGCAACGAGATGCTGGGCAGCCTGTGCAGCGAAGTATTTTAAGAGGAGCGATGCTTTGACGGTCGAGGTTTGCCGTTACAGACGCCTGCGATCTCAAGCCCTATCGAAGGGTAAATGAGAGACCTCGCAGACGAGTGATCGCGGTAATTGGAGGAAACGTGGGCCCATGGGTAAGCAAAGAAATAGAACTGTCCATCCATTTCGCGAGGTGCACTGAGATGTCCAGCAACCTTGAACTTTTAGCTAGTCAGCAGTCACCAACAGAAACACCACCTGGGTTGGTGCCTGGCAACGTGGAACGGGCGATGGCCACGAGTTTTGGCATCGCTATAACGGGCTTTCTCTGCTGTGCGATTTACGATGAGGCAATCAATTGTCTGGTTGGAATCGTATATCGCGAGAGTCGCGGGCGGTTCCATGATGGGTCAACAATCCGAACATCTCCGTTACGCGAGCGTATCGAGTATGTTGCGTACCATCTATTTCATACAGTGAACGGCAGCACTTATGTAGTGTGTGATTGGTCGCCGGACAGTGGTAGTGCTCAATTCAAGGGCGCCCTTCACTGAGCCCCACATACTGAAATGAAGCGATTGAACATGTAGCTCAAAAAACGAATTAGGTAGGGAAAGTGGAATCAGCGTTGGTAGCAGACCTTCTATCCGAACACGGTCTTCCCTTGGAAGGGGACGGCCAATCAGATGAGCTTATCGTGGAAACAGCATGGGCTAATAATCAGGGTCAACCGTTTTATGTTGTAAGAGATTGGCTTCTTCTCGATGTCCTTGTGCCTAGTGATGTCGAGGATGAGCTTAAAACGAAGGGGCTTAAGCCCACGGTAGTCTATGCCCATACCGTGGTGTACGACAGCAGGGCTGGAGACGCCCACGCAGGTGCAATTCGCTCCAGTTTTCAACGCGGATTAGATGGCTGCATATTTGAAAGCATGAACACGAATTTTTTCTTGGCCGGCCCAGGCATTAGAAAATATGCGAGTCTCCCTGCATTGTTGGCATTGGAAAATATTTGAGTCCAGGACATGTTCAGCCAAGATGAAGAAATCAAGGGTGTGGGAATGATGTTTCGTGGAAGTAGATAAGAATTTTGAGACGCTGATTAGGCGTCAGGCTGGGCAGGTGTTTGGCAGCAAAGCCAAGGCCGATGCCTGGTTGGCTCGCCCTCACGTCGCACTTGGTGGATTAGCTGCACTGGAGTGTGCCGTCAATGAGGCTGGATATGTGCGAGTCAAGTGCATGCTTGAACGGATTGCTCACGGGTACGCCTGCTAATCAGAGCATTGCTGTGGGTGTGGTTGACCACTATGTGCTCAGAGCTACAGTGAGTCAACGCTAAGTGATGCTTGCAGAATCGCAACTGTTTAGACGAGGCCTCCGAGACAACATCATGAAAACTGAGGATTACTCCGACTTCTGCAATGAGTTCGCCGTCATCAAGCGCCCCGCCACTGAAGTACCTACTGTGGATTCCCTTGGCGGTGATAATGGCATAACGGTTAAAAGTGCTGAGTGGGCCCGATTTTGTCTGAGGCATCGGGCGCTAGAGGATACCCCTGAAATAGATTGTGCCCGTTTTGAACTCCCGCAAGTCGACAAGCCAACTGAACTTCGGGGTGCGGTTAAGTTTTCGCGCGGTAAGCAAATGAGCTGCACGCTGTTTTATGTGCCGTTAGACCGCTCCGAACCTTTCTCTATTACCTCCTACTATAATCGAGCGGTTGAGAGTTTAAGGGAGGCGTATTGTTTGTTGGTTCCTATATCAGAAGATGTGGTGTGGGCGCCTAATATATGGCCAGTATCAATCGAGGGGCTGAATAATTTTGTTGCGAGTATGACTGATTCTCCACAATGTCTTGAGGCGTGGGTCATGCAAAGGAGTAGCCAGTCGAACCAGTTGCTTGTGGTTGTCGTGGTTAAAGGGAATATATGTTACGGGTATTTGCTAGGGTCTCCAAAGTTTGCGGGGTTTAGTAAGCTTCGCGTAGTCCCTATTTTTTTCGACCACGTTGGTCAGTTTGAGCCTGAGTGCCGAGTGATGGTTGAGCTGGAACTCAGCGTTGAAAATTTAGAGGAATTACTTAAACATGCGCGCCAGTTACAGCCTGAATCTGGTGACGCCCAGGAGGATCGGCGTCTTCGCGATGCGCTCGATCTGTTGGCTGATGCCTTGGAGAAGGGCGCGAGTCGATCCCGAAAAACCTGACACCCGCGCGATATCTTTGTACCAGCAGGCACATTCGTTCAACTCGCCTATGGCGGTTGCGAGGGCTGCCGCCCCGTTCTCTGTAATACGACCGTCCTAGCATTCAATTACCGAAAAACGAGTCGACGCTGCTTCAGCGATACTGGCCGCTTGCCAGTTTTTCCACGCTCGACATATTCTCCGTCAGGCATTTGGCTGCTGGCCCTCCTGCATGTGCCTCCGACCGGCGTTGGTTGGGGGCGCTATCATGGGCGTCAGTGCGAAACCTGGATTCAGACCTAGGATAATGTCCCTCCTGGACTACCTCAGGCATCGAGCGGAGCGTGAATGAGCTTTTTTACAGACGAAGAACAGGCATCCCTGTCCATCAAGCGCATGATCTTGCACGTTGTTGGCAGCAAAGAATTCCATGCCATGCCGGAGCGGGCGTTGGAGGAGGAGGGCTTCTTCGTCGGTA
>Ga0213824_1001876_pt1 | contig 11063 bp, 18 predicted proteins | sample MC6MC0906MG_FD_179892 | JGI IMG/M metagenome (GOLD analysis project Ga0213824, IMG submission 179892) | Enriched soil aggregate microbial communities from Iowa State University, Ames, United States - MC6-MC0906-MG | ecosystem: Environmental > Terrestrial > Soil > Unclassified | place: USA: Iowa...
AAAGGAAGTGGTTTACAGGCGTCGAACGATCGTTATAATGACGCCCCATTGCCGGTATAGCTCAGATGGTAGAGCAACTGACTTGTAATCAGTAGGTCCCGGGTTCGATTCCTGGTGCCGGCACCATACGCAGTATCAAAAAGGCTCACCGAAAGGTGGGCCTTTTTTGTTTCCCCTCCCCACGCACCCCACCTTTGGCCCAGCCAACGTCCTGTTGTTACAAATCACCCGAAGCCACCACGACCGGTGTAGGAGCTGGCTTGCCTGCGATGGGCTGCACAGCAGCCCCAACACCCCAAAGCAGATGCAATGCTCTACTCACCAGCACAGCTCAAAATCAGACACCCCTCCACCAGAAACGCTTTGACTCGCCAGCAAACGCCCGCTACGATTTATCGCAAATTTTAGATATTTCTACTGAGGCAAGCCCATGGCGCTTCAATTCCACGAAAGCCCTTTCCACGCCACCCACGACGCAGATACCGCCAGCAAGATGGCCTTGAAAATGGACTTGTCCATCTTCATCACTGACTGCATCAAAAAAATGGGCCTCAAGCAGCATGAGGCTGCGGCCAAGCTGAACGTAACCCAATCCCGCATATCCGAGCTTGCAAATGGCAAGATCGAGAAATTCACCTTGGACGCCATGATGGACATGCTGGACAAGCTCGGCTTTCGCACCACCCTGACCCTGCCCTCGAACGATGCTGGCTCGCCCCCCCAGATCGTGATCACCCAAACGCCTGCCAGCTAAACCCTGTATCCCATTTTTCTCAGTTCTTGCTTCAACTCCTTCATCCGCTGTTCGGCGACCTGCATCGCGTGCCGGTCGGACCCATTGGTTGTTTTTACGAACGAATGCAACACGACGACCATGTCTGCATATTTGGCCACATACACGCATCGGAATGCGGGGCTGCCGTTGATGATGAGCTCAATCGCCCCCGCCCCTACCGACTCGGTCAACGACTTGATCGGCCTGACCATACTGAATGCGTCGCAGGTCTTTACCAAAATCGTCCTGAACGTCCTTAGGTAGGTCTTTGTATTCACGCTCAGCAGCTGCACTCACAAACGCAAACTTTTTCAACCGTGTACCCACGTCGAGATGCTGGATTGGTGGACGGCATGGATGCCAGGAGGCTAGGAGGCTAGGAGGCTAGGAGGCTAGGAGGCTAGGAATTTAGCGCAGTGGCTTGCAGTTGGCGGGAATAGAAATGTTTCGCGGTATAACCCTGAAATATCGTATTTCTTTAGCCCGCTGAGATGAGTTCGAGCTCATTTGGGGCCGGGTACATTCATGTTGTACCCACACGATCACGGCCAATTCGATTTGTGTTCGCGGTGGGTGCCGGACTCACTAAGGTGGATATCTGCGGCCCCGGGTTCCGAGCCATGGCGTGCAGTGCGCTCGTCGAGTATGGGCTCTGGTCGGAGACGGCTATCGAGCGACAGATGAGCCACAAGAAACGCAACAACGTCCGCGCCGCTTATACCCACAAGGCCGAGTTCCTCGAAGAGCGCCGGATGATCATGACCTGGTGGAGCCGGTTTCTGGACGCCAACCGCGAGGACCATGTGACGCCGCATGAGTTTGCCAAGCAGACGGGCGAGAACGTCACGCGCCTGCGCAGTGCCAAGAGGACCGAGTAACTCGCCGCACCACCACCTCAACTCGCTGTGCTTGACGAATATTGTCCACAAGCGTAGACCGGGAGTCGCAAGAGCTGTCGATGACAGCACCCCAGGTGACCCGAACCTAAGGTCACGCCGCTCCCGCGGTGGTTCACCCGCAAGTACGATTCGCGTCCGGCAGCTCGTACGGTCACTACCCATGTGATGGATGCCAACTCAATATCGTTGCCCTGCGGCAACCACCCTACCCATCTGCTCAGCAGCAACCTATCCGCTTGGCTATTTCGCGGGCGCGTCTAACATTGCTGCAGCCCTCATAGCATTTGGCTTTGCGGCAACTTCACTCGTGACAATCGGCGTGACAAACGCCGATGTCACCAGCAACAGCGATGTAGATGATGGTGCCACAGACCAGGGAATGGACTGCATCTGACTGACAGTCAGGCATGCCCCGGTCATCGCATTGCTGCGTTCACCCGACTCAGGATCTCGCGGCACTGGTCTCGTCAGCCAATGCAGCCTCCACCCGCCCACCGGTAACGGTGCTCAGGAGGCCAGATCATGAGAAGCCCTTGCTCCTGATCGTAAAGAGCCGCCAGTCCCGCGTTAAAGGACATCCCCACAGGTCGCAGGGGCCTTGATCCCTGATAACACTAAACATCCTTGGCGGGATGACGTGGGGCGAGATCGGAGAACGGCAGATGATGTGACTGACATGGCATTGGTAGGTAGACGCGATGGCCGCAATTTCGGTTACGGCAGGCAATTGAGCTACGCAGGGCGGCAGGCGCTGAAAGACATGTTCGGCGGCGGCCACTACGGCACGGTGAAGGCTCATTGTGATCGGTGGCAGGCATTCGTGAAGTGGTGCCGCTCAGAACAGGGCCGAGTATCAATGATGCGCGGCAGATTGATCGGAAGGTATTGGCCGACTATGCGGCGTATCTGCGCGACGCGGTTAGGCGCGGTGACCTCGCTGTCAGCACCGCACAAAATCGGATATCCAGCGTAACAGGACCATGGCAGCGCTTCGCGGTGATCGGTGCGTGAAGTTACCAAGTCCGAGCAAGGCTTTGGGTATACAGCGAACCGGGGTCCGACAGTCGGTGCCTCAGGGCCAAGACCGCAAGCAAGTTAAGCAGATCGTCGATATGCTTTGCCGCCATCATCATCTGCGGGCCGCCGCGATTGTTTTGTTGGCGCGAGCCACCGGCATGCGCTTGCGTGAGGCCATCTTGGCAGACCTGCCACGGCTAAGCCGTGAGGCTAACAACCTAGGTCGGATCAACATTCAGGACGGCACCAAAGGTGGCCGTGCTGGGGCCTCGGCCCCACGTTAGATTGCGGTGGACGACCATGTTCGCGAGGCGCTTAGTTTTGCAAGGCAGGTGTCGCCTGCGGGTAGCCGGAACCTGATTGCGTCACACGAAAGCTACCTAAATCTTCTGCAAGAAATTATCCGTCCCACGCGGGACATCCTGCATGCGCGCAACCTCAAAGGTTTTCATGAGCTAAGAGCGGCGTACGCGTGCAAGCGCTATGAGCAAATCACCCAACACCGCGCGCCTATTAATGGCGGGCATCTTTGTCTGGTTGATTGGAACCTTGATCGTGAGGCCCGGAAGCAGCTCAGTTATGAGTTGGGGCACGGTCGAATTGATGTGGTTGCCGCCTACATTGGGGGACAGTCATGAGTAAGCCATTCGACATGGAACTGTTCCTGGCTGGAGTACTGACCGGCTCGCTCGCGACCCGACAACGCCATGTACGCCAAGCAAAAATTATTCAGACTAAAATCGCAGAGCGATGGCAACGAGAGGCGCCTTGGACTTGGCAGAGAAAGCATCTTGTTTGGTTTCTTAACTCTTGCCTATATCGGCGCAGCACGGCGATACACTATCGTTACTTGCTTACCATACGGCTGCTTACTCGTCGCTTACAAAGATCATGGAGTTTCAACCTTTAATTTTTATCGTATTTATAATCACGGCGCGTAGCGATTGGCCAGTCGTGCCTGTTAACGAGTATGCATGAATAGGCCACTCGGAGCGTCAGAGCCACCCTCACAGGTAAGGCTGACATCGGGTGAGGCTTCAAATCCCAGAAAAATGTCGTCGTGGGGAATACGCGCCCCGGCCATGTGTGTATACATTCCATTCTGGCACGCCACTCGGCCCAGCAATGAAAACAGCCGAAAAATCAACACGTTAAAGCAGCGCGCATCCTTTGCGCAGGTCCTAATTCCGCATAACATCTCAACTATGCATCATTCTTAGCCACCCATCACCGGCACCCGCAGACCTTTAGACTTTAACAACTGCTTGGAACATCCTGAGAGATAGCTTATTGTAATCAGCAGCTTCGTCACGATCGCAGGAGAAACGGCTATAATACGTGAAGCACTCTGCATACACAGCACTGAATTATACATTTTAACATTAAAACTAAATTAGCTTAAACCACTAAATTAATGGAGTTTGCAAATGGGTGACAAGAAAGTCGTTTTCGTAGCCTTTGCAATTGAAGATGCTCGTATTCGGGACATGATAAAAGGCCAATCTCTCCATACAGACAGCCCTTTTGAATATGTAGACATGTCAGTCAAAGAAGCATACGACGAAGAATGGAAAAAAAAGGTTCGCACTCGCATCCTTAGATCTGATGGCATTCTAGTTATCGTAAGTAAGAACTCAACTGCATCAACAGGACAAAAATGGGAAATCCAATGTGCAAGAGAGGAAGGGAAACCCGTTAAAGGGATTTGGGCATATAAGGATGATCGTACGTCTATCGCAGGTGTAAACACAATGGTCTGGACTTGGGAAAACTTAGCCAACTGGATAGATAGCCTCTGATGCGCCGGGCACTGGTGGTGGGTATAGACGCTTACGAGTCAGTATCAAACCTTCACGGCTGTGTGAATGATTCTTTTGCCGTTAAGTCTATGTTGGACCGACACGCTGATGGCTCAGTGAACTTTGGAGTTCGCCATATCACAGGTACTGGGCCCGCAGACATGGTCTCTAGGGATGAACTCAGGCGTGCGATTGAGGAGCTATTCGCAGGTGACGGTGAAGTCGCTCTGCTGTACTTCGCCGGCCACGGTCACATTGAGGCGACTGGAGGCTACTTATGCTCTTCAGATGTAAGAACGGGTAATGACGGCATACCACTCACCGAAATCATGACGATGGCTAATCGTTCTCGATTCTCCAACCGTGTCATAGTACTAGATAGTTGTCACAGTGGAGTAGCCGGTGGAAGCGCACTTCAACAGAAGGTGGCAGAAATTAGCGAAGGCGTTACTATTCTCACTGCATCGACCGATGAGCAATACGCGTCGGAAGAAAATGGGGCAGGTGTTTTTACTACCCTCTTTGTTGATGCCCTAGGAGGAGCCGCTGCCAATCTAGTAGGCGAGGTCACACCAGGTAGCGTTTATGCACATGTAGATCAGTCTCTTGGATCATGGGGACAAAGGCCAGTATTCAAAACTAATATTGATCGTTTTATCTCATTACGAAAAGTACAGTCGCTACTGGAACTTGCTGACCTCAGAAGAATATCTGAATTCTTTCCCACAGCCGGCTTTCAAATGCAACTCGATCCGACTTACGAACCAGAACGTCACGAATCTTGGAAAACTGATCCGCAAGGCGTACCGCCTCCAGATCCGGACCATAATGCGATTTTTTTGATTCTACAAAAATATAATCGCGTCGGCCTGTTAGTTCCGGAAGGGGCCCCACACATGTGGCATGCAGCAATGGAGTCTAAAACTCTACGTCTCACGGCTCTGGGAGAACATTATAGGCGGTTAGCCGAAAAGGGACTCATATGAGTGATGCGGATTACGAAAGTACCAAAAACACCCTTGATGGCATAATCGAAAAATTAGCGAACCTCGAACATGAGCGGTGGTCTCGGTGGCAAAATTACATGCACAGCAAGTGCATGCGCCAGAGCGACGGCAGCTTGCTAGTACCCTCCACCCTAGTAGAAAGATGGGAGCGTCAAATGCAAACAACTTACTGGGACCTAACCGATGAAGAGAAGACCAGTGATCGTGACCAAGTACAACAATACCTGCCACTCATATTAGCCGCACTGACTAACAAGTGAGACATGCTCAAGTGATAGTCTTTTACACCTCAGCCTCCAGCTAACCACGCTGTAGAGGCTGAGCGGTTCAAGCTAACTTCTTAGCGTTTCAGAAAATCAGCGACGCGGCCATGGCTTATCAGGCTCCAAATGACGCTTTCCCGTATCTGAATCCGGCCTTGGCCTAGGCATGTCCTGTGGGCGAGGACGAGGAGTATCTTGAGGAGGACGACTAGGAGGGCGCTTTTCATTACTCATTCGGAAGAGCTCCTGGAATGTAAAATTTATCACTTGGTAGTTCTGAAATAACCTGTTGCTCGCATATTTTCTTAGTTACTGATGACTCAACTCTTTCAGGTGTTCTATCAACAAAACTCCGAAGTCTAGCCTTGATAGTCTTAAAGCGAGCCTGATGAGACTTCTCATAATCCCTGGCCTGGCTAATATCTACGCGCAAATCTCGCAGATCGTGCGCAATGAGTGTATAGGCACCCAAAAGCTCTTCATATTTTCTAATTTTTTTTGCATAATTCAAAAATGGTTTCGCAATTGCAATTACAGCCGCTATGGCTAAAAAAACCTGCCATAACGGTTGGCCAGCTGTGGTCTTCCAAAATGCAAATCCAGCTATCGCGGAGGTAGATGAGGTACTAGCAATTATGACTTCTGCCCAAAAATTCCGACGTTCAAAAGTTTGAAGACGACGCCCATAGTACAGTTGATTTAGTCGTGCCGTGCGTAGCAAGTCGTAAACATCCCAGACCTGATGATCTTTCATTGACATTGGGTCAATCTCCGGGTACGCGAATAGCTCAGCCAAATGATTTGGCTGCTATTTTACCTCATGACTCGAGACATTTCACTCCAAAGTTATTCCGCTTAGCTTTCAGAGACGAGCCCATGTCAACTATAGGCTTACAAGTAACGCGACCTTATCAAAAATGCCTCTATTTCAATTTGGTGTAGGCTTGTGGCAGGCCTGAAGAATTTTGATCATCAACTCACCGTAGGCGTAACTAAAGTATACTGCTCCTTACCTAGGACCTAGGCAAAAGGAGAAGTTCGTAAACGATAGTGATCTAACTCAAGATCTGCTGGGGGGGGGGCGACAGGTAATTGTGCCGATCACTCAGTGAGCTGATGTGCTGGAAGGGTTGCAGGGCTTCAGTACCCGAGGATATCGGTCGTGACAACTGGAAAATTTTGGCTTCAATCTATAGCCAATCCCGATTGGCGCAGGCAATATCTCCTCTTGACAACTAAAATCTGCCACGCAAGGGATTCGCATGAGCTATACGGCTGAGGTGTTCAACGTGATGATCGCGTCTCCGGGAGACGTTGAAGCAGAACGCAATATTGTTAGGGAGGTACTCGCTGAATGGAACGCAATCCACTCATCTAGTCAGAAAATTGTCCTACTTCCTATAGGCTGGGAATCTCATTCGTCGCCAGAAATGGGGGCAGAGCCCCAGGCTCTGATCAACCAACAAATCCTCCACAAATGTGATCTACTTGTGGGTATTTTCTGGACACGAATAGGAACGGCAACTGATGAATATGCAAGCGGTACTGTTGAAGAGATTGAGCGGCACGTAGCTGGTGGGCGCCCAGCGATGCTTTACTTTTCGAGTAAACCTGTAGTTTTAGACACGGTTGAACCAGAGCAATATGCCAAGCTAAAAAGCTTCAAAGAAAGCTGCCGCAGTCGCAGCTTGTACGAAAGCTATGAAACACTTACTGAATTCCATACAAAATTCAACCGCCAACTTCAGCTAAAAATTAATAGCCATCAACTATTTAGCCAAGCAAAAAAATCTGGCACAGAGAGCATCTCAGTAAGCCAGACAAAGATCCCTGACTTGTCCTACGAAGCCACGTTGCTTTTACACGAAGCCTCCTTAGATAGCTCAGGAGTTATTCTTTATTTGCGTCATCTAGGTGGTACAGATCTGCAAACTAATAACAAAAACCTAATTGACTCCAATGAGCGCAGGGTTATTGCCAAATGGGAAGCTGCGCTACAGGAATTGACAAATAACAAACTTGTAGTCGGGAGAGGTCAAAAGGGTGAGATATATGAAATCACGAACGATGGATATCAAGCAGCAGCCATCTTAAAGCCCGTATAGAACGACATCGAGTCGCTTTCAAATACTTTACACTTAATACGATGGTGCGGGCGTGATAAATATAAACCTTGACGACAAAAAGCTATTCGGAAATGATGCAGGTGAAGATGAAGAGCTGGAAGTTTTAAACGCATATTACATCGACAATACAAACTTTTATGATTATTTCGACCCCAGCGAGCGGCTTTCAATTGCAAGCGCGCGCAAAGGGATGGGAAAGTCGGCGCTACTCTCGAGGCTCGAATATCGCCTTAAAACCGAGCATCCGGTTTTCCAATCACCAATAGTGATTAGAGTTAAGGGCAACGAGCTCATCGGGCTTGGTGACTTTCAAGGCTTCGACCATACTAATTTAGAAAACTACTGGAAACAAATTATCTGCAAAAGAATCCTCATTGAAGTCGGCAACCAAGTAAATATTGCATTGACCGGCAATGAAATTTCGATGATTACACTAGCAGAACTTGAAGTCGCAAAAACTAAGAATATAATTAACGCCCTGATTAGTCGAACTATAGAAAAAACCGCAGAGAACGGTAATGAAAGTCCGAAACATAACAACGCCGAGATACAATTGCAGCAGTATCTGGACACCCATGTCAACAAAGTTGTCTGGCTACTAATTGACGACATTGACGCAAAATTTCAAAATACGGTAGAAAGCCAAGCTAGAGTAGGGTCTTTTTTCAGTGCAATTCGCTCACTCGCATTCGATTATAAAGGACTCGTGGTTCGTACAACGGTCCGTAGTGATGTCTGGTCTTGCCTTAGACACCTTGAAGATCTGGACAAACTACAGCAATACATGATCCCAATTGTTTGGACAAAGAAACAGATGAGGGACATGCTTGCTCAAAGAATTTTAGTTTATATTAAGAACCGTCACCCTGACACGCCCGAATCCAAACTTAAAACATCAACCGACTACAATAAGATACTAGACATAGTTTTTAATTCTCCTATAGAGTGGGGTGACAATAAGGACGCTAAACTCTTTGAGGCGATCTCTACATTTTCTAACCGTAGACCGAGATGGATGGGGCAGCTATGCCGAATGGCTGGCAGAAAGGCGAAAGAAAATCCCAGGATCAAAAAAATCAATATTGATCACCTTGATTACATCCTGTCCGAATATGGTGCCAATCGAAGAGACGACTTGATCAAGGAGCACATCCATCAATTTGAGGAACTTTCAAATCTCATTGATGCGCTACGAGCGTCCAAGAAAGAATTTTCATGCTCTGCCTTGGAAGAAATGCTAGAATTTAATTTTATAAGAGGTCGAAATAAAGATCAAATTGCCATGATCGACGGCAAGCCATATTCGGCACCGGAAGATCTGGGCGACTTCTTATATAAACTCGGCATAATTTCGCACATTCATCTAGATGGAAAAGAATTCACCCATTTCACAGATGATCCTGATCTTTATCGCTCCATTGAAAATCGGCGCGATAAAATAACATGGTCACTTCATCCTAGCTACCGAAAGTTTCTTAATGTTCACTAATATAATACAACTTGCCATCTGAGAGTCGCGACTCATGAATCCCTCGCTCCTAATTGAAGCGCTCTTTATTTAACATAAGCCGAGCACTGCCAATCACCCATTGCAGTGCTCGTCGCGTATTTTCCGATTAGCCGGCATAGAAGTACCATGCGATTTCATTAGGATAGTTTTAGAGATAGCGGTAAATATCCATTCTGATAAAAGGTATATGAATCATGCTTTTATTATACTTTTTGACTCCTGGTGCCGCACCATACGCAGTACCAAAAAGGCTCACCGAAAGGGGGGCTTTTTTTGTTTGCGTTGTCTAGAGTGTCCTTGCCAAGCCAAGCTCAGGCAGCCTCCCGCTCCAACGCCTCCCATCCAAGGCACGCCAGCGCCAATGTGCGCGGCACTGCTTCTCGGCCACTGCTGTATCGACTGATGCTACGCGCACTCACGCCCAGCGCTTCCGCGGCCTGGTCGAGCGTCATCCGATGCCGCAAGCGCCAGCTAATGAAAATCCGCGTGTTTTCATCCGGCGCTGTCTGGGCAAGGGCGTCCAGCAACAACGAGTCTGCCCCGATTTGAATATCCAGCGCCGGCCATTCCACTGTCCATCCCCCGTCACCCAGCGTGGCGCCTTGAAACGCATTGGCCTTAGCAAGAGGGGCCAGCCCCGGATACGCCGCAAGCGAATCGCTCAAATCCAGGTCGTATCGCTGACCATTGGTAAAAGTCAGCTCCAGCCGCGCGCCCGGCCGTGGCTGAACAGCCCGCAGGCAAGGACGTTTCATCGATGCCATTTCATCCACTCCTTCAACAGATCGGCCTGATTGGCCGCGACCCACGCTAGGGCCTCTTGCACCACTTTGGCTGGCCTTGCCCTCACTGCAACAGATTCGAGGCTGATCACCACGTCCACCCCGCCACCAGTCAGGTGCACTCGTGGTGGCGAATGGCCCCTTTCTCGCAGCTCGATGCGGTACTTGTCGCGAAATCGGTGGTTAGTAGACATGCATTCGAAGCTATCGCCAAAATGGCGATGCATCAAGAGATGGCTGGTGGTCTACGATCACCGCGCCCCTCCAATGCTTTTCCCCAAAGGCGATTGAATCCAGTGACTCGCTTGATCACGCTCAAGTGGTTAGATGCTTTGTGTATTCTATTACCCCTGCGACAAAGGCACCGTTACCAGCTGCCTGAGGTTAATTCTCGATGAAGCCCGAGAGAAAGGCCAACAACAGTGATGAAACCAGCCCCCCTGAGACTTTGACCTCTAGGGAGGCCCCAGGCAGCCCCTTTTTGGATACCCTTCAATTCGACTGCCGGTTTACCAAATTGTGGGCGCTTGTATCCTCTGACGCTTTCGCTTACGACCAGCAGGTCCGCCAGGCGCTTGATTACTTGGTAGTGCAGGCGACCAAGATGCCATTGGCAAAGGTCGACAAGACGGTTGCAGAAACCTTCGCGCTTTTATTCTGGTACAGAAGTGAAGACATGCGCGAAGCAGTGGAAAATCGCCTCAAAACACCTGGTTTAGCTCCCGTCAGGAAGCGCCGACTGATGTATCTGGTTGATCGGCTTCGCCGATTCCCCTGCATGAAACCAGAGCACGCAGCGAAGATGAAGCAGCTGGTTAGCGAATGGCAAAACCTGTCTCGAAGCGTCAGCGACAAATTGGTAGACAGGGCGCAAAAGCTCAACCG
>Ga0213824_1001879_pt1 | contig 11057 bp, 10 predicted proteins | sample MC6MC0906MG_FD_179892 | JGI IMG/M metagenome (GOLD analysis project Ga0213824, IMG submission 179892) | Enriched soil aggregate microbial communities from Iowa State University, Ames, United States - MC6-MC0906-MG | ecosystem: Environmental > Terrestrial > Soil > Unclassified | place: USA: Iowa...
ACTAACAGCGGATCAAAAACAAGTAATGCCATTAGCGTCATGCACGAATAACTCCCTGTCATGGCAAATCCTTGATCATTGGCTCTATCGGGCATTAACAATAAAAGATTGTTTTCTTCTCCTTTTGCCCTTTTCGTTAACTCACCATCAATTGCACAGGTAATCGTTAGCTGATAGAAGTTCTTTACTAGTTGTTCAGCTACTTCTACGGCAGCCACACTTTCCGGGCTGTTGCCGCTTCGAGCAAATGAAACCAACAAAGTGGGGAAATCTGCTTTTAAAAATTCATAGGGATTAGACACCAAAGTGGTTGTTGGAACACTTAGCAATTCCCACTTTTTTTCATCCACTTTTCCTTTTAAATAAGGAGTGACCGTATCTCCGACATAGGCAGAGGTCCCAGCACCTGTAAAAATGACACGGATTCGTTCATGTTGTTCATCCAGTTTTTGCAAAAACGCTTGAATCTCTACTCGTTTCTTCGTATACAATGAATAGGTTTCATCCCATAAATCTGGTTGCTGCTTAATTTCTGCTGTTGTAATCGATGCACCTAATGACACTAATTTTTCTTGACTAAAAGTAAACATATCTAACGCTCCTCTTCCTACTTCCTAGCATTCCCTTCACAAACGAAGGCCAATGATTCCTCATAATATACCTTCAAAAACCCGTAATCCTGCACCAACAACCCCATTATTCTGCGCCAATGTACTGATACTCATCTGGCCTAACAGATGTTGTTGTTCAGGAAGCTGATGTATTTTTAGCTTTTCCTTGATCAATTCAAGCAGAAAAGGATTATTCACGATGACACTGCCACCGAAAACCATTTTGTGCGGATCCAATAAGCTAGAAATCGCATAGAGGCCTTGAGCTAAATGGTCGGTCACCTCGTCAATAATTGGCTGATATTCTTGTTCCCCGTTTAGATAACCCTCAAAGACTTCCTTGGTTGAAATGGTCTCTACCTTCAATCCCTTTTCGGCTAATTTCTGGATCCCCGGTCCGGCAGCAATTTTCTCTAACCGTTCATTGACTCCCTTCGAAAGAACCGGAATCAGACCAAGCTCCCCAGCAAATCCAGCTCCCCTAAAAAATGAACCATTATGAATGATAGAACAGGAGATTCCAGTACTGATTGTCACGTAGACAAAGGTCTCTGCCCTTTTTACCTGTGCCGCTTTCCATTCTGCAAAAGCCGCCATATAGACATCATTGTCAATTGTGATCCGCTCGGTGCCAAATCGCTCCTGTAAACGGGCCGTAATGGGAAACTGTTTCCAAGGCAAATTGTTTTGAAAAACAGCGATGCCCTTCTCACGATCCACTTTTCCTGGTACACCAACACCGATGCCCTCAATATCAACGATTGAAATCGAGGATTTTCCAAGAACCTGTTCCACCACTTCTACAACTCTATTAAACATATTTTCCCGATCTGAAGGATCACTTTTTACTTCCGTACGTTCAAGCAGTTCGCCCGTATCCGAGATGATTCCCGCTGCAATCTTCGTCCCGCCAATATCAATGCCGATAGCTCTTTTCATTTGTCCACACCTCTAAATTTGTATTTGAATTACAGAATCATTTTCTTAAAAAAGAAAAACTGAAATGAAGGAATGCTCCGCTTCCTTTTCTTGCGTTATAATTGTAAAGAAATCGTATTAACGACCGGTCTGGTAGTTTTTCTTGCGTTTTGGTCGTTATGAAGCCCTTTAAGCGATCGTCTAAAAGGATTTTTCACCTTGACAGGCTATTAAACTAATAGATAACTAGGTGACATTCTAGCCAACAAAACTTTTTTTTTCATCTTTTTCGTCCTCTTTACTTTTTTCAGGAAAAGTATACAAATGAAAAAGCGTTTTCACAATAAACATCTTGTTTTGTTTTTTAGATATCTTGCCCAATCCTTCGAGAAATCCGTCGGAGTTTCACCGATAGTATACTTATTTTAAACACTTACCCGTGAAAGCAAATTTTTGCTTGAAACTACCAACTACCTAATTTCAGATATATCAACTATTACTATCTTTTCTTCCCAGTCATTCTTTACACAATCCTTGTGACCTATCTATCACCTCCATAATACCGAAATGCAAAGAACACGAAGAAAAATAAAGCAAAAAAATAAGGAAGCGCGAGAACCTTCCCCACACTTCCTTACCTTGCTTCCTTACTCTGAGATTTTTTCAAACCATGAGCTTGCTGTCTCTTTCAAGACAATATTTAGTTCTTCGATATTTTTCTTGCCGGTATCTTGTAACCATGCACGTCCAGCTTGTTCCCCATTTTCGGCAAATGGAGCAACACCATTTTTCCATGTTGCCCGGCCACAGAGGACACCGTTAAAGGTGGAGCCGGATTCTTTGGCAAACTTCAATGTTTCCTGGAATAATTCTGCACTAACGCCGGCGCTTAAGAAGATAAATGGCAGATCTGTTGCTTCACTTTGCTCTTTGAAGTACGCAGCCGCTTCTTCCTTGCTATAGGTTGTTTCACCTTCCGCGTATCCCTCCACAAACTTCATATCTACAGGAACTTCTACCTTCAAAACGTCCACCTTGTACTGTGGCTTGGAGAATTCTCTCATTGCCTCAATGACCTTATGCGGCTTCACTTTGGCGTACTCTAAACTCTTCACATCATCATTTTTGGCATCATATGACACAATCTCTAAGAAAAACGGAATGTCTTCTGCTGCACACTCAGACCCAACCCGTTCCATATAAACATGCTTATAGTCATTAATTTTTTCATCTTCATCCACATCATAGTACAGTAAAAATTTAACCGCATCTGCTCCTGCTTCCTTCAATCGTCTAACAGACCATTCCGGCAATAAATCCGGCAAACGACCCACGGCGGTTGCATCATAGCCTGTTTTTTCATATGCCACCAATAATCCAGCTTCCGGATGGCGGACTTTCGCAGCCGGCAAACCATATTCCGGATCCAATAGGATTGATGTCGCATAAGGTGTCAATTCTTCTGAAACCAATTCTTTAAAGTGGATGATTCCCTCATCTCCGACAGAACTTGAACTTCCTGCCGCAATCATTTTCTTTAATGAACCGCGTTGATCAATCGCCAAAGCCCCGATAATCCCATTTTCATCCGATAAACGCTTAAGAGCCGCTACTTTATTTTTCGTTAATTCTAACATCGACAATCACCTCTATTAATCTATTTTTGTAACCTCTACCAACTCAAAAAATTGGTCAAACTTAGCACGATCAATATAACCTGTTCCTGCTTCCATCGTATTGAGCATGCCTGTCGTCATGGCTGTTTTCAGAACGTCTGGAACTGACTGCTTTTGTTTTAAAGCAACCGCTAATCCGGCAACGGTGGCATCACCGGAGCCGACAGGATTCACCACTTCAATCGAAGGAATGGTAACCCGGTAATAATCCGTACCATGCTTAACAAAGGCACCATCCCCACCCATCGAAACGACAACCCATTCAATCCCATGAAACCATTCATTGGTTAATACTTGTTTCAAACTGCTTATGTTTTGTTCCACTTCTACACCCAGCAGCTGAGATAGCTCAGTGGTATTCGGCTTAATCACAAATGGTTTTACCTTCTGTAGCAAAACCTGTCGGAGCGACTCCCCTGATGTATCTACAATCACAGGAATTCCCATCTCTCGGCCCATTTCGACCATCCCCCGGTAAAACCCAGGCTCAAGCCCTTTTGGTAAACTGCCCGAAATCGTTACCAGTGAAGCAGCAGTCAGTAATTCACGATATTTTTCTAAAAAAGCTGCCGCGTCTTCCGCCGAAAGTGTCGGTCCGGATTCTAAAATTTCCGTCTGCTTGCCATCATGGAGAATGGCGATACAGTTTCTTGATTCTTGATTGATTTTTAAAAAATTATTTTCGATATTGCTTTTCGTCAATTCCTGAACAATGTAGTCGCCAATGTTTCCGCCGAGCACACCTGTCGCCAGGACGTCTTCACCCATCTGCTTGACGACGCGGGCCACATTTAATCCTTTTCCACCGGCGGTTTTATAAACATTATCTACACGATTTACATCATCCAATTTGAATTCTTGAATCGGATAGGAAATATCCATGGATGGATTCATCGTGACAGTTAAAATCATCGTACTCCCTCTTTCCCAATCAAGTTTTCAGCTTGGTACCGGCAAACACCATCAAGATATGTCGCCGTTAATTCGAGCTCCGGCGTCAGTACGATAAAATCCGCATCATAGCTAATCGCAATCTTTCCGCATTCCCTATCCATACCAATACTTTTCGCAGGTGCTGTACTTGCCATGTAGATGGCTTCCTCCGGGGTCGCAATTCCCCAAGCGACGACATTTTTGACAGCATCTTTTAATTGCAAAATACTGCCCGCTAAACTTCCGCTTTCCAAACGAGCCGCCCCATTCTTCACTTCGACAGGGAATTCTCCGAGCTGATAGCGACCTTCCGGCATGCCGCCTGCCATCATGCAATCGGTGACCATCACGGTTTCCTTCCTGCCGCGGGCATTCATTAAAATATTGGCGGCAGCAGGATGAACGTGATGTCCGTCACAAATAATTTCGGCAAACACATCCGGCAGATTCATAGCGGCGCCCACCATTCCCGGCTCACGATGGTGCAGCCCGCTCATGCCATTGAACGTATGAACAAAAATCGAAGCTCCCTTTTCAACCGCTTGTTTTGCCTCATCATACGTCGCATCACTATGGGCCAGTGCCACCGTAACCTGATCGTTCACAGCATGCTCAATAAATTCCGGTGCCCCTTTTCTTTCCGGAGCAAGCGCAATTTTTTTAATAAAATGACCCGATAGCTTTTGCCATGTTTCCAGCGTTTCGACTGAAGGGTCACAAAAATAACTCGTGTTTTGGGCCCCTTTATGTTTTTCTGTAAAAAATGGTCCTTCTAAGAAGATTCCTTTTATTTTAGAACCCTTCACCTTCGTATAATTTTCTCCAATCATCGCCACCACATCGTTCAACGATTCGAGCGAAGAGGTTAACGTAGTGGGCAAAAACGACGTCACGCCACATGAAAGCAGCCCCTCGGAAATTGCCATCAATCCTTCAAAGTCATTGTCCATGACATCATGATTTTTAAAGCCATGAATATGCGTGTCGACTAAACCCGGAGCAATCCATTGTCCAGCATAATCGATTACCTCAGCCGTTTCATTTGGCAATGTTTCAAAAAAGTCACCAAATTTCCCATCTTTTAATTCCAGAAAACCAGGACCTGCCACCCTATCCTCAAGAAAAAACTTATCAGCGTAAACAAATAGTTCCATAATCTGCACCTCTGTTTAGAAAAGAGAAATAATCATCCCTTTCCAACTGAATTACTTGTATTCGTGGATCGTTACACCTTTTACAACACGATTGACCGTTCCGCTTGGTGAAGGAGTATCTGGTGTATTCCCGACTTTAATCGAAGCGAACAGAGCGAGCGTTTGTCCGACCATGACGTATGGCAGTGACAGATAAGCATCCGGCACTGTACGTGCGTCGCTGTCAAATAAGAACGTATCACCTTCATAATTCGTGTCTCCATCCACTTCAATGGCACAAATATAGCTGGCGATGTTATCCTGTCTCAATTCATTTAAGATATCGAGATCGTAAAGGCGTGTATACGATTGGTTGGAAACAAACACAAACACGACCGCTTTTTCATTCACAAATGATTTAGGACCGTGGCGGAATCCAAGTGATGAGTCAAAAGAAGTGGCAATTTTCCCGGCAGTTAACTCCAATATTTTTAATTGTGCTTCTCTCGCCAAGCCCTCAAAGCCTCCTGAGCCAAGATAAATAATCCGTTCAAAGTCGGTAGTAATCATTTTTTCAATATCAGCATCTCTGCTAATAACACTTTCACCCATGCGTTGAATCGTTTCAACAATGTTCAATTTTTCTTCAATTGACAGTGAATCAAAAATGAGCAGTGCGGTTAAAGCCATACATGTGTAGCTTCCCGTCATCGCAAAACCTTGGTCATTGGACCTTTCAGGCATCAATAATAAGAGATTGCTCTCATCCCCTTGTGCCCGTTGTGCCAACTTCCCATTCTTAGAGCAGGTGATCGTAATCTGGTAGAGATCCGTTACCACTTGTTCCGCTAATTCAACTGTCGTAACGCTTTCCGGACTGTTCCCGCTTCTAGCAAATGAAATTAATAATGTCGGGATGTCTGCTTTTAAAAATTGGTAAGGGTTTGACACGATTGCTGTTGTTGGAACACTCATCAAGTCCCACTGTTTTTCATCGACTTTTTCCTTTAAGTAGGGGGTAACGGTGTCACCAACATAGGCGGAGGTTCCAGCCCCTGTAAAAATAACCCGGACACGTTCATGCTTTTTTGTCAAGTTCTGCAAAAACGCTTCAATCTGCTGACTCTTCTCCTTATACAATACAAGAGTTTCGCCCCATAATTCAGGCTGTTGTTTAATTTCCGCTGTTGTAATCGATGCTCCTAACGACATTAATTTTTCCTGACTTACTGTAAACAAATGTAACACTCCTCTTATTTTTTTGGGTGTTCTCCTAAAATAGTTGATTTAACTACGTTTAAACTCTTAAAAAGTCATAATATAGTTTAAAATCACAACATATATGCAAGCTATCAGCGATTTTTGCTAGTATATCAGCGAATTCAATCACTTTATCAGCTAATTTTCCCAGTCTATCGGTAAATCGATAAATACAAGTCTGATTTTTTATTCTCTTTGAATACCCGTAAACCGGTATAAACGACATTCAAGTCGTTCAATTTTCCTTGTATTTTAAAACGTTGGGTTGTTGGTACAAGTTAAACTGATGAAAAACTCATAGAAACTAGACTATGGGAATAATAGTTTGATTGTTGTAAGCAATTCTATTATATCACCCTAACTTGTAGGGTCAACCCAACATAGAAAAACATTTAATGCGGTCGAATCCTTCCGCATTAAATGTTTTAATTTCCAGGGGAAGAAGATCGACACCCTAGCCACCCTTACAATATTCAGTTGTAACCCCGTTCTATCAGTTTCCTTATCGGGGTGTGGCAGGCACCAATTGTTCTACCCTTTATTATTTTTATTAAATGCCCGCACCATTTAATCTTGGACGCTCTGTCTTTTGAAAACCTTTAATAGCTTCTTTACCAGTATTGATCGCTAAATCTCTTAAACCATCGATCTGAAGTCCGTCCTTTAGTAAAGCAGTTTCGATGACCATAGCAAGATTTGTTCCGCCAACCACAGCAGAATTTTCCTTCCCATTCGTAAGCGAAACGGCCGTCTTAAACGGAGAACCGCCAACTAAATCACATAAGACTAAGATAGATTCACATTCTTGTAATCTTGCAAAAGCCTCAAGCAGCTTTTTCTCAAGGTCGCCTGTTGAATCGGTTTCAAGAAAATCCACGTATTCTACATTGGGTTGATCTCCAGCGATTAGTTTTACAGAAGATTGAAGACCCGTTGCAAACGATCCATGACCGCTAATGATCAAACCGTTCATTTTAAAATGCCTCCTAACATGCTAAAAATTATAAAATGGTTCCAAAAGGAAATGGAATTTTACCAATAATACCGACGATAACGGTAATGATAATTAGCTTAACTGGAGATAATCCCTTTTTTAATAGGTAATACATTAATAATGTATAGGCTAAAGGCAATATATTTGGCATGACTTTATCAAGTAAATCCTTTTGCAGGGCAATTTTTGCCTGACCAGCATGGATCACTAAATTTGTTTCTAGCTTTACGAATGAGGCAATCAATGCGCCGACAACTGTTAATCCTACAATCGATGCAGCATGTGCTACTTTTTTAGTATTTTCCTTTAGAGAACTGATTGCATTTGTTCCGACATTATAACCGTAATGCATTAATCCAAATCTAAGCCCAAAATGAACTACGTTAAAGATTAATAAGAATATCACTGCCCCCATAGGGTTTCCATCTTGCCCAAGCGAGGCACCTATACCAACGCAAATAGGAAGGAGGGTCAGCCAGAAAAGAGCATCACCAATTCCGCCAAGTGGTCCCATCATGGCTACTCGAATGGCTCTAATCGTATTTCGGTTTTGTTTCTTTTCCTCCATTGCGAGGACAATCCCCATAATAATGTTTACAAGGAATGGATGCGTGTTGAAAAATTCCATATGACTTTTCATTGATTCACTTAAATCGTGCTTGTTTTTGTGAATCTTTTTCAAACCTGGCAAGATCGAATATAACCATCCTGCGGCCTGCATTCTTTCATAGTTAAATGACGCTTGTAGTAATAGAGATCGCCACACCATCTTATTTAAATCTTTTTTAGTTATGACCTGATTTGTGGCACCATCTTGATAATAATCCGGACTGCTCGTATGGTTGATTGTCGTTTCTACTGCTTGTTTAGATTCCACGTTTTGGAACCCCCCTTACTGATCCATCACCAGTAGTTGCTTTGAAGTAATCGTAAAGCGCGATGGCGATCCCAACTAAAGCAACAGCAATGACTGGCATGTTCATATATGTGACTAAAATAAATCCGACGATTAAAAAGGCAACATATTGTTTTTTCAACATAATCTTTAACAGCATCGCAAAACCAATTGCGGCCATCATTCCACCGGCAACACCAAGGCCGCTAATAAGCCATTTTGGTAAAGTCTCTACGACCCCTTTGGCAGCATCTGCTCCAAAATAAATTGGTAAAAAAGCAATAACAAAATAGAATACAAATAATGTAAGAATTCCAAAATAATTAATTCGTTCAATTCCCTTTGTATTCGCCTCTTGTGCATATTGATCAGCTTTATGCATAACCGGCGAAAAAGCAGTAAACATAAGTGTGATACACGCCTGAGCAGCAACTGCAAACGGAACAGCAATACCGATTGCCACTTGTGGCTCTTGTCCTGTCAGAATCGCAAACGACGTTCCGATTATACCCCCAATAACAACGTTTGGCGGTTGCGCCCCAGCGAGCGGCACCATACCTGCCCACACTAGCTCAATGGCAGCACCTGTCATAACTCCTGTTTTTAAATCCCCTAAAATCAAGCCAATAATGACACCGGTTACAATTGGCCGGTGAATGTGGAACAACCCGTTAAACAGATCTATTCCTGCAATTCCAGCCCAAATGGCAACTAATAAGGCTTGAATCAGCATATGATTATCCATTCATTCTCACTTCTTTCTATAAGTGTTTTAAAATATCATCTGGTCTTTCATCCGGAACGCGTCGTACTTCGAGATTTACTCCCAAGTCACGCAGCTTCCTAAGGGCTCTTTTATCATCTTCATCAACGGAAACAGTGGAGAATAATTGCGTTTTACCTTGAGAGAAATGCATATTCCCAATATTTACTTTTTCAATTGGCACGCCGCCCTCGACAAGTCGTAATACATCTTGTGGTGTTTTCACAACTAAAAAGATATACTGATCATCCGCTGCATTGTGGATCACATCAATGGTTGTCTGGATAGAGAAAAAGCGAATTCCGATTGACCCCGGAACAACCATTTCCATTAAATCCTGTTGTACCTCATCTTCAGACACTTCATCATTTGCGACTACAATTAAATTAGCTCCCAAATGATTAACCCATGTAACCCCCACTTGACCATGAACCAATCGGTTGTCGATTCTTGTTAGCAAAATATTCGGCATGATATTACCTCCTATAAATATGATTGATGAAACGGATATATTTTAACTCCTTTAACAACCCGGTCTACCCTTCCAAAGGGTGATGGGTTATCTGGAGCTATTCCCAAATTAATAAGATTGAATAATCTAAAAAGCTGACCATAAAGCAAATAGTTCAAGAAACGACCAACATGACATAATCACGTAGACACGTCATTACCAGTTAAGGTGCACCTAGATTAATTTTCTAGGCGAACATGGTATTTAAACTTATCGCCCCTCGCGATGGTATTCGTATACTCAATCACTCGGTCTACCCCATGTGTTAATCGTTCAATACGTAAAGACGGCAGTGATGGATGCATCTTTAGCAGCTTTGCCTCTTTCTCAGCTGTCATTACTGGCATAAATAACTCCTCTGCCAATGTAATTTCTGTTTGAAAACGATTTCTGAAAATCTCGTATAATGCTGTATGTTCCAGGTCTTCCTTTGTTATACCCGGGAATAAATCATAGGGTACAAAAGAAGTTTCAAGCATCATTGGTATATCATCAGCAATCCGCAATCTCGAAAAACAGTATACCTTACTGCCCTCAGCAATTAAAAGCTTATTGCTAATCTTTCGATCGGCCTCAAGAACATCAAACGATAGAACCTTTGAGATAGGAACTTTACCCAACTTTTTCATCTCTTCTGTAAAGGAATAAAATTTGACCAGTTCTTGACTAACTTTTTTCGGTGAGACAAAAGTACCTTTTCCATGCACTTTATAGATATATCCGTCTTTCTCGAGCTCGTTTATCGCTTGACGAACGGTTGTCCGAGATAAATCGTACTGTTGACATATTTCCCTCTCAGACGGTAATTGCCCATTTTCTCCTATTTCATCTTCCATTTTATTAACTAAAATATCCATTAACTGCAGATAAAGTGGAATTCTGCTAGTCTTATCAATACGAATCAATGTCTCACCTCCATAGTTGCATGTGGTAGTGTGGTCATTACCAGTATATCTCCCTCTCAACCCTTTGTAAAGGTTTTCAACAAAAAATTTTAAGATTTTTTTGCGTTGGAAGAAATGATGGTATTCATTACCTCTTAGAACTAGGGTGATTATTATGGGTTATGAAGGTGTAATGCTTAATCTCAAGCCCAAAGAAAAATATAAAGTTGAAGTTTAGGATGAAAAGGAAGCATAACCACATTGGTCTGCTTCCCTTTTACTGTTTCTTCTGTGTTTTCTTCTTTCTTAATAGCCTGCTAGTTTTTTAGTTCTAATTTTCTACATAAGCAGGATTCTTCGCAAAAAATTCAACCTCTGCAACAGACAACATAAGAGGTCCACTATGTGATTCCTCGAAGATGATCTTTATCTTTGTAAATTTAGTACCAGACGGTATAGCAGCTTCCGCAGGATTGAAT
>Ga0213824_1001881_pt1 | contig 11052 bp, 8 predicted proteins | sample MC6MC0906MG_FD_179892 | JGI IMG/M metagenome (GOLD analysis project Ga0213824, IMG submission 179892) | Enriched soil aggregate microbial communities from Iowa State University, Ames, United States - MC6-MC0906-MG | ecosystem: Environmental > Terrestrial > Soil > Unclassified | place: USA: Iowa...
ACGGCGGCGGTCAAGCAGGTGATCAACAGCTCCACCGATGCGGCGCACCCGATCGCCGGTATTACCAGTGCGCGCCTGCTGTCGCCGGGGCAGCGTGCGGGGATCCTGTACGGTCCGCGTAACCCGAAATACGGTACTGACTGATTGAGCGGTTCGGCGGGGCAGGTGTTTCTGTCCCGCCGAACGGTTTAACCCGAACAGCCAGCACCTTGCGTCTGACCTTGTGAACGGATCATTCATTCACGAGGTTTAGCCCATGTCCCATCCTCTGCTCTTCCTGCGTCCTGCTGCCCAGGGCTTTGCGGTTACCTTGCTGGTGACGCTGACCGGTTGTGGGCTGTCCTCTTCCCATGATGTGGCCAAGCGTGACGAAGCGGCGCCTGTTTCCGAGTTGCAAAGCATCCCCGTGCAAGGCGCGTTAGCTAAACGCATGCCCATGCCCGCACCCATGAGCGCCAGAATGGTGATGCAGGAGTCCGCGGCGATGGATTACCGCAGCGAACCTCGCGAACACTACGAAAACCTGCCGGACAACCCGGTGCATCGCGTGGCTGAAACGCCGGTGTCTACCTTCAGTGTCGACGTCGACACCGGCAGTTACGCCAACGTAAGACGTTTCCTCAACCAAGGCAGCCTGCCGCCCGACGGCGCTGTACGACTGGAGGAAATGGTCAACTATTTCCCCTACCACTACGCGCTGCCCACCGACGGCTCGCCCTTTGGCGTGACCACCGAAGTCGCCGCCACACCATGGAACCCGCGCACCCAACTGCTGCGCATCGGCATCAAGGCCTCCGACCGCGCCGTGGCGCAGTTGGCGCCGGCCAACCTTGTATTCCTGGTGGATGTGTCCGGTTCCATGGATCGCCGCGAAGGCTTGCCACTGGTGAAAAGTACGCTGAAATTGCTGGTGGATCAGTTACGTGAACAGGACCGCGTTTCATTGGTGGTCTACGCCGGGGAATCCCGTGTGGTACTCAAGCCCACGTCCGGACGGGACAAGGTGAAGATCCGCAACGCCATCGACCAACTCACTGCCGGCGGCTCAACGGCGGGCGCATCCGGCATCGAACTGGCCTACCAGATGGCCCGCGAAGGGTTTATCGACAAGGGCATCAACCGCATCCTGCTGGCGACCGACGGTGACTTCAACGTGGGTATCAGTGACTTCGACAGCCTCAAGCAGATGGCGGCTGAACAGCGTAAAAGCGGCGTGTCCCTCACCACCCTGGGGTTCGGTGTGGATAACTATAACGAACACCTGATGGAACAGCTGGCCGATGCAGGCGACGGTAACTACGCCTACATCGACAACCTTCGCGAAGCGCGCAAGGTACTGGTGGACCAACTCAGTTCGACCCTGGCGATTGTGGCTCGGGACGTGAAACTGCAGGTGGAATTCAACCCTGCGCGTGTCAGCGAATATCGCCTGCTGGGCTATGAAAACCGCGCCCTGAAGCGTGAGGATTTCAACAACGACAAGGTCGACGCGGGTGAAATTGGCGCAGGGCATACGGTCACGGCGTTGTACGAAATTGTGCCGAAGGGCCAGAAGGGTTGGCTGGAGCCCTTGCGCTACGCTGCTGCGTCGACCGCCGAAGATAAATCCACTGAGCTGGCGATGCTGCGTGTGCGCTACAAGCCTGCGGCGGGTGGTGAAAGCCAGCTGATCGAGCGGCCCATCAGTAATGAGTCCACCAACGCCAGCGATGACCTGCGCTTCGCGGCAGCCGTGGCCGCTTTCGCCCAACAGCTCAAGGGCGATGGCCGCTACACTGGCAGCATGAGCCTGCAGGACACTGCCGCACTGGCCCGCTCAGCCCGAGGCAATGACCCGTTCGGCTTGCGTAACGAGTTCGTGCAGTTGGTGGAGCTGGCTCAAAGCCTCAAACACTGAATTTGCCTGCAGCGTCGAACCAATGTGGGAGCTGGCTTGCCTGCGATAGCATCAATGCGGTGTGACTGAAACACCGAAGCGTCTGCATCGCGGGCAAGCCCGGCTCCCACAAGAAATCTGCATTGATCCATCGAAAGGAGTTCGCCACCTACATGGCCGTACCCGATGATTCACCCAGCGACGAAGCGCTGCTGGCCCGCTACCGAACCGGCGACAGCGCCGCGTTCGAAGCCCTGTACGCCCGGCACCGCCAGGGCTTGTACCGATTCCTCGTGTCCTTGAGCAACAAGGCCGAACTGGCCGAGGAAATCTACCAGGAGACCTGGCTCAGCCTGATCCGCAGCGCCACCCAGCCACAAGGCCGGGCGAGTTTTCGTACATGGTTGTTCCAGATCGCCCGCAACCGCCTGATCGATTACTGGCGCAAGCACGGCATCCACAACCCGCTGCACGACAGTTACGACGAGCAACTGCACGCCCAGGCCGACGACAGCGCCGGCCCCGAGCAGCAACTGAGCCTCAGCCGCGACCAGGCGCGACTCGACGCCGCGCTGCAAGACCTGCCCGAAGACCAGCGCGAAGTCTTCCTGCTGCGCCTGCACGGCGACCTCGAAGTCCCGCAAATCGCCGCTCTCACCGGCACCCCGCTGGAAACCGTCAAAAGCCGCCTGCGTTACGCCCAGCAGAAACTGCGCCGCCTGCTGGCCGAGGAGATACCCGCATGACCGACTCCCGCCACACCCAGGACCCCGACGACGTGCTGCTCCAGCACATGCGTCAACACAGCACCGGCGAGCCGCCCGCGTCCCTCGACGCCTTCATCCTCAACGCCGCCCGCAGTGAAGCCCCGGCACCGCAGCCAAGCCTGTGGCAACGCTGGCTGCAAGCCTGCCAACGACCACGCTGGCAGATGGCATTCGCCACCGTCGCAGGCTTGGCATTGATGATCGGCGTGGTGACGCGCGAACCCGTGCCGCAACCCGAAATCTCCACCGCGACCTTCTCCGCGGTTCATGAGGAAGCCGCGCGTCCCGCCCCGGCACCGATGTCCGCGCCGGCGCCGGTGGCCCGACTGGCTGTAGCCCCCAAGGCTGAGAGCGCGCAAGTCATGGGCTCGATGGCGGATGAATCGAGCGCCAAGCTCAGCAAGCGCGCGCCGGTGGTGTTGCCGGGGTTGGAGGAGGGGTTGCAGGAGATTGTGAGCCTGCGTGAGGCTGGGGAAACCAAGGCGGCGGATGAAAAGCTGTTGGAGTTGTACAAGCGCTTTCCCGGTGAAGATTTGCCGGCGCTGTTGGAGGCGTTGCAGAAACACTGAATCGTCGTCCACAAAAAAGCCCCAGGCCTTTCGACCTGGGGCTTTCTCATCATATCTGGTGCCCCGGCGGGCCTTAAACCTGACAACTAAATAGATGATTTATAAGGGTTTTTATTTTATTTTATTTGCTGGGGTACACAGAGGGATACATGTTTTTAGCGACTGGCAAGGGGCGCGCGTGCTGTGAGTCGTCATGAGTAGTGAAAGATGGCCTCACCCCTTAGTGTGTGCCTCATCCTAAAATGAGGCTCCCGGATAGGCACCTAGCATGGAGGTGTTCAGCACCTCATATCCGAGTAATCGCCCAAAAAGCAGGCGTGGAGGGTATATTGACCATCTCCCACTAGGCTATTAAGCGACACTAATAAACTTCTTTCAACTCTTTTTTCTCAAGCATATTGAGTAAATCAATTTCGGTCCAATTAATAAACCACGGCATAGTTAAGGCCTTCTTTAGAAAACCATTAATTTGCTGGTCATTAGGGATCTTTTGCCCAATGCTTCTGTAAAAACGTTTCACATATTTCGACTTCCTATCGTCATCTAAATATGGGCAAGAGATTGAGTCTAGAAAAATGCAGGCTTTCTCCGTGTTTGTCGATAAGTCAGATAAATCACGGAGCGATAGATCTATACCTCTTTCCACGATCGTTTTTGTCGGTGAATATGCTTCGAGATTTTTTATATAATACAGGCAGCTCATAAGATCATAATATGAACTCTGCGCCGTCAAAAGCTCGTTAAGAACTACGGGTGGAAGCATGCAATCAACTCCGAGTTCAGAGCAGGCCAGTACAATATTAAGAGCTTCTAAGTAAACAAAATTTCTAGTGGTTGATTTGAAGTAAATCAAGTCGCCGGTTAGCAATTGTAGCGTTAGTTCATGGACGCGTTGGTTTATTGAGGCGTTATGCTCTGGAAGGTATTTTTTGGTGAATCGAGATATCAGTATGATAGAGGTTGATAGCTTATAAGAAGCATTGACTGATGGTGCTGTGGTATAAAAGAAAAATAAAACTTCAGTTAGTGTGTCAAGTGCATCAGTGTAGTGGCTCGTTACTTCTATCTCTTCAGGGCTTTTGATATTTATTATTTTTTTAATACGGTTGGTTATCGCAGAAATTATGTACGATGACACAGAGTCATAATCTACCTGGTTGCTTGAACAAATTGACTTCACACTGTCAATGAAGCTTTTTGTTAATTTTTTAGAATTATAGATACGTTTTGGAATAAGCTTTTCATTGTTTTCACGAGAGTCTAGAAAGTTGTCGCTGAAAGTGTTGATTGCGAAATTGGTTTCTGTGATCACTCTGGATTTTGTTGAGAAAAAAGGGCGTGAGTATTGTACTACCTTATTCCGGTTGACATGTAAGTTGTAATTGTTGAGCTCTTCTGTATATATTTCCGCTATGAGTTTGGTATGCTCATTAGTTTTGGCGAATATAAATATATCGTCTACATATCTTCTTATTGTATAATCTTTTCCATTTGTCGCTGGAGGGCTTAAACTATCTAGCCGCTGCTCTACTGTGCTGTCAATACGTTGAAAAATAATTTCTGCGAAGATTCGACTAATTTCCGGTCCGATAAGGATTCCGTTAGTTTCATTGTAGTTGGATTGTTGCATTAGGCTATCGAAAACTTGCCCAAAAGTTGTAGTGATTCTTAGATTGCTCTTAGTGTTTTCTTTGGATTTTGTAGCCCAGGCTATTGAGTGTGTATAGATACTGTCAAAACACTTGGAGACATCTAAGCACAAAAAAATTCCGTAATCTTTTTCTATATTCAAAAAATCTTTCGAGTTATAGAACTTGAAAAGCCTATCGTGTCCGCGGTATGCGAAATATGAACTGCTGTGCTTTGTCAACTGATCTGTATCTACGTTGCTGACATCGCCCCGTTTAAACTCGCTTATGTTTTCCCAGGAGTTTTTATAGAAGAAAGTACTCGCTACTTTGTAAGGTGCTCTTATAGAAAATGCGCTGGAGTTACAAAAGTGACAAATTAATTTCCCATATTTTTTGTAGAACTCTACAAATTTCAGCTGTGAGGCGGGGTGTATGATCGCTAACGTGCGAAGCTCTGTAGTGGTTTTTCTGATTTTGTACTTGTAGGGTATTGTCGGTTTGAGGTTTTGTTGCTTAATGATATTATTGATAATGGCTACAAAAATTTCATTCTTGTCTCCGTTCTTGATATTTTTATGAAAGCCATCATTTGAATGTATTAACGGTGTTTCATAAGGTAACGTCTCCGTAGAAAGAATCCGGAGAAAATCGTCTTTCCTTATCTTTTCCCTTATGATTCCTTTAGACATATTTCCAGCACCGTTGTATCTCAGAAAGACGCTTTTCTGAGAAATGTAAGTAGATTTTTTTCTCGTGGCCCCGTCGAAAGCTCCACTGCAATAAATTTCTTCTTTGTGTGTCATTTGTATTGCAAAAGAATAGATGACAGGCCCTTCCATGCCCTGAAGTTATAACCTTTTTCAGGAATAGGTCTAACTCGCTTAAAGCTTCAGATTTCTCGTGGGAAATTCGGTGATAATTATGATAAATACCGGCCAGCCTTTTTCTGTCTCGATCCGAATCAATTACGCTAAAATTGGAGCAGAGAAAAGAAATCCTATCCTCTAATAGCTCGAAATCTTTATCGCTTGCGTATGAGAGGAGACTTTTGATTATTCTGGTCTTTATTTTATTGACCTTTGTATCTGCGATATCTAAATCCACTATTCTCGGTTTTTTTCCGTCGTTTGAAGTTTGCTCTTTCACCTTGAATTTGTAGCCTAAGAACTCAAAGTCTATCGCGGGCTCTTTTGTATTTATCGCTTGAATTGCTGCGCCTTTTTCGTTGTACACGCGCGATCTTTCTTTTATGACTTGTTTCTTGCTGTTTAGTGTTAATCCCGTTGGTAGCCAAGACTTAATGAGTTTAGTGAATTTTCGCCTATTCTCGTCTCCGCTCGTTATTAGGATTATATCGTCGACATATCTGGAGAAATAGAAAACTTCCGCATGGCTTGAGACTTTTTTATCGAAGTCGGAAAGTATTAGTTCGGAAAGCGTTGCGCTTACAGATAGTCCCCTAGGTATACCATTCTGACCTGATCTTTGAAAGTATCGTAATATATCTAATATGTGTCTTTTTGTTGGTGAAGAAAGAAGTTTTATCGATTCAATTCGCGATGAAATATCAGCTAAAGAAATTGACTCGTAAAAGCTTTTTATATCGAGTCGATAAATCCGGTATTGAATGCCTTCTGATAGTAGTGCTTCAATATTAGCTACAATGGAGTCTCTATCCATCATTCTAATATTTGCCAGTTTTAGGACGTTTGCGTTGATTTTTCTCAGAGTGAGTTCGTCCGAAAATTTCGGGACTTTAACTACGCACTTGCCTCGAATTGTACTTATTGTGAAAGCACTTAGGTCTGGAAAGCCATCCTTGCCCCGAGTACAAGCGTCAGTTATTTGCTTTTGTCGTTCACTATCGTTGTGTAACGCTCGATATTTCCGGAAGTCCGATTTTCTGATCTCTCGGCTAAGAGAGGTTTCGTTGAAGCTTTGATCGAACATTTGGCCTCCTAGCCTCTGGGAAGAGATCCAGATTGTGGTGAGCGTTAGCGTTTAACTTAATCTTCGGGGTGCTTCTTCAAACCATTGAGGTCGATAGTCGCATAGACTTTCGATCCCGCCCAGTGCCAATGCGAAAGGAGTATCAATCTCGGGTTTGGATTGGCCTGATCACCGAACAGATCTCATTCATGTTGTGAATACCGCGTTTTAGAGTCCAGGGTATGAGCTTTTTTGAGCCCCCCGAATACCCCAGAAGCCAACTCGTTAGGCGTCAGTTACATTTTTCTTTAGGGCTGCTCGGTTTTGCGGTCATTGATGTGGACCAAATCAGGCTGGCGTGCAGGGATTCGCAGGGTAATTTCATAGGTTGCTAAAGGCTGATCGTATGCTGTGGCAATGGGCTAGGACATCCGCAGCGTATGCAGGGAAATCGAGGTATTTAGCCCGCAGGTGTGGTGGGGGACAACGGCGCGCGCCGGGTGGAGCGCCAGCCGGCCAGTGGTGGTTTTCCTAAACAGTGGGATCAGTTGCGTCATTGCGGCTCACGTGGCTACCGGATCGCGTCGCCACCGATCTGTCATTTGCATTCGTGCTGACAGGGGGAATCAGTCAGGAGGAGACGTCGGCTAAGAACTCAAGGACTGCAACTGATCCGTAGCGGCCACCTACTGGCGATTCTGACGGGCCTGCTTCAATGCCTCAGATGCTGAGCTCGCGGTCAATCAGCTTTGCATTTCCCTTTCTGCCCGGCACTGTTCAGCATGCCAGTTTTGCCAGGTTGACAACTCATTTTTAAATGTTTCTGAGCAAACCAGTCTGGGCCGGATCAAGTGCACATCACTAGCTTCCTCAGCAAAGACGTAGCGATCAGCATGCTCAATGATCATCTTCCGTATCAAGCTAGCCGTCTTAACATCAAGTGTGGTACCTCGCGGCCACACTTGGTTACCGATGCAGGTGTAGAGTAAGTGCTTCGGACTTAGGGGCAGGAGTATGTCTCCATTATTGACTCCCCACCCACCACCAAAGTCATAGTTCTTCGAGTCCTGAAAATTAAGACGTATAAGCGGGTTGTCAGATGTGGGCCATGACATACCATCCGGAGCATGCAAGATAGTCCATTTGTGAGTTGGTAAGCGGCCTAGCGTTTTGGTTAACAGGTGCCTCATTTGCCAAATCCACAATCGCCTTCCCACAACGGTTTCTGCTTTTACTTGACCGCCTCCCTCCGGGAGAGTCTCGATGGATATTTTGAAGAGAGAGGGGGCAACGCTTTCATCCGAAGATATTGGGAATGGTTGGTTCCTCTGAGCGGCCTGCTCCATTTTAAGGGCGGAACGTTGCATGCTTTCATCCATTAATGTCTGCAATGTCTCGTTCTGTCGGCGTATGAACTGTCTCAGACGAGCCGGAGTGCGTACGTCTAGGGCAACCGCGAACCGCACCAGCCGTCTCCAGTGCTCGGGCAGCATCCGATCTTCTCGAACAACTCGACGGATAGCTTCCTCCGCAGGATTTTCAAATTCATTGTCGAGCCAGCGTTCGAACTCGTCTGTTTCTTCCTGCCCTGCAAGGTAGGTGTAGAGGTGTTGGTGAAAGGCAATTCCTTTCAGCGACTGTTTTTTCCACAGGGGAACATTATTGCTAGGGACCAATAGCCGATAAGTGAGGATTTGGCCCGTATCAGCCCACTGCTTCAGGTAAAGCTTGGGCACGTAATGGTTGTCTTTACGCAGTTGCGGCATCGGCGCATTTTCCCGTTGTGAAGGGGGAGGTCAGGGCAATCATACATGCTCAGTGCCGCCGGACTGGCAACCACTGCCATAGGCTCTCGTGGCTCTGTACTCCTTAAACAACCGCGGTTTCTAATTGGTAAAGCTCACAACAATAATCTGGTATTCACGGCCGACCGCTTTGGCCCTGCGTTGCCGCTGCTAGGTGTTACGTGCGTTGGGAGTAAGGCATTCTTATAGGAGTGAAAATGGGGAAAATAGGGACAGATTTATTTACGTTCAGACCAAAGCCCTATTCATTGCGTGACAACACACCTAACGCAGAATTGCAGGCTAGGAGCAATGCCAGCTGCCGCCCTGAGATCACAAGAGCCATATGAGATGCAACTATCTGAAAATTCCAGAAAGTTGCGCCCCAAGGCTTACAAAAAATCGCCCACAAAAAAGCCCCAGGTCTTTCGACCTGGGGCTTTTTCATCATATCTGGTGCACCCGGCGGGATTCGAACCCACGACCCCTGCCTTCGGAGGGCAGTACTCTATCCAGCTGAGCTACGGATGCTTGTGCGGGCGACATCATACCCATGTCGACCTTGGGCGTCCATGCTGGTCTTTGGGCGTTTATACGTAGGAGTTGGCCCCGCAGAGGCCCTGCGCCGGGTGCCGCTGATCGATGTGCTGGAACCTGGCTGAAACACGCTGATCAGAAAGTTTCGGCAAATGCGCCGTTTTCGTTCTTTTTTTCGAACAGACTATTGCCCTGCACCCCCATTGATCCTAGGATTCGTTTGAGATTTCAAACGCTCTGTCTCCCGCGCGCGCTTCCACTTCTCTTGCGCGCTGGGGCTGATTTCCCTGACGGCAGCCCACAAGGCGCCTTTCAACAACTCTAATTCGCTCCGCGTGCGCGCGGTGCTGTTAAGGAAAGCCGACATGCAGCTTAAAGATGCCCAGTTGTTCCGCCAGCAAGCCTTTATCGATGGCGCTTGGGTCGATGCGGACAACGGTCAGACCATCAAGGTCAACAACCCTGCCACGGGCGAGATTCTTGGCACCGTGCCAAAGATGGGCGCCGCTGAAACCCGCCGCGCCATCGAAGCCGCCGACAAGGCGCTGCCGGCCTGGCGTGCACTGACCGCCAAGGAGCGCGCCAACAAGCTGCGCCGCTGGTTCGAACTGTTGATCGAAAACCAGGACGACCTCGGCCGCCTGATGACCCTCGAGCAAGGCAAACCACTGGCCGAAGCCAAGGGCGAAATTGTCTACGCCGCCTCCTTTATCGAGTGGTTCGCTGAAGAAGCCAAGCGCATCTACGGCGACGTGATCCCGGGCCACCAGCCCGACAAGCGCCTGATCGTGATCAAGCAGCCGATCGGCGTGACCGCTGCGATTACCCCGTGGAACTTCCCGGCCGCGATGATCACCCGTAAAGCCGGCCCGGCCCTGGCCGCGGGTTGCACCATGGTGATCAAGCCGGCTTCGCAAACGCCGTTCTCGGCCCTGGCCCTGGTTGAGCTGGCGCACCGTGCCGGTATCCCGAAAGGCGTGCTGAGCGTTGTGACCGGCAGCGCTGGCGACATCGGCGGCGAGCTGACCAGCAACCCGATTGTGCGCAAATTGTCCTTCACCGGCTCGACCGAAATCGGTCGTCAGCTGATGGCCGAATGCGCCAAGGACATCAAGAAAGTCTCCCTAGAACTGGGCGGCAACGCGCCGTTCATCGTGTTCGACGACGCGGACCTGGATAAGGCCGTCGAAGGCGCGATCATTTCCAAGTACCGCAACAACGGTCAGACCTGCGTCTGTGCCAACCGCCTGTACATTCAGGATTCGGTGTACGACGCCTTTGCCGAAAAACTCAAAGTGGCAGTCGCCAAATTGAAAATCGGCAACGGTCTGGAAGACGGCACGACCACTGGCCCGCTGATCGACGAAAAAGCTGTGGCCAAGGTCCAGGAACACATTGCCGATGCCCTGAGCAAAGGCGCCAAGCTGTTGGCCGGTGGCAAGGTGATGGAAGGCAACTTCTTCGAGCCGACTATCCTGGTCGACGTGCCGAAGGACGCTGCCGTGGCGAAGGAAGAAACCTTCGGCCCGCTGGCGCCGCTGTTCCGTTTCAAGGACGAAGCCGAAGTGATCGCGATGTCCAACGACACCGAGTTCGGCCTGGCCTCCTACTTCTATGCCCGCGACCTGGGCCGTGTGTTCCGTGTGGCCGAAGCCCTGGAATACGGCATGGTCGGCGTCAACACTGGGTTGATCTCCAACGAAGTGGCGCCGTTTGGCGGCATCAAGGCCTCGGGCCTGGGCCGTGAAGGCTCCAAGTACGGGATCGAGGATTACCTGGAAATCAAATACCTCTGCCTGGGCATCTAAGCTCAGCAAGAGATCGCAGCAAACGCAGAGGGCACGAGAGCGCTGACCCTTTGCGTGTTTCACCCCGTAATTCGTAGTGGCCGGGAAAGCTGTGGCAGTCGATCATCGCATGCTGCCGCAGTTGCCTCCCCGCCACGTATTCCTTGGACCA
>Ga0213824_1001882_pt1 | contig 11051 bp, 11 predicted proteins | sample MC6MC0906MG_FD_179892 | JGI IMG/M metagenome (GOLD analysis project Ga0213824, IMG submission 179892) | Enriched soil aggregate microbial communities from Iowa State University, Ames, United States - MC6-MC0906-MG | ecosystem: Environmental > Terrestrial > Soil > Unclassified | place: USA: Iowa...
TAGCCAGCATCGTTTTTCATGCGAGTTGTGTACGTTGAGTGGATATCGAGTTCAGCGCGGAGCTTGCGGTATGATATTTCGTGTTTCTCCATTAAGTGGCGTAAAGGTGCGTAAGAGATAGCCATATGTACAAAACCTCCTATCGTACAGCCTATAATAGGAGATTGCTAGAGATGGAACGAAAATTGTGCCGAGTAAATAACGTTTACAGTTATGGAACGTTTAGTTATAATTACTATATGTATCTAGCATTGCTAAAATTGGACATGGAAATGCTTTCTACTTAATTTACGGAAGAAAAAGAAAAAAGTTTCAAAAAAGTTTTTAAAAGTTGTCGCAGTTTTGATAGTTTCACTATGCTATATATATTAGGAGGCGATATTTTGGATAATTTAAAAATTGTATATGAAGATATAGGAATAATGAGGTATGTAAGAAAGAAAGTAGATGAGGTAAGTCATATCATTACCAATATAGAAAAATTGGAATTTCGAATATATGAGCAATTAGAGAGTTATTTGCAACATCGAAAAACTCCAAGTAGAAAACGGATAATGTATTTGGTGGATAGGGAGATAGATTTCGTTAAGAGGATGTGCAGGGTAGAGAAATCAGTGCAATTTAGTTGTATTACATCAGTAAACGACTTTGGCGAGTCGGTAGAGTTTGAGCCGGAGGACTTGTTGGCGCAAGTTAGTGAGACGGCTATACAAAACATCTCACTAAAAGAAATGATCGCCCGTTTGGCGACGGACGATCGAGAACTCACTACTTTAAACGCGTGGGCAAATGGATTAAATGATATGCAGATTTCCGAGACTTTGGCGAGTCTCTTTGGTGGGAAGTCTAATTCACATCGACGATTCATCCAGCGATTTAAAGCGAAATGTCAACGTAAGATTTTGGTTTCTTAACGTTAACAACTACCTATTAAGTTTTACGGTTAAATTATTGGCGGTCATTAGACCGTCGATACGCTTAACCAAACGTACATACAGGCGACTTTTTGGGTACGTCGTATGTATTCCCTGTATATAATCTTATTAATTGACGGTTGTAATTATGTATTTTATTAACTTATATTACTGTAGTCAACCGTCTTTAATAGGAATTATAGCACGAGTTCGCTATTTTTAAACCTAAAATGCTTAAAAACCCATGAGAGGAATGAAAAAATGGTACAATTCTACGACCTATGTGAGGATACTTCACAGGAAAATATTACACATTTTAACTTTTATAACGCATTTGCGCAAGTTCATTCGGACTATCACGGATGCTTACCGTCAGATGACGACGCAGCAGATTATATCCGCCATGCTCGAATCCGCGCAATCAAAGTAAGTTAGGAGGTAACGTAAAAATGACGCAAAGTAATTTACGATGGAATCCGACCGTCCACGCAATCAAACGTATTAAAGAACGATGTGGAATCGAAGAAACACAAGCGAAGGCATTCGTTAATCAACTTATGCAGCACGCAAAATACATTACAACGAATCCAAATGGAACTTCCGTTTATAAACACGATAACCGCGATATTATGATGGTCGTTAATCCAGAATTGAACGTAGTTATCACGATTCATAGCGCAACACAAACGGAAGACGGCGCTCCTAACGCAGAATCAACGCAAATAAAATCAAAAGCAACGATAACAATCGACCGCATATCGGTAGCAATTAAGCGCGAACTATCGAAAATGACGACGCAACTCCGACGCGAAATTCGCAAGCTGACGGAACAGCAAGCGCAGCTCAACGTTAGCGCCGCAGAACTGACGCTTAACAAGATACGCTGCAAAGCTCCGCACACGCAAGCGTTAATCCAAACTCGCATTGACGCTATTATAACGCAAGTTGATGAAATTGTGCAAGAGGTTGACGCAAAATTAACGCAAATTAAAAATGCTGAGCGAGAAGTTAGCGAGGTGGTTGGCGAATGACAGATGCGCAAAAGGCGATTATTGCAGCGACGAAAGCAGTTACGTATTACGGGCGAAAGAAATAAATCCGTCCGCCCTATCGAGCGCATACCGTGCCCACTTTCGCTGACGATGCCACTGGCGCTTGAGTTGGCGGTGGGCTTGCGCAACGGTTTCCGATTGCCTCTACGACAGTCTGCGGAAACGCAACGGTGAGAACGCCTGATAAATTCGGGCTATCGTAGAGGAGCGCGCCAATCGGACGCTCGATATGGCGGTAGAAGCCGTAAGCAATAACGCAATACCCAACGGCGAGGAGACGCTCGCCCGTCGGTGAATGTACCGTAAGGGAGTTACCGCTTAATGGCGTTGGGCGGTTATAAAAACGTAGGCGTGCGCCATGCGACTTACGAAAAAGTCTCTTAAATAGCTTACGGTGCATTTACGGACGGTGATAAAGCACTATCCGAAAATAGGCTACGCAATAATAACGCAAAAGGAGCGTGATTGAGTGCGATTTATCGAGCATGTACGAAAAGTAACGGCAGAAACGGAGCAACACAAGCTGACGAAGGCGCAGCAACGATTGATTCGTGCGGTAGCTAATCGTAAATAGGCAACGCAATATCGACGCAAACAAAACAACGAAAAGGGGACGATTCATTAATGACAAATCAATTTACTAACGGACAAGACGCATTTGACGCTTTAACATCGCCTATTGATGAAACTGGCGGAGGTACAGACGTATCATTCTCGTACCTAAAAGCCGGCGATACCAAAATCGTAAAGGTAATCGATCCGAAGGCAGTCAACCGCGTGTACGGTTACGGTATCTTCAAAAAGGGCGGGGGAGGAGTTCCATCGTTTGTTCCGGAGAATCCGCCAGTCATCAAAGATACGGGCAAGTCGATTTTCGTAAACGATAAGCACACGCCGTGGGATTTAGCGAGCGAGCATTTCCGTAAGCAGTCGCAGTCATTCGGCGATGAAGCGAGTAACGAATCGTATAAGTACAAGATTAAAGCGATGTGGACGTTCGCATTCTACGACGTTACATTGGGCGAAGTTATTTACGTTGACTTCTCGAATAAGCAAGCGAAGGAACAATTAGCGCCGGCTATTATCGATTACAAAGAAGATTTAGACGAGCTAGTATTTGAGCTTAAAAAATCGGCAAGTGGCGTTGTATCGCTTAATCCGATTATGAAACCTGAGAAGAAGCTATCAGCGGAACAGCTCGCAAATATCGATAAGGCTCCGAAAGAAATCGATATGAGCATCGTTGAAAAGATGTGGCTGAAAAAGACGGACGCCGAAATGGTTGAGGAACTAGTTGGACAAGGATTCGATGTAAGCCTTATCGGTTTAGCTGCACAGACTCAAACGGAAGAAGAATCGGGCGAGCCATTCGATTTCTAGTCCGAGGAGGTGACGCAGTTATGACGCAAAACGAAATCGCAACGCTCAGCACGAGCACAATCGGACGTCACTCGGAACTACTCGCAATGGCTGCGTTATTAGCGGATGGCTGGTCGGTATCAGAGCCGACCGTGCCCGAGGCTCACGATTTGCTAGCGAGCAAGAACGGACAGCAGATGCGAATCCAGGTAAAAACGATCAAACAACGCGAAAAGGACGGCGTGCCTTATTACGTCATTCGCGGTCTAAAAAATAATCGGGAAGTTTACTCGTTATCGGACTGTGACGCATTTATCGGCGTAGTTGGTGAGCACGTTTATCTGGCGGAGAATCGATGTCTTTCAGAGTACTGGGCGAAAGTAAGCGAAGTTGACGAAAAGTGGCGTTACTTACCATTAAAAATTACGGAAAAGGGAGCGATTAATTAATATGGCGAAATTAAACGTTAAAGTTGTAGATATGGTTAACGGTGAAATTACGAAGGTTGCGTATGAGGGTGCGGAGTATACAGCTATCGAAACGTTCGGGGAAGCGAAGAAAGGCGACTTGTTGTACTCGGAAAACTACGATTCACCATACGTAAGTAAAGAGTCGTTTTATGAAATTATCGGAAATACTGGCGGTTCTGTTCGATTTATTGATAATTGCCGAGAGAACGGTTATAACGTCGAAGCGACAGTAGTAAAAGCATTCCGCAAAATCTCCGAATCCAAGCCAACGCTAGAGCAGCGAGTTGAGTCGTTGGAAAGCGATGTTGCTTCGTTGAAAGGCGAATCAAGCGAAGGTCCTAAACGATTAACCGTCGGAGATATTGCGAAAGTTGTTGGGGATACTTCGCTCGCTAAAGCAGAAATCGGGGACGTTGTTAAAATCGTAGAGGACGAGCATGACCGCCAGCCGTACCGTTGCGAACGTATTTTAGACGGTAAGGATGTCGGGTGGTTTTTCCCTCGCGATTTAGAGGCTTATGTCGAAGAAACTATCGAATTTGAAGGCTCAACATATCGCAAAGTTGAGCGTGAGGCTCGCGAAGGTGATGTAATCATTTCTACTGTAGAACATTCGTTTATGGTTAACGTAGGCAAACCTTACAAAGTAGGCGATGGTGGATGCGTTATAGCAGAAGACGATTGCACACCGTCTGTTTATAATGCTGGTCGTAATCTTAAAAACGTTGATGTCTACGCGCTGATTGAGCAGGCGAAGCATGTTCCGCAAGAGGGCGATATTGTCGTGATTGTAAAGAGTGAAAACGGCTCGCGAAATAGCGTTGGCGACATCGGAAAAGTGTCGAATGTATCGCATGTGAACTTTGCTGTCGATGTTCCGCAGAAACCTAAAGCGCCTCGAGTTAACGGTAATAAGCATGAAGCATACGAAGTCCGCAAAGCAACGCCAGCAGAAGTCGAGCAATACGAGCAGGCGGTCCACAAAGCGTCATTTGCCGTAGGTGACTACGTGAAGGTAACGGATGATTTCTGCGATAAAGTTGTTAACGTAGGAGATATTTGCGAAATTGTTCATGATGATGGTACAAATCTTCCATTTAAATTGAAACGCTTAACTGACGGTAAGGTTTCCGGGTTTATGTACGCGCGTGGGCTAGTCAAAGCTACTGACGCAGAAATTGCGAAGGCAACAGCGCCAAAATTAAAGGCTGGCGATTTCGTTAAGTTTAAACGTAGCATTGGCGATACAACAGCAGGCAAGCCGTATTTAATTGAAGTGTATCCTAGTGACGAGGAATTATCGTTCAAAGATGACGCAGGCGATTTCTGCGACATTGACTTCACAGGTGAGTACGAAATCCTATCAGCAGAAGAAGCGAAATGGGCGAAGATTGGACGCATGCCTAACGAATTTAAGAAGGGCGATGTTGTGCGAGTTACTACGAAGAACTTCGAGCATAATGTCGGTGACATTCGTATTATTTCGCAATGTAATGTAGGCGCAGGCTTTGACTTTGCGTTAGTTGACGGCGGTTATATTGACGCAAAGAATATCGAACTTGTAGCGCCAGCAGAGTCTAAATTTAACGCATAATCAACGCTAAATAAACAACAAGGAGGTGAGGCGGTCATGAAACTTGATATTCGATTGAAAAGCGCACAGGCTTCCGCCTCAACCGAAGCCTTGCGAGAGGCAAGCAAACGGAAAGCAAGCGCTACTGAATCGATGGAGGACGCATGGATTCGTATTTTAGCTATGAAACTGACGGACAAGCAACGCATAATCGTTAATGAAGCGAAACTAGCGATAGAAAGTGGCGTGACTGGACGTATCAAATCCGGCAAGTTCTCGAAAGAGGAAGCGTTAGAAATTGGGCGTCGAGTAATCGCTGAGAAGAACGTCAGTATGCGAGAGCAGCGTATGTCCGAGACAGTAGCGACAAAGCCCGATAACTATTACGTTATTACGAATGATAGCGACTTACCGCGATTAGTAGAACGATTAGCACTCGAAGTTGAAGCGCAGAAAACCGATCCGTGGTTCCGCAAAGTGCTAGGACTATTCAACGATACGCATATCCGTAAGAGATTAACGCAAGAAGGCGTCGAGATTCCGTTAGCTATTTCGTTCACCGAATGGGATACGGAGACTAGCGGAACCGATACTTATATCGATTTAAGTGGTGGCTATTCGTTCTGGCTACCTATGCTTAACGAAGGTTATTACGTAGCTTACGGACATTTAACTGATGACGAGCAATGTACGCGGTCAAGGGCACTAGAAATCGTTAAATCGTTTATCGAAGATGCACGCCATATCAAAGCGTTTCATAACACGCCGTTCGACTTATCGATGTTCTTGAACGACGGATTGCAACCGAAAGGTTTCCGTTACGATTCGATGGATGCTGCACAAATAATGAACGAGCACGAAGAATCTTTCGGTTTAAAGCCGTTAGATACGAAGTATAAGAAGCATATCGGAACTACGCATCTAGACGACTTTACATTCGAAGATTTATTCGGAAATGGCTCGCCAATGATATATCCGCCAGAGGTTGTCGGCATCTACGCTATAAAGGACGTTGAAAAAGGCTGGCTATTTACGAAGTGGCAAATCAATATGATGCTAAAAACGGACAGCTTAGCGAAAGCCTACTTCGAGATTCGGCAATATCTATACGAAGTAAATACGACGATTGAGCGTACTGGATTCGTAATTGATGTCGAAGAATTAGCAAGATTAGAAGTCGAGTTTAGCGAGAAGTTAGACGACGCTATTAAACAGTTACATGACGCTTATAGCATTGACGATCAATTCATGCACGAAATGTCGCTCGCAATAAAGGGCGATAAGATTCGTGATTGGCAAACGGCACAAACAAAGCGTATCGAGAAGCAAGCGCAAATGTTAGCGCAGTGTGAGTTGGAATTAAAGCGCTCGAATCCGTCTACGAAAAAGTACGCGCAATTAAAAGAGCGTATTCGTAAATATAAGACGGAACCTTTATCGCCAGCAATTCCGAAGAATGCGCCTGACTATATTCACGAAATCAATTTCGATTCGGACCAACATCTGCAGTATCTGATTTATGACGTTTTGCAAATCGAAGATAAGTCGAAGGTTATCGATAAGAAGAAAGAGCGTTTAACGAATAAAGACGTACTTGCGCTCTACTTTAAATCAGAACCGTCGCTCAAACCTCTCGCTGAATATTCGAAGCTATCAACGTTGCTCGGAACGTTCGTGCGCAAGATTCCTAAAGCGCTAGACGTTGACGGTCGATTGCATACGAAGCTTGATACCGTTTCAACAGGACGCTATAGCTCGAAAGGATATGCAGGAAAAGACAACGCAAACTTCTTCGGTGATATTAATGACGAGAACTATCTCGCTGCAATGCGAATCTTAGTCGATGCCGAGAAGAAAACTCGCAAAGGAACGAATCTGCAGAACATACCGGCACGAACAGACGAGGGTACTCGCGTCCGAATGGCGTTCATGCCTCCGAAAGGTCATACGTTCATTGGATCGGATCTATCATCGATAGAGCCACGTATACAGGCACACCGCATGGAAGTCGAATTTACTGATAGCATATTCGCAGAAATGTACCGAAAAGGACTCGATCCATACATCGAGTTCGCATCGATACTATTCGAGGTGCCACGCGAAATCTGCGCAGAATCGTATTACAAGTCTGTTAAAGGTACGCCAAACGAAGTTCCAGCGTATCGAAAGGCGATGAAGCAAGCGTTCTTAGCTCGCGGTTATGGTCAAGCGAAAGACATGTTCTATAAAGGCGTTATACCTTATAACGTCAGTCAGGAACAAGCGTATTACGCCTACGATAAGTTCGACGAAGTCCTTCCGGGCTTTGGTGGCATGGTCGAAGCTACATTCGAACACTTACGCAAGCACGGTTGGGTAGAGACGATATTCGGACAGAAACGTCGATTCCCAGGCTATGTCGAGAAATACAAACGATTATGCCAGTTGATGAAGCGTTGTGGAATCGTCAATAAAAACGATCCTGAGCTCGCTAAGAAAACGAATAAACTACCGTGGAAAGATCGTTCGGAATTTTGGGATTTAATGCGATTTACAGGCGGATGCGAGCGAGCTGCGTTCAATCATACGATTCAAGGCTCAGGCGCTAACATTCTGCAGATATGTATGATTCGCGTTTACTATCAATGCGTGCTCAGCAAAGGTTGGGAGTTCGCGCTCACATTGCATGACGAGCTGAAATGCGCAGTACCAAACGCACAATTAACGCAAGAAGCTACAGACCTATTCGATGACATCATGACAAATACGTATCATCTAGTATTGCCGTTAGCTTGCGATACAGTAGTCGAGCCAAAATGGATGGATGAGTACTCGCCGGAAGAATGGTTCACTAAACAAAGGGAGGAAACGGAATGACAAATTATATCGAACAATTACGTAAGTACGACGGTTTTGAAGGCACAACAGGTTATGGTCGTAGCGAAGAAGTGGACGAAATTAAGGACTTATTATATGACGCAAAATCAACGGAAGTTCACGAAGAATACGAGGATGGCGGTCGTTGGTCTAATTACAAAACAGCCGTACACAAAGTTGAAGAAAACGGCAAAGTCGCTTATTTCGAAATCTGCCGCGAGGTGCCTGCAACAGAAATACAAGAGGGCGGAGAGTTCTCATACAATTTCAATGAAGTAGTTCCAGAGGAAGTTACGGTAATTAAATACGTAGGAGGTACGAGCGAATGATCGAAATCATTAAACTCGAAAAGGACGGATGCGCTCCGTGCAAATGGCTAGGCAGGACGTTAGCTGATAACGCAGCGCGTCTCGAATCGGAAGGCACAACGTTAACAACGCTGAATATCAACGAAAATCCTTCGCTAATTGACGAATACAAGATTACTAGCGTGCCAGTTCTCGTATTTAAACGAAATGGCGTAGAAATGACGCGAGTTCACGGCAATGTCAACTTTGACGACGTATTAGCTGCGATTGAATATGCGAAATTTAAGAAGTAGGAGGCGTTATTATGGCGTGGGGAGAAGTTGACGTAATTTACGGAATTCGTAGTAAAGACTCGGGAAAGCTCGTTCGAGGAGGAAATCATTACGGATACAAAACGGAGGGAGTCGCAAAGTCTGCGCTATCACGCACTAAGCGAGGAGACTGGACGGAACGATTAGAAATCGTAGAATTAGTTCCTAAAGTCGGTCCACCGATTGATAAAGCGAAATTTAGTCGTCTAATGTATGCACTAACAAAAGACGCAGCTCGAAGTAGTTTCGTTGAGTATATCGAGGATTTAGGTATTAGTGAAGATGAATACCACGCTATTTCGAAATATCTGCACGAAACTTACGAAGTTAAAACATATGTTTAGGAGGACGATAATTTGACGCAAAATAACGATGCACTAACAGCCTTATACGGCGATCAAAACGAAAGCCGTTTAACAGAAATACACGAAGAAGGCGCAGAACTGGCGCAATTATTCCAAGCACAAATGGACGCATACTACGCAAGCCCGCAGTCATCGTTCTATGATAACCGAATCGAGCGCAAGTTCCTCGAACAGAAGCTCGCACATCTCGGATTTAAGCCGTATCCAAACGACGGACTTGTAACGTTCGGTGCGTCAGGCACAGCGAAATGCGACCGCGAAATCGTCTTTAAAAACGCTAAAGTAAGGACGGAGAAAACGCCAGACTTAGCGCATCGCAGCCGTCAACGTCGCGTAGGTACAGCCGTTATTGATTACGTACAGCTCGATATCTGCCACGTACCGAAACGACTCGGCAAAGAAGCGCTATTCACGTTCGCAACGTTGCCTAACGATGAGTGGGCCTTCGAGGATGCGATGCAAGTACGTCAGGTTATCGAGCATAACGGAGTCAAATTCGCGATTACCGTTAAGCCAGACGGCATCTTGAATTACGCAAAGGACACTGATCGTCGCTTTATCTTCGAATATAAAACGAAAGCGTCCGGAGTTGTCGAGATGAACGGCAAGCTCGATTTCAGCGGAGCGCAGGCGGACCACCTGCGCCAAGTAACGGCAGAGGCGATTGTCTATGGCATTAACGAAGGCTTTATCGTCTATGAATCGATGCATAAGCCGTCATGGTTCTCAGATGAAGATAAAAAAAGCGTTCCGAAAACTCGCAAGACATGGCGCAATGGCGAGCCGATGTCGGATATGCGCATGATGTACTTCTATATTACTGACGAAATGAAAACGGCATTGCTAGACGATTTAGCACGCCAGGCAGAGCTCGTTTATAACGGTGAGATTCCGTCAATGACAGTAGAGTTTACGAGTAAATGCGGATTCTGTCCGTTCAAAGCGCATTGCAAGTCGATTCTGACTGACGCTGAACTGACGCATTTGCATGAAGTTGAGAGCGCAATGGCAGCGTCGAGCATGGCTGGCAAACGTGAGCATACGGATTTACGAAATTATTTAGCGTAAAACTGCGACAAACGTAATTTTTATGGATATAAGATCGTAGGAAGCGAAATTAAAACTAATAAATCGGAGGTTGACGTGAATATGACGACGAAAACAACGTATAAAGTAGGCGACAAGGTTCGAATTTTGAATAAGGACGCAATTTACGCTGGTGACTACTTGGTAAACGGTAAAGTGTACAAAGTAACGATGCAAACTGATTCTGACGGTGATATCCGAATTGATGACGGTGACGTAACTCCGTTATTGATTACTTCGGAGGAAATACAATACATCGAAAAAGTCGAGGAGAGTGACGCTAAGATGACGCAATTTAAAGTTGGGGACGTTGTGAAAGCTAACGAAAAGTCTAACGGAAAATACTCAATCACTACGCAAAGTAACGGATTTACTGGCAAGATAGTCGAAATTAGAAAGGATGGTAGACTCGATGTCCATACGCTAACAAGAAATGATAGCGAGCGAGACATGTTATTTACAGGTCTAGAACCTAAGTATTTCGAACTAGTCTCGCCAAAACCAACGGAAAAGCAGCGTCTGACAATGCTTGAACAAAAAGTAGAAGCGATGCAAGCCGAAATCGATGCGTTAAAGGCTGCGCAAAAAGCGCCAAAGATTAAGGTTGCTGACGCTGTTAAGCCTACACCTAACGAGCAGCGCAAAGCGATCATTGACGAGGCAAAGTCGTTTGTTGAGGACGCTAAAGACGCAACGGGTAATTGTTCAGGTCGTAAAGGATACTATCACGATTTATGGTGCATCCATGACGCAAAGT
>Ga0213824_1001883_pt1 | contig 11042 bp, 8 predicted proteins | sample MC6MC0906MG_FD_179892 | JGI IMG/M metagenome (GOLD analysis project Ga0213824, IMG submission 179892) | Enriched soil aggregate microbial communities from Iowa State University, Ames, United States - MC6-MC0906-MG | ecosystem: Environmental > Terrestrial > Soil > Unclassified | place: USA: Iowa...
GGAATCCAATAATGTCCAAGAAAATCCACGTAACCGACACGATCCTGCGCGACGCCCACCAGTCCCTGCTGGCCACCCGCATGCGTACCGAAGACATGCTGCCGATCTGCGACAAGCTCGACAAGGTCGGCTACTGGTCGCTGGAAGTCTGGGGCGGCGCCACCTTCGATGCCTGCGTGCGCTTCCTCAAGGAAGACCCGTGGGAGCGCCTGCGCAAACTGCGCAATGCCTTGCCCAACACCCGCCTGCAGATGCTCCTGCGCGGGCAGAACCTGCTGGGTTACCGCCACTACAGCGATGACGTGGTCAAGGCCTTCGTGGCCAAGGCCGCGGCCAACGGTATCGACGTGTTCCGCATCTTCGATGCCATGAATGACGTGCGTAACCTGCGCGTGGCCATCGAGGCAGTGAAGGCTGCCGGCAAGCACGCCCAGGGCACTATCGCCTACACCACCAGCCCGGTGCACACCATCGAAGCCTTCGTGAACCAGGCCAAGCAGATGGAAGCCATGGGTTGCGACTCGGTGGCGATCAAGGACATGGCCGGCCTGCTGACCCCGTACGCCACCGGCGAGCTGGTCAAGGCGCTGAAAGCCGAGCAGTCGCTGCCGGTGTTCATCCACTCCCACGACACCGCCGGCCTGGCTGCCATGTGCCAGCTCAAGGCGGTGGAAAACGGCGCTGACCACATCGACACCGCCATCTCCAGCTTCGCCTGGGGCACCAGCCACCCGGGCACCGAGTCGATGGTCGCCGCGCTCAAGGGCAGCGAGTTCGATACCGGCCTGGACTTGGAGCTACTGCAGGAGATCGGCCTGTACTTCTACGCTGTGCGCAAGAAGTACCACCAGTTCGAAAGCGAGTTCACCGCCGTGGACACCCGTGTGCAGGTCAACCAGGTACCAGGCGGGATGATTTCCAACCTGGCCAACCAGCTCAAGGAGCAGGGCGCGCTCAACCGCATGAACGAAGTGCTGGCGGAGATCCCGCGGGTGCGCGAAGACCTTGGCTTCCCGCCACTGGTGACCCCGACCTCGCAGATCGTCGGCACCCAGGCGTTCTTCAACGTGCTGGCCGGCGAGCGCTACAAGACCATCACCAATGAGGTGAAGCTGTACCTGCAAGGCGGTTACGGCAAAGCCCCAGGTGTGGTCAACGAGCAACTGCGCCGCCAGGCGATCGGCAGCGAAGAAGTAATCGACGTGCGCCCGGCCGACCTGCTCAAGCCGGAAATGGCCAAGCTGCGTGCCGACATCGGCGCGTTGGCGCGCAGTGAAGAAGACGTGCTGACCTTCGCCATGTTCCCGGACATTGGCCGCAAGTTCCTCGAAGAACGCGATGCCGGCACCCTCACCCCCGAAGCCCTGCTGCCGATCCCGGAAGCCGGCGCAGTGGCTGCCCCAGGCGGCGAAGGCGTGCCGACCGAGTTCTTCATCGACGTGCACGGCGAAACCTACCGCGTCGACATCACCGGTGTCGGCGTCAAGGCTGAAGGCAAGCGCCACTTCTACCTCTCGATCGACGGCATGCCGGAAGAAGTGGTGTTCGAGCCGCTCAACGAGTTCGTCGGCGGTGGCAGCAGCAAGCGCAAGCAAGCCAGCGCCCCAGGCCACGTCAGCACCACCATGCCCGGCAACATCGTCGATGTGCTGGTCAAGGAGGGCGACACGGTCAAGGCCGGCCAGGCCGTGCTGATCACCGAAGCGATGAAGATGGAAACCGAAGTGCAGGCGGCCATCGCCGGCAAGGTCGTGGCCATCCATGTGGCCAAGGGCGATCGCGTGACGCCGGGTGAAATCCTGATCGAGATCGAGGGCTGACAGAAGCCTTCATCTACAAGCGGTTAACCTCTGGGGAGCGGATGCTCCCCTTTTTTTGTGCATTAAAATTAAAATGCATATTTTCGTTCAGCAGGCCCCTCATGTACCCGCTGACAGTTCAGGTGTTTGCCGATGGCATTTGGCAGGATGCAAATGGGCGTTGTCAGACGCCAGCGTCAAGTGATCCAAGCTGGCGCCTGAGTTGCCCCTCAGATTTGATTGCGGCAGGTCTCCAAGCTGCTGACTTGCCCCTCAGGCCGCTGATTCCCGTCGCTCAACCACCGCTCGAACCCGGCCGCCACCTTTGGCCATTCATCATCAGTGATCGAATACCACGCCGTATCGCGGTTATGGTCCTTGACCACGAGGTGCTTGCGGAACACCCCCTCGAACTGGAAGCCGAACCGTTGCGCCGCGCGCTTGGAGCGGGCATTGGCGTTGTTGCACTTCCATTCCAGGCGTCGATTGCCCAGCTCGAAGCCGAGTTTGGCCAGCAGGTAGACCGCCTCGGTACTTTTGGGTGTGCGCTGCATGGGGGCGCCGAAGGCGATGTGGCCGATCTCGATGCGGCCGTGGTCGGGTACGATCGACATCAGGCTGAGGATGCCTTGCGCCTGGCCGTTGCTGCGGTCGATGACGGTGTAGTACAGCGGGTCACGGCCTTCGGCATTGGCCGCTAACCAACGGTCGAAGGCGGCGCGCTCGGTGAAAGGGCCGTAGGGCAGGAAGTCCCATAGCAGCGGATCGCAAGCCGGGCCCTGCAAGGCGTCCCACAGGTCATCGCCATGGCGGGCGGTGTCGAGCTTTTCCAGGCGAATGAAACGCCCTTCGATAGGCTCGGCCTGGGGCGTTGTGGCAGGTTTCCAGTTCAATGCGTCAGTCATGATCGGCCTACAGTCCTTTGCGAAATTGGATGAAGCCCGGCCGCTCGGCAACCTGCTCGTACAGGCTGATGGCGGTGGCGTTGGTTTCGTGGGTCAGCCAGTGCACCTTGCTGCAACCGGCGGCCTTGGCCGTGGTGTAGACGTGTTCGATCAACTGCCGGCCGATGCCCAGGCCGCGCTGTGTGCTGTCGACGTAAAGGTCCTGCAAGTAGCAGGAATTCGCGATGCTCCAGTTGGAACGATGGTAGATGAAGTTGACCATCCCCACTGGCTTGCCATCGACCCAGGCCAGGGTCGAATGGGTGGGCTCGTTCGGGTCGAGCAGGCGCTGCCAGGTGCTGAGGCTGACTTCATCAGCCAGCTCGGTCTGGTAGAAGCGCAGGTAGGCCTGCCACAGGGCAAGCCAGGCGGCGTGGTCTTGGGCGCTGACAGGGCGCAGGGTAACGCTGGGCATGGGGCTTTCCTTCAGAGCTGGCGCATCTGCGCCGCGAGTTGGTTATCCAGGTAATCAGTGCTGTTGCTCAGGCTTTCGAGCACGCCGGCGATGTCTTGCGCCGAGCGGTTCTGGCTGAGCTTGCGCGCGCCCTGCAGGCGGGCGATAGGCAGGCGGATGCCGACGATGGCGCGGAGCATGCCGTCGAGGTAGTCGCTGGGCGCGTCGGCCACTTTCCACGGCTCGCTGCGGCCTTTTTCGTGGCGATCGGTCAGGCGGCTGACGATGTTAAGCAGGGGCGCTGCCTCGTGGATCACTTCCACCGGGCCGTACGCATGCACGGCGAGGTAGTTCCAGGTGGGCACCACTTTGGGGTTCTCGGCCTTGCTGGGGTAGTAGGCGGGGCTGACGTAGGCGTCGGCGCCGGGGAATACCAGCAGCGCTTCGCCGCCTTGCTCCAGGTCCTGCCATTGGCGGTTGGCGCGTGCCAGGTGAGCGTAGACGGTGCCGAACTCACCCTCGTCGGTATCGACCAACACAGGCAGGTGTGTGGCCAGCAAGCCGTGTTCGCCCTGGCTGACCAGCACGGCCAGGCGGGTATCGAGCATGTGCTGGTGCAAGCGCTCGCGATCGTGTTCCTGGTGCGGTTTGCTGTTGTACATGCGCAGGTTCCTTGTCGAATGGCTCCATCCTAGGCAGGCTATTGGTCCAGGGTAAGATCCATTTACAACTGTTTTGATAGGTCCAATGCCATGACCGAACGTCCTTTCGTATTGCCTTTCGACCCGGCAGGGCTCGTCCTTGACCGCCGTCGCGGTCTCAGCCAACAGCTGTATCAGGCCTTGCGTGCGCGGGTGCTGGATGGGCGGCTGGGCAGCGGCACGCGATTACCGGCCACCCGTGACCTGGCGACCATGCTGGCGCTGTCGCGCAACAGCGTGGTGCGTGCCTACGATCAGTTGTATGCCGAGGGCTACATCGAAAGCCGGGTGGGCGATGGCACCTATGTGAGCCGGCTGGAAAAACTATCCACACAACTGTCCACAGGGTTATCCCAGGGTTTATCAACAGGGTTATCCACAATTTCGTCAGATGGTACTGATGATTTATCCAGTAACACGCTTTCCAGTGAGCCTTTGGAGCGTCTGAAAAGTAACCACTTGCCGCTGCCCAGAACGGGCGCACCGCGCGCTTTTCGCGTCGGTATTCCAGCCTTCGACCTGTTCCCGTTTGCCGTGTGGGCCAAGCTGCAAGCGGGTTTCTGGCGTAACCCGGACCGGGCGCAACTGGGCTACGGTGACCCGGCCGGCGAGCGCACGCTGCGCGAATTGATCGCGGCTTACCTGCGCCGTTCGCGCGGCCTGTCTTGCACGGCTGAACAAATAGTGATCACCAGTGGTGCACAGCAGGCCATCAGCCTTTGTGCACAGTTGTTGTTGCAACCGGGCGACGGCGTGGCTGTGGAAAACCCTGGCTACCGAGCCGCCGGGCATACCTTCGCCGTGGCTGGGGGCAAGGTGACGGGCATACCGGTGGACGAGGAGGGTATGGATTGCGCGCGGCTGGAACAGGTGCAGGATTGCCGGCTGGCCTACGTCACACCCGCCCACCAGTACCCGACCGGGGTGACCATGAGCTTGGCCCGGCGCCTGGCGTTGCTGGCCTGGGCCGAGCGCAGCGATGGCTGGATCATCGAGGATGACTACGACGGCGAGTACCGCTACAGCGGCGCGCCACTGGCCCCGCTGGCGGCGCTGGATCGTCATGGGCGGGTGCTGTACGTCGGCACTTTCGGCAAGATCGCCTTCCCGGCACTGCGCCTCGGCTACCTGGTACTGCCGGCAAGGCTGGTGCAGGCATTCAGCCAGGGCAGGGCGCTGGCGATGCGGCATTCTGAGGTCAGCACGCAGTGTGTGATGGCCGAGTTCATGGCACAGGGGCACTTCCAGCGGCATATCCGACGCATGCGCAGGGCAGCGTTGAGCCGGCGCAATGTGCTGAAGGCCGGATGGCCTGCGGATGTTCCGGGGCTGGGCGGCATGCCGGAAGTCGCCGCCGGCCTGCACGTGAAGGTCGATGTGGATAACGTTGCGCGAGAGCAGGAGCTGGTGGCCAAGGCTGAAGCGGTGGGCGTAGAGGTGAATCCGCTGAGCAGTTATTGGCTGGAGGGCAGCGAGGTGCCTGTGGATAAACGCGCGGGGTTGGTGCTTGGGTTTGCGGCGGTGCCGGAGGGGGAGATTGCCGAGGCCTTGATGCGTTTGCGCAAGGCCTGGCGAAGTGGATGATGCTGACGGCTTCGCGGCTAAACCCGCGAACGGAATGCCTCAGGTCCCGGACTTGATCTTGGTCCAGGCCCGTGTGCGTGCTCGTTCGGCTTCACGCGACAATGGTTTGAGCGTGTAAAGCTTGGCCATCGCCTCTGCCGTTGGATACAGGTTGGGGTTGTTGCGGATCGCCGGGTTGACCTTGTCGGTCGCATCCTTGTTCGGGTTCGGGTAGCCGACAAAGTCGCTGATCGGCGCAATCACCTCTGGGCGCAGCAGGTAGTTGATGAAGGTGTGCGCATCCTCCGAGTTGGCGGCCCCCTTCGGGATCGCCAGCATGTCGAACCAGATCGGCGCGCCTTCCTTGGGCAGGCGCATGTCCACCACCACCCCGTTCTTCGCTTCCCGGGCGCGGTTGGCCGCCTGGGAGAAACTGCCGGAGTAACCGACCGCCACGCAGATGTCGCCGTTGGCGATATCGGCCATGTACTTCGAGGAATGGAAGTAGGTGATGTGTGGTCGGATCTTCAGCAGCAGGGCTTCGGCTTGCTTGTAGTCGCCCGGTTTGTGACTGTTGGGGTCCAGCCCCAGGTACTGCAACGCCAGCGGCAGGATCTCGGACGGCGAGTCGAGCAGCGCCACGCCGCACTGCTTGAGCTTGGCGATGTTCTGCTCCTTGAAGATCAGGTCCCAGCTGTCCACCGGCGCCTGGTCGCCGAGCACCGCCTTGACCTTGGCAGGGTTGAAGCCGATCAGCACGGTGCCGTACATGTAGGGCACAGCGAACTGGTTGCCTGGGTCGTTGGCCTCGATCAGCTTCATCAGCGCCGGGTCCAGGTGCTGCCAGTTCGGCAACTTGCTGCGCTCCAGTGGCTGGAACACGCCCGCTTCGATCTGCTTGGCGAGAAACACGTTGGACGGCACCACCACGTCATAGCCCGAGTTGCCGGTGAGCAGCTTGGCCTCCAGCGCTTCGTTGGTGTCGAAGATGTCGTAGATCAGTTTGACGCCGCTGTCCTTCTGGAAGTCGGTCAAGGTCTGCGGGGTGATGTAGTCGAACCAGTTGTACACACGCAACGTGCGCTGTTCGGCCTGGGCCTGCAAGGCACCGGTGAACAGGGTGGCAGCGATGAACGGGGCGAGCAGACGCTTGAGTCGGATCATCACTCAGCTCCTGGCTGGGCGCACTGGAAGCCTTCCAGCACATTGACCGCGTTGATACCGATTTCTTCCACAGCGTAGCCGCCTTCCATCACGAACAGGGTCGGCTTGCCAAGTTGGGCGATGCGCTTGCCCATTTCCAGGTAGTCCGGGCTGTCCAGCTTGAACTGGGAGATCGGGTCGTCCTTGAAGGTGTCCACGCCCAGGGAGATCACCAGTACGTCGGCGTCATAATCGGCGATGCGCTGGCAGGCAGCTTCCAGGGCGGCGCTCCAGGCTGCCCAGTCGCTGCCGGCCGGCAGCGGGTAATTGATGTTGCAGCCAACGCCAGCGCCTTCACCGGTTTCGTCGGCATAACCGAGGAAAAACGGGAACTCGGCCTGCGGGTCACCGTGGATCGAGGCGAAGAACACGTCGTCGCGTGTGTAGAAGATATCCTGGGTGCCGTTGCCGTGGTGGTAGTCGACGTCGAGGATGGCCACCTTGGCGCGGCCCTGGTCGAGGAAAGCCTGGGCGGCAATCGCAGCATTGTTCAGGTAGCAATAGCCGCCCATGACCTCGGCCGCAGCGTGGTGGCCTGGCGGACGGCACAGGGCGAAGGCCGAATGCGCGCCGTGCTGGATGGCCGCCTGGGCGGTGAGGGCAACCTGCGCGGCGCTGTAGGCAGCCTGCCAGGTACCGGCAGTGATGGGCGCGCCGGCATCGAAGCTGTAGTAACCCAACTCGCCATGCAGGCCGGTCGGCTTGACCTGGCGCAGGGTACGCGCTGGCCAGGTGAAGGGCAGCAGGTCACCGTCGTGGCCCTGTGCGGCCCAACGTGCCCAGGCGCCTTCGAAGAAGTCGAGGTAGTCGGCGCTATGGATGCGTTGCAGCGGCGCGCGGCCGAAGTCGGTGGGGCCCTGTATGTCGCCCAGGTTGCGTTTTTTCACCTGGTCGAGCACATGGTCGGCACGCGAAGGCATTTCGAAGCAGGGCATCAGCTTGCCGTCGATCAGCTCGCAGCGGCCGTGGTGCAGGTGATGATCATCGGAATAGATCGTCAGCATTGTTGTTCTCCGGGGGTACTGGCGTTGGCCCATTCTCATGGGCGGACGCGCAAGGGAGAACGTCGCAAACGGCCAAAAGGGGATCGATGTGGCCAAGCTCGCTGGCCAGTTCGGATCAGCCGCGGAAATGGCTGGGCGCCACGCCGCTCCAGCGCTGGAACGCGTGGCGGAAGCTAGCCGTCTCGCTGAAACCCAAGGTTTCGGCAATCCGGTAGATCGGCATCTGCTCATCGGCCAGCAACTGTTTGGCGCGTTCGAAGCGCAATTCATCAAGCAGCTGTTGATAACTGCTGCCCAGTGCCTGCAGGTGCCGGCGCAGGGTTCGCGACGAGCAGTTCATTTGCCGTGCCAGGCCTTCCAGGCCCGGTGCCGCGTCGAGTTGCTGCAGCAGCAACTGGCGGATCCGCCCAAGCCACGCCTGGCGCCCGGTGAACTCCAGGTTCAGGCGTCGGCAGCGTTCGCTCATGGCCTTGTGGGTAATCGGGTCGGCCAGCGGTAGCGGTGTGTCCAGCCAGCGCCGTTCGAAGGCAAAGGCGTTGTCTTCGGCATCGAAGCCGAGCGGGCACTGGAATGCACCGGTATAGCGCGCGTGGTAAGCGGGCCGGGCATGTTCAAAGCGGGCACCGAGCAACGGTAACGGGCGGCCCAGCAGGTCGTCGCAGATGACTTTCAGCGACACCAGGCAGAACTCGGCATTGAACGCGGCCAGTGCCGGGGCGTCGCGGTACTCGTTGGCGCTGAACCAGACACGCTGGCCATCGTCGATCAGGCGCAACTGGAAGACTGTTCCCAGCAGTGCCGGGTACTGCAATGCCAGGCGCAAGGCGTCACCCAAAGTGGCACTGGAGAGCAGGGCATAACCGAGCATCCCGTAGCACGACACATGCATGCGCCGGCCCAGTTCCAGGCCGATGTCCTGGCGTCGGGCCACCGCGTTGGCGCACACCTGCAGCTCTTGCTGAGTAGTGATGCGCGCGTCGCTATGGCCAAGGTCGGCCGGGCCTATGCCGCTGCCAGCCAGCAGCGCCGAGGCTTCGCACCCTTGTTCCTGGAACAGGTTGAGGATCAGCGAAACCGCGTTGAGGGTGGTGAGGTGGCTGTGCAGCATGCTCGGTATTCCCGTGGGGCTGGGAGGCATTATGGAGCAAGTTGTGTGCCGGGATCCTGCGGGCAAAAAAAAGGGCCCGGAGCGTGCGCTCGGGCCCTGCAAACGGTTGAGAGGTGTCTAGTCCCTCGACCTGGTGAGACAGTGTGCAGCGGTCGGGTTACGCCTTCAGCGGAACCAGACGTGGGGCGATCATGTTTTCCGGACGCAGGATGTCGTTGAGCATCGCTTCGTCCAGCAGCTTCTCTTCACGTACCAGTTCCAGTACGCCGCGGCCGGTTTCCAGGGCAACGCGGGCAATACGGGTGGCGTTTTCGTAGCCGATGTACGGGTTCAGGGCGGTGACCAGGCCGATCGAGTGCTCGACCAGTTCACGGCAGCGCTGTTCGTTGGCAGTGATGCCGACGATGCAGTGCTCGCGCAGCATGTCCATGGCGCGTTGCAGCAGGCGGATCGAGTCGAAGATCTTGTAGGCGATCAGCGGTTCCATCACGTTCAGCTGCAGCTGGCCACCTTCGGCGGCGACGGTCAGGGCCAGGTCGTTGCCCATGATGGCGAAGGCGACTTGGTTGACGGCTTCCGGGATAACCGGGTTGACCTTGCCTGGCATGATCGAGCTGCCTGGCTGACGCGCTGGCAGGTTGATCTCGTTGATGCCGGTGCGTGGGCCGCTGGACAGCAGGCGCAGGTCGTTGCAGATCTTCGACAGCTTGACCGCGGTACGCTTGAGCATGCCGGAGAACAGCACGAAGGCGCCCATGTCGGAGGTGGCTTCGATCAGGTCGGCAGCCGGTACCAGCGGCTGGCCGCTGATGGTTGCCAGGCGCTGTACGGCGAGCATCTGGTAGCCCGGGTCGGCGTTGATGCCGGTACCGATGGCAGTACCACCCAGGTTGATTTCGGTCAGCAGCTCGGGCGCCAGCGAACGCAGACGGTTGAGGTCTTCGGTCATGGTGGTGGCGAAGGCGCGGAATTCCTGGCCCAGGGTCATCGGCACGGCGTCCTGCAGCTGGGTACGGCCCATCTTCAGTACGTGGTCGAACTCTTTACCTTTGGCAGCGAACGCCTGGATCAGGCTGTCGAGGCTGGCCAGCAGCGCGTCGTGACCCAGCAGCAGGCCCAGACGGATAGCGGTCGGGTAGGCGTCGTTGGTCGACTGTGCCATGTTTACATCGTTGTTCGGGTGCAGGTACTGGTACTCACCCTTCTGGTGGCCCATGGCCTCCAGCGCGATGTTGGCGATGACTTCGTTGGCGTTCATGTTGGTAGAAGTACCAGCACCGCCTTGAATCATGTCGACCACGAACTGCTCGTGGTAGTCGCCCTTGATCAGCCGTGCGCAGGCTGCGCTGATCGCGGCATGTTTGGCATCGCTCAGGTGCCCCAGCTCACGGTTGGCGTCAGCAGCTGCCTGCTTGACCATCGCCAGGCCGACTACCAGCTTGGGGTAGTGCGACAGCGGAACACCGGAGAGGTGGAAGTTGTTGGCAGCGCGCAGGGTCTGGATGCCGTAGTAGGCATCAGCAGGGACTTCAAGGGTACCAAGCAGATCTTTTTCGACGCGGAACGATGCAGCGGAGGACATGATGGATATCATCTCGATTTTGACCCGGCACATGCCGGAATGGCGCCAATCCTAGGCCCGAAGCGGATTTTGCGGCCAATGCTATTGCACGCTAACCTATGCACAAACGGCATAGTGTTTGATGTGACGCCAATTGACAATCGAGCGTGTTCCATTTTGGTGCACGCCGGGAGAGATGCTTCGTGAACCTGGAAAGCAAATGGCTGGAAGACTTCAGTGCCCTGGCCTCCACCCGCAGTTTTTCGCAAGCCGCAGAGCGGCGCTTCGTCACTCAGCCGGCCTTCAGCCGGCGCATCCGCAGCCTCGAAGCGGCGCTGGGGCTGACGTTGGTGAATCGTTCCCGCACGCCAATTGAACTGACCGAGTCCGGCCAGCTGTTTCTGGTCACCGCGCGTACAGTTGTCGACCAGTTGAGCGAAGTTCTACGCCACTTGCATCACCTTGAAGGCGGGCAGGGCGAGGTCATCCAAATCGCGGCGGCTCACTCCCTGGCATCGGGCTTTTTCCCCCGCTGGGTAGCCCAGTTGCGCAACGATGGTTTGAATATCGCCACCCGCCTGGTTGCGACTAACGTCGGAGATGCGGTGCACGCATTACGCGAGGGTGGCTGCGACCTCATGCTGGCATTCTACGACCCGGATGCAGCCCTGCAGATGGACGCCGAGATCTTCCCCTCGCTGCACATGGGCACCACTGAAATGCTGCCGGTATGCGCAGTGGATGCCGACGGCAAGCCTTTGTTCG
>Ga0213824_1001885_pt1 | contig 11036 bp, 10 predicted proteins | sample MC6MC0906MG_FD_179892 | JGI IMG/M metagenome (GOLD analysis project Ga0213824, IMG submission 179892) | Enriched soil aggregate microbial communities from Iowa State University, Ames, United States - MC6-MC0906-MG | ecosystem: Environmental > Terrestrial > Soil > Unclassified | place: USA: Iowa...
CAAAATTTTCTAGACGTGCATTAACAAGTACCATGTCCAATCCTCTACGCAAGCGATCGATTTCCTCCTGAACATTCTTTTTATCAAGAGGTCGGTCATCTTGTAATAATAATTCAATCACTGAAATAGGTGTTTTCATTTGATGGACCCACTGGTTCATAAATTGATCATGCCTTTTTTGACTTGCATATAAAGCATGCAGCTCATGTTGATAAAGTCGATACAATTCATGCATATACTTCTCAGTTTGTATAGCTTCTGGCGTTTTTGCATTTTTTTGTAGCACATCTTCCATTGCTGATGGAAGATGAGTTATCTTCAATAAGTAGCGTTGCCGCATTAAATAGCGGACAAGTAAAAAGGATGCTAATAGCACAAGGCTAATACAAAAGGAATAAATAGCCGTATCAATATTTCGAAAACCGTCTAGTGCATAGATAACCATGATGAAGCCAACTAATAAGAGCTGGAACACAATAAATGATGCATAATCACGTAAAAAAAGTTTCCAGCCCACTATAGCTCACCTGCACTTAATATGAATCGATAGCCTGCACCACGTACCGTTTCGATTGTTGACGATATATGATAATCCGCTAACTTTTTTCGAACTCGGGTCATATTCACATTCAAAGTGTTTTCATCGACAAATGCTTGATCGTCCCAAAGCTCCTCTAACAATTGCTCACGCGAAACTACTTTCGGTGCATTGCCCATCAATAGCTCTAAGATGATACATTCTTTTTTCTGAAGTGGAATTTCTAAATCATTTTTATGTAGCTCCATTCTTTCTAAATGAAGTACAAGCTGTCCTTGCTTGATTGTCCGTTCTTCTTGCCTTGCTGCATATTCACCATATGTACGGCGTAGATGACTACGGATTTTAGCCAACACAATTTCGTAGTTAAAAGGCTTTGTAATAAAATCGTCGCCCCCATTTTCAAGCGCAAAGATTTGGTCCATTTCTCCTGAGCGTGCAGAAATGAAAATTATTGGACATGTTGTATGCTGACGTAGCTGGCGACACCAATAATAGCCATCGTAAGCGGGTAAATTTATATCAAGCAGCACCATATGTGGATTAAATGCTGTAAATTCTTCTATAAGATGATCAAATTCTTGAATTGTTGCAACTTCGTATTGATATTTTCTAAGCGTTTCCGCTAGTAATGATGCAATCTTGACATCATCTTCAACTATGAATATTCGATGCTTTTCCATATCAACACTCCTTTCTTTCTATATTGTATCAAAAAAAGGTTCGACGACATAATTGTCAGCGAACCTTTAGGCTAAAACATTACATGAAACCGTATTTTCCTTAATAAATTAATTGTAAAAAGTCCTCAGTTGAAATTCCACCAAAATATGTAGGGATATCAATGTCTGCTAATGCCTTAGCAATTGCCGCTCTGTCATAGTTTGTCCCAACTAAGCGCTGTTCTATATCAGCCATATCACCGACACCAAAGAAATCTCCAAAAATATGCACTTCTTCCATCACACCATGATTTACTTCTAGGCGAATATCAATGCCTCCTGTTGGGAATCGGTGTGTTTTTTGAATATTAAAGCGTGGTGATTTCCCAAAATTCCACTCCCATGTTTGATAGCGTTCCTCTGATAGCTTGTGGATATTTGCCCAATCATCTTCGGTTAGCTCATAATAACGAATATTTTCTTCCCCGCCAAAAATGGATTTTAAAATTTCAAGACGGAATTCCTCAACTGTCATTTGCTCTTTTAAAAACTCTGAAATGTTTGCTACTCGTGAGCGAATTGATTTAATACCTTTTGATTCGATTTTATCCTTTTTGACCTTTAAGGCTGAGACAACCGCATCGATTTCTGTATCAAACATCAATGTACCATGGCTGAACATACGTCCTTTTGTAGAGAACTGAGCATTTCCTGAAACTTTACGTCCCTCTGCTAGTATATCATTACGTCCTGAGAGCTCTGCATTCACACCCATTTTTGCTAGAGCGTCAACGACTGGTTGCGTGAATTTTTTATAGTTCATAAAGCTATCGCCATCATCATTTGTAATAAAGCTGAAGTTAAGATTGCCTAAATCATGATAAACAGCACCACCACCTGAAAGACGGCGCACAACAATAATGCCATTGTCCTCTACATAGTCTGTATTGATTTCTTCAATCGTATTTTGGTTTTTACCGATGATGATAGACGGTTGATTAATGTAGAAAAGGAGCACTGGCTCTTTCTCAACGTCCATTGTTTTTAACAAATACTCCTCAATAGCAAGATTAATGCGTGGATCATGGATCCCTTTATTATCAACGAAAATCATAGTTCACGTTTCCTCCTTCACAAAATATCCATATTTATTTTACCGTAAATTAGGCATTTTGTGTTGACGAAAAGCATCTGTTATAATACACTAGAAAATATCAAAACAGTAATAGTACAGATGAACTTAAAGGAGGAGTCCACAATGTTAGAAAACGTAGTTGAATTTTTCAAGAATTTACCTGCTAAGCAATGTACTGAGTGCGGTGAAAAAATGGAAGAACAAAGCGAATGCTACAGCAACACTTGTGAAAAATGTAACCACCTATAAGCATTTGCCTATTCTGATATAGTCATATACGTGCCCCACACGTAGCAATCATGACACCCTTCATCATATTTTGATGAACCCTTAATTAAATCTCTTACACTTACAAAAAACAACAGCTGATACGCTCATATCAGCTGTTGTTTTTATGTTGTTGAAAAAGACAATCACTAGCAGTGAAAGACATTTTGGCAAAGTAAGGGGTTTTCTTTCTGCCAGCGCCTAGAGTGAGCAGCTCACTACTCGCCCTTAGAAAGCACGTAGCCTGCAATGGAATCCATACTCTTTTTCATAAAATTTCTATAGATTGCTTCGTTTTTATTTATGTCATTTGAGGCTGAAGAATTATTACATAACCCCTATGAACAACAAAGCACTCACCGTACATTAGGTGAGTGCTTCATGATTAGTTTTCTTCAGCTACTTTAGAGTAACGTTTATTGTGCAGTAGCATAAAGTAACCAAATGTGATCGCTAAGAATGCTACTAAGAAGCCAGCTAGAACTCCATAGTTTTGCATTAAGAATGACGTATCACCAGTAGAAATACTTGATTTAAATGCTTGAACTGTATATGTCATCGGTAATAGCTTGTTAAATACTTGTAATGGTGAAGGTATTAATTCTAATGGGAATGTACCTGCACTTGTTGTTAATTGTAAAATTAGTACAACAATTGCCATGAAACGACCAGGGTCACCAAAGATCGAAACAAGCATTTGGATTAAGGCTAAAAATACATAGCTTGTTAATAAGGCTGTTAAAATAAAGTAGCCCATGTTATTCACTTCGAGGCCTAGACCCCATTTGACAATAACTACTGTTAGTAATGTTTGCACTAAACCTACGACTGCTAGTACAGTCACTTTACTTGTAAACCAAGATGCCCCGTTTTTAGGACGAATAGCAGGTTCAACAAGTGGGAACACAATTGAAATTAATAATGCACCTACGAATAAACCTAGAGAAATAAAGTACGGTGCAAAACCTGTACCATAGTTAGGAACATGGTTTACAGACTCTTTTTCAACTTCAACTGGACTACCTACCATATCATACGTGTCTTGATTTGCTTTAACTTCATTTGCTTTTTCACTAGCCTCACCTAATTTACCAGATAAAGTAGCTGTACCATCTGCAAGCTCCGTAGAACCATCTGCTAGTGTTGCAGATCCTTGTGCTAGCTCACCAGATTTTGAAGCAAGTGTTGAAGTACCTTGATTTAATGTTGTTGTACCATTCGCTAATTCATTTAAACCAGATGCTAATGTTTTTGAACCTGTTACAGCTGTATTCACACCTGCATGTAGTTCACCTAATTTTGCAGCTAATGTAGCATTACCTGCTTGTAGACCTTTTGCACCTTCCAATAAAGCATTACTTTTAGCTGTTAATGCATTCGCACCAGCTAGCACTTCTGCTTGACCTGCTGCAATTTGAGTTGCCCCAGAGCTTACTTGATTGGCACCAGCTTGTAATTTTTCTGTACCAGCTGATAAGGATGTTAAACCGTTATGCACACTAGCACTACCTGCCTGTAGTTCCGCTAATGTTTGTTTCAACGCTGTTGCTTGCTCTTCAGGCATTGAAGCCATCATCGTTTGTAATTGATTTGATAGGGCTGTAATGCCTGCCTCTACTTTTGCAGATCCTGCTGTTAATTGAGTTGCCGCACCATTCAATGCACCGGCATTCTCAGCAATAGATGCTGCACCTGCACTAATTTGCTGTTGTTTGTCGTTTAAAGTGTTTAAACCAGCACCAACTTTTGCAACACCTTGTGTATATTGTGATAACCCCTGTTCAAGGCTCGTTGCTCCATTTGCAGCTTGCTGTGCACCCTGTTGTAATTGAACAGTACCATCTTGTAGTTTGACTAAACCACTAGATAAGTCATTCGCGCCTTTTGCGGCATCTCCTGCACCTTTTGTTAATTTATCAGTACCATTTGATAGTTCAACTGTGCTCGATGCTAGTTGCTCCAGATATCCTTTTAAATCTTTTGCACCATTCGCTACTTTTTGTGCACCCTCATCTAGCTTATTTGAGCCATCTGCAGCTTCTGTAAAGCCATCTCCAAGTGTTGCAATTGAATCAAATAATTTTTCAGCATAAGTCGCTGATACTTGAGAATTTACTTCAGCGCGTACACGATCCATTGCAGTCTCACCAATTTGAGCACCAAGGAAGTTCAATCCCTCGTTTGGAATGTAGTTCATTACTAATTTTGATGGTTTGTCATCTAATAGTGTTGTTGCATGTTCAGAGAAATTTGTTGGAATTTCTAAAATCATATAATAGTCACGACTATTTAAGCCTTTTTCAGCTTCCTCTTTTGAAACTTCTATAAAGTTAAATTGCTCGCTATCTATCAATTTATCGACCAAGGTATCCCCTAAGTCTAATTTAACGCCATCCATCTCAGCACCAGTATCCTCATTAACAACAGCTACTGGAAGATTAGGAAGCCCCGCATAAGGATCCCAAAACGCCCATAAAAACATACCCGCATACATTACTGGAATAAATAATACAGCAATGATTGACACAAGCATTTTTCTTGTTTTAAAGATCTTCAGCCACTCAGCTTTAATCATATAATATCCTCACTCCTAAACTATTTGACCGAAAACGTCATTTGGTCATTTTCATTCAAAAAAAATAATCAACCTCGACAATATTGCAAAAAGAGCACTTGATTCAATACTTATACAGCTGTATTTTATCGAATCAAGTTAAAATCAAACCTCGAAAGATAGTTTCCTTAAAAAGATTAAGAATCTTTTCTTCAGGGATTACATCACCATGTAACTCATGCCAATCGACAACAAAAGCAAGATATGCCTTCAGCAATAAGTAACTAACTAGCTCCGCATCACACTCTCTAATTTCACCTTTATTAATACGTCGTTGTATTAACTCTGCGACATACGATAAGATTTCAGTCTCGATACGTAGTAGCACCTGTTTAACTGCTGGTGTTCGTAATTCTTTTTCTTCCTCGATTAGCTTTGCAAATAAAAGATGTTTTTCTCGGAACTGTAGCATTTTCATTAAAGCATTATGCGCATTATCCATAAAGCTTGCTGATGCATCCAACACTGCATCTGCTTCCGCTTTCATCTCTCGTACAAGTGACATTGCGATCTCTTGAAATAAAATTTCTTTATTTGCAAAGAATGTATAAATCGTACCTTTACCGACATTGGCGATTTTAGCCACTTGCTCCATTGTTGTTGCCTTGTAGCCAAACAATGTAAAAGATTTTGCAGCTGCTTCAAGAATTTCCTGCCTACGATCCATTAGTAACATCCTTTCTAGTTAGGTTATGTACATCTCTCGTACACTTTAATAAAAATGACCAGAAAACCATTTCGGTCATCTGGTCATTATCATATTCCTATTTCAAAAAAATTGCAAGCCTTTAATGATGATTTTTTTCATCTTTTTTCTCTTCCTCATGATCCATATCATCTGAAGAGTCATTATTATGATCCATCATGTTATTATCCATGCTGTTATTGGCTTTTTCATCCTCTGGGACAACCTTTGTCATATCAGGGCTTCCAGCAATAATTTGTTGCTTTGGCATATTATGAACACCGTTAGCTGTTGTATGTGCATACATATAATACACACCATCATGATCAAAAGTAGTCGTTGCTTTATATACACCGTCTTGCTCTAATTTCCCATCAATCATTTGTCCTTCATCGCGTTTTCCTGATTCCCAAACTTCAAATTCTACTACAGCATCATCGACATTTTTTCCACCTTGTTCAACATGTGCTGCCAGCTCAATCGTTTCATTGAGTGCTACTTCTTTTGGTGTTAAAATTTCAACTTCTGGGATCTGAGGTACTTCTGGTTCTGGCAATGCCTCTTTTTTTTCTCCACATCCTACTAATAATGTAGGGACTGCAATTAGCGCAAATAACCACTTTTTCATCTTTTAATCCTCCATTAATGGCAACCGTATCTTCACGGATGTGCCTTTTTCAACAACACTTTCAATTTCTAACGTTCCCTGTAACTGTTTTAATAACTGTTCAACAATCGATAAACCTAGTCCACTACCACCGTCCGCACGACTTCGAGCTTTGTTAACACGATAAAATCGTTCAGTGACATGGGTTAAATCCTCGACAGGAATACCAATTCCATAATCCCTAATGGTAATTTGTGCACTACCAGCCTTTTCAGCAGCAACAATTTCTACCTTAGAATTTTCATGCGAGTAATTTATCGCATTTTCAATAATGTTAATAAAAATTTGTTTTAGTTTTACTTCATCCGCTTCAATAATTAGGGCATCATCTACATCTAAATATAAAGTTATGTTCTTTTTATTTGCTTGATGCGTTAAGATTTTTTGAACCTCTCGTAATGTTTCACCTAATGGAATTGGATATAAATCAATGTCAGTTTGTTCATTTTCTGTTCTTGCCAGTTGAAGTAATTCGTTTGTTAAGCGTTCCATGCGATTGGCCTCACGGACGATTAGCTGAATGGTTTCTTCTTTTTGGCCTTCTGTGATGATGCCATTTTGCATGGCTTCGCTATAGCCCTTTACATAGCTAATTGGTGTTCGTAATTCATGCGAGACTGTTGCCAAGAATGTTTTTTGTGCTTCATCCTCTTGCTGAATGGCCTCTGCCATTTTATTAAAGGTACTAGATAATTTACCGATTTCATCTCGTGAATTGACAGGTACACGAGTCTCATAATTCCCATAGGACATCTGCTCCACTGCAAGCTGTAAATCGTTTAATGGTCGCATAATATGTCGAATCCCTTTATAAATTAAATAGCTAACAACTACTAAAAATATGAAAGCACTAATAAACAATAAAATAACGCCACTATTTGCCAATTCACTAATTTTGGCCAGTGGGAAATAAATATAAATAATACCTTCTAATCGATTTTGATCAACAAGTGGTACAACCACCGAAATAAGTTGTCGATCAAAGCGAGGCTCGTACCCAATTTTTTGCACATACTTTCCTGCCAATAATTTTTGTCTTTCCTCAGGACCAATCAATGTCTCATAATCGATATCAAATGGAACACAGGCACTTAATTCACGAGGATTCCTTACCGCAAATATATTCAAATTGGAATAATCATTAAATTCTTCAATATCTGCAATAAATTCATCCGTTACCTTGCCATTGTCATACATTGTTTGTAGCTTCAATCCAACCTCGACCATTGTATCTTCTGTATCTTGTACATATAAACGTTGATATAAAAAATTTGTGAGAACATACATAAAGACGACGGTAATAATTAAAAAGGCGAAAATTAACAACCAAATGCGCGTGGCAATTTTTTTCATTCGCCAGGATCAAAGCGGTAGCCCACACCCCAAACGGTTTGAATATGCGAAGCCGCATCCTTTCCAAGCTTTATTCGTAAAGTTTTAATATGTGTATCTACCGTGCGTGTTCCACCTACATAATCAATATCCCAAATGCGTTCTAATAATTGCTCTCTCGAATAGGCATTTCCTGGATTTTTCATAAATAAGTGTAAGAGTTCAAATTCCTTTAAAGTAAGTGGAATACTCTTTCCATCAACGGATACTTTTCGTGCTATTTCATCTATTTTAATAGAGCCAAAAATTACGTACTTTTGCTGTAGTTCTGTAATATTTGCACCACTTCGTCTTAATACAGCATAAATTCTGGCTACGAGTTCATCATGTGTAAATGGCTTAACAATATAATCATCTCCGCCAAGTGTAAGACCTTTCACTTTATCCTCATTCGCATCACGTGCAGTTAAAAAAATAATCGGCACATTGGACATAGCCCGAATACTTTGACAAACAACAAAACCATCCTCATGTGGCATCATTACATCAAGTAAGACTAAATCTATATTTTCACGCACTATTACATCGTAAGCCTCAGTTCCACTAGCGGCAGTAAATGTCTCTATATCAGAGTTATTGAGCATCATTTCAATTAAATTACGCATATCCTGCTCATCATCAACTATTAATACAGTTGTCATCATTGTTCCTCCCTTACTAACAGCTGAAAAGCACCTTTCCCCACATCAACTGTTTTTTCCTTCTGGCCATCTTTTATAAAATACAATGTGTGATCATCATAGCCAGCGACAACAATATAATCTTTAAATTGATCCACTACAAATGGATTTGCCCCAACCTCTTGCTGCCATTTGATATGGCCATCAAAGTCAGCCACATATAACTCGTTGTGACCATGACTTACAACAAGAATAGCATCTTTGGTCTTTTTTATTCCTACTGGCATCAAAGGCATGTCAATCTCTCCATGCAGTTGACCTGTAGTCAAATCATATTTTTTAACAGAACTATTTGGCTTACTTCCTTCCCCATGACCGCCTACCCATAGCTCATGTTTTTCTTCTAGAACAACTATTCCATGTGCAGACTTTTGAATCGGCCACTCTTGCTCAATTTTTAAATCCTTCATATTTAATACAGATAACTTTGTATCTTTAAAATTAATAACATATAGTTTATCCCTATACGATGTCATTGACATTGGATAATTGCCAAGTTGTTGTGAAGCTAGCTGATTGCCTTCTTGATCAAAGCTTGTCACTGTATTGGTTTTACTATTCGTGATAAAAAATTGCTTGATGTTGTCATCGTAGTATACATTGGTCGTACCAATCTCTACTTTTTTTGAATAGAGCTTTTCTCCGGTGGATATTGTATAGACGTCGATGTTATTTAGTTGGTGTCCATATAATAAAACTTGGTCATCTCCTAATAATATGGCCCCTGAATAAGCCTTATCAAATAACCATGTCGCAAGCATATTCCCATCCTCATCAATAAAATCTAATGATGGCTCTTGTATGTTCAATGAAGCTATAAAACTTCGTTCCCTTTCAATGGGTTCATATGACTTTTCAGCGCAACCCGCTAACCATATAATTTGTAGTAACGAAAAAATGAAGAATGCCCATTTTTTCAACTTTATCACCTCTGCCCCTTTACTATACTTCACAATTGTGAAATTCGGGTGAAACTTGGAAGGTAAATTTATGACAAACCATGAAAATACATTTCACATATCAGGCGCGCAATTCTTCTAACAGTTCAATCATCCAACCAATATTTCCGTCCTTACATATATTACAAAGATAATGGTAAGGAGGAATAGAGTATGATATCCATTAGCTTATGTATGATTGTAAAAAATGAAGAAGATGTTATTGGTCGATGTCTTGACTCTGTCAAAGATATAGTAGATGAAATTAATATTGTTGATACGGGATCAACAGATAGTACAAAGCAAGTGGTTGCACAATATACAGACCGAATTTTTGATTTTAAATGGATACATCACTTTGCAGCAGCACGAAACTTTTCCTTTCAACAAGCAACAAAAGAATACATCCTCTGGCTTGATGCTGACGATGTTTTTTTAGAGGAAGACCGCCAAAAATTAAAGGCACTCAAAGCATCTCTTACTTCCGACATTGATGCTGTTTCTATGAATTATCATTTAAGTTTCGATCATGAGGGAAATGCAGATGCCTTAATAAGAAGATATCGCCTTGTCAGGAGGGAAAAGCAATTTCAATGGATTGGTGCAGTTCATGAATATTTAGAAGTTTGTGGTATGTTGTTTGATAGTGATGTTGCTGTCAGCCATTTACCGTTAACCCATGATCACTCCCGCAATATTACGATTTATAGACAACTGATTGAAACGGGAGAAACACTATCACCACGTGATACATTTTATTTTGCTAATGAATTAGTAGATCATGGCCTGTTTGAGGAAGCTATTTATTATTATGAATTATTTTTAACGTCCAAATTAGGGTGGATTGAAGATAACATACGTGCCTGCTTAAAATTAGCTGATTGCTATTCCCATTTAAACGATAAAGAAAACAATTTCAGCGCTATACTACGAAGCTTTGAATACGATATCCCCCGACCAGAAGCCTGCTGTCGCCTAGGTTATCACTTTATGGAACAATCTAGAAATTACGAAGCTATATTTTGGTATGAGCAAGCTCTAGTGATTAAACAGAAGCCAAATGCGCCCTTTCAAAACAAAAGCTTTTCTACATGGCTACCCCACTTACAGCTCTGTGTTCTTTACGATCGCTTACAACAATATGAACTAGCCAATGCCCATAATGAATTAGCGGGCTCGTTTATTCCGAATGACCCAAAAATTCTACACAATAAAGAATATTTCAAGCGTATTTTAACAATCAATCAAAAAGACTCTTAAAAAATATCAATCACCATCTAAAAAGTTTCGTCTCCTGTTTGCAGGATAAACATCCAATTATCTTAAATACAGTTGCAACGAATCTATAAATAACTCTCTATTTACAAGTAATTAATAGTTATGTGTCTACCTCCCTTATCATTCATCAGAATACGATATTTGAGAGAGGAGGTGAGATTATGCATTTTGGAAATTTTA
>Ga0213824_1001887_pt1 | contig 11006 bp, 10 predicted proteins | sample MC6MC0906MG_FD_179892 | JGI IMG/M metagenome (GOLD analysis project Ga0213824, IMG submission 179892) | Enriched soil aggregate microbial communities from Iowa State University, Ames, United States - MC6-MC0906-MG | ecosystem: Environmental > Terrestrial > Soil > Unclassified | place: USA: Iowa...
CACAGCAGTACGGGTACCAGCCACAAGGTACTGAGGAACAATGCGTTGCGAAAACCGGCGAAACCGGTGGTGCCGCTGAACATCAACAGCGCCTGGGTGACGCCGGAAAAATACCAGAAGAACAGCAAGAGCCAGCCCAGGCCGGCCCAGTCCACACGCTTTGTGGTGGATGGGGATGCAGTGTTTGCCACGTGTGCCTCATTGAACCATGGCGGCAACCCAATGTGCGGGCTGCCGGAGAGGCAGTGACGCTAGGGGGGAGGGTGTGAAAATAACGTCAACGAGATATGTAAAAATTCTTAACCGTTCTTTGCAGCGGGATGGGGTTTTGGCGGCGTCCTACATAAGACGAATCAGAATTTCCCTCTGGCTTGTAGTCCTTTTCTGAATCAACCTTTAAGCCATTGCGGTGGAAAACCGAGCCCCCTAGTCTCGCTGGGTCGCTGCGAAATCAGCGGCCAGGTCTGCAAGCCTGGGGAAGCATCGAAGTCGCGTTCACCGTCGTGCCGTTGGCGTATGCCATCGGTTGTGCTCAATGGTGGCTGCGTGCGGGTGACCTCATGGTCAGCCGGGTTTCTCGATCTTCCCCGGTCTTGCAGGCCTGCACGCAGCCGCCACCCATCTCTCTGCAAGGAATGGGGCGCGGGTTTCTTTTACGAAATCGAGATGCAACCATGATCAAGATCGTCCCCGATCCCCCTTATTCCCCCGATTCATCCCACTACCTCGAAGACACCCTGATCGAAGCCACCGAATACCTGCTGTGCGGCCTGGCCGTGGCCCATCAAGCCATCACCACCTTGCCCAGGTCTCCCGCCACCATCATGACCATGACCGTGATGCATGAAATGGAGGCGGTGCGCACGTTGCTGGAGTCGGCGATCGCCCAGGTGCAGTTGAAGGGCCCGCGGCAGGTGCGCACGTTGCACTGACGCTCTGGTTGGCCAGTTCATCGTCTGCGCGGGCCTCTTCGCGGGTAAACCCGCTCCTACAGGTACAGCGCAGGCCTGTGGGGGCGGGGTTTACCCCGCGAAGCGGCCCGCACAGCCCCAACAGATCAAGAGGATTGAAAATGGACGAGGCACTCCCAGAGGGCATCGGCAGGCTGGGCTTCACCGTGGGCTCGGCAAACTGCATGGAAGGCGTGGTCAAAGGAAAGCGACTGTTTCGCGTAGAGCCCGGCAACTGCAGTACCCATGCCATCGAGCAGGCCTCGATATTGATGGACTGCTCGCGGCGCGCGTCCTTCATAGGTGTGATGGACAACGAACCCGCGCTGGTCTGGGCCTCGCATTACCTCTGCGAGATGGCCAAGGCACTGATGGACGATGCGCACATGGGCATGCGCAAAAACAGCTGACCGCGATTGTCCCGTTGAAAAAGACGATGCCCACATTCCGAGGGAAAGTGGGCATCGTCGTACAGCGTCGGGCGCGTTATTTCACAGCGGCTGCAGCCACCGCTTGCGCCTGTTCGCGCTGGCGCTTGCGGCCGATCACCAGCACCAGTACGCCGGCCAGGGTACACAGCGCCGCCAGCGGCATCAGCGCCAGGGCATAACTACCGGTGGCGTCATGGATGGCGCCGTAGGCATTGACCATCAGGCCGCCGCCGATCAGGTTGGCCATGGCGCCCACGGCGGCAAGCCCAGCCGCGGCAGTCGAGGACGACAGCCAGCCCGACACCAGCGCCCAGAACGGGCCTTTCATCGAGTAGGCGCCCACCAGCACCATGGTCAGCATCACCACCGTTGCGGGCAGCGACGAGGTGAACAGGGTCATCAGCAGGCCGGCCGCGATCAGCAGCATGGTCATTGCGGTGTGCCAGCGGCGTTCACCGGTGCGGTCAGAGCTGCGGCCCCAGATGATCATCAGTACTGAAGCAATGCCATAAGGGATCGCGTTGACCAGGCCGATCTCCATCGAGGTCAGGCCAAATGTCTTCAGCAGCTGCGGGGCCCAGACGCTCATCGTGCTGCCGGCGGCGGATGCGCCAGAGTAGATCAGTGCCAGCACCCAGATGTCCTTGTGGCGCAGCAGTTTCCACAGCGAGATATGGCCGATGGTGGTCTTTTTCGCTGCTTCTGCAGCCAGGCGGCTGGTCAGCCAGCCGCGCTGCTCGTCACTCAGCCACTTGGCATGTTCCGGGCGGTCGGTGAGCACGAGCAGGCAGGCGATGCCCAGCAGTACGGCAGGGATACCCTCGAGAATGAACAGCCAGTGCCAGCCGCGCATGCCCATCCAGCCATCCAGGCTCAGCAGCAAGCCGGACAGCGGCGAGCCGATGAAGTTGGCCGCGGGGATCGCCACCATGAACAGCGCCACCATGCGCGCTCGGTAGGCCGAGGGCAGCCAGTACGTGAGGTACAGCAGCACGCCGGGGAAAAAGCCGGCTTCGGCGGCCCCCAGCAAGAAGCGCATCACGTACAGGGAGTTGGCGCCCTGGACGAACGCCGTGCCTGCGGAAATCAGGCCCCAGGTGATCATGATGCGGGCGATCCAGATGCGCGCGCCATAGCGCTGCATGGCCAGGTTGCTCGGCACTTCGACCAGGAAGTAGGCAAAGAAGAACAGGCTGCTGGCGAAACCGAACACCTTGGCGGTCAGCCCCAGGTCCTCGTTCATTTGCAGTGAGGCCATGCCGATGTTGCCGCGGTCGATGATCGCGATCAGGTAGCAGATGATCAGAAAGGGCAGCAGGCGCCAGGCGACCCGCCGCATGGTGCTGCGTTCGAGTTCATCCGGCAGGGAGGGTGCTGAATTCATGGTGCTCTCCAATTGTTATTGTTTCTGGAGTGACGCGTGATGAGAGCGCCCCTGCTCGCGTGCAAGGGGCGCGAGAGGGTGAATCAGCTGTCGATCAGGTGGCGGTTTACCACGCAACGCGGATCCAGCGCATTGCCTGCCCAGGTATCCATTATCTGCTTCAAGGCGACCATGCCTACCCGGTCACGGGCTTCGCTGGTGTTGGCGCCGACGTGTGGTGTGGCGACCAGCGTCGGCAAGCCCCACAGCGGGCTGTCGGCCGGTGGCGGCTCTGGGTTGAAGGTGTCCAGGCCGGCACCGGCAATGCGGCGCTCGCTGAGCGCTTGCACCAGGGCATTGGTGTCGATCAGTTCACCGCGGGCGGTGTTGATCAGGATGGCACCTGCGCGCATGCGTTCGAACTGGGCAGCGCCGATCAGATTGCGATTGGTGTCGGTCAGCGGGCAATGCAGGCTGATGATATCGCTTTCGGCCAACAGGCGATTGAAATCCTCTTCGCGCTCCACATAGGCGCGCTCCGGCAAATGTTTGAGGTAGGGGTCGTACACCTTGACCTTCATGCGTAGCGGTGCCACCAGGTCCATCAGGATGCCGCCGATCGACCCCAGGCCAACCAGGCCCAAGGTCTTGCCCGAAAGCTCGATGCCGTTGGCGGAGGCTTTGTCCCAGTGCCCGTCGCGCATCCGCGCATCCAGCAACGCGGTCTGGCGGGCCACGCTGAACATCAGGGCGAAGGCGTGCTCGGCCACTGACTGTGCGTTGGCGCCCACGGCAATCGAAACCGGGATGCCACGATCGGCAGCGGCCTGAATGTCGATGGTGTTGTAGCCCACGCCGTGCTTGGCAATCACTTGCAGCTTGGCCGAGGCGTTGATCATGGCGCGGGTGAGGTTGCCCTGGCGCACCACGATGGCATCGGGCTGCTCGGCGCGGATGATCGCTTCCAGTTCTGATTCCGGCAGGTATGGCGTGGTGGGGATGATCCGGACGCCGTGCTCGGCGGCCAGGTTCATGGCCTCGGCTGCAAGCTCAGGGCCGGTAAGCAGAATGGTGCGGGACATTGTGGATACCTTGTTCTTGTCGGGGACAGTCTTCGGCCGCTTCGGGGCGGCGATGGGCTGAACACTATCATAATGAAATGCCGTTGCAAGAAATTATGCTAGCAGCTCGTCATTTGTATAAAAAATCCGTTAGAAAGGAATTGCGTGAATGTATTTGAAATGACATTCTAAAAAACAGATTCGGCAGCAGTCGATGACATCGAATAACACCAAAAGAGGTTTGTCATATGAGCATTGGCTTCCAAGTGCTTGAGCGTGGCCGCAAAGTCAGCGTGGAATGGGTCAACCGCTACCGCGAGGTCCCTGTGGCCAACGTCAGCGATTCCATGAACCGCATGACTGCAGGTGGCGCCCGTCTGCGCCCCATGCACCGTGAAGGCGTGCTGGCCGGGCCGGCGCTGACGGTGAAGGCGCGCCCAGGTGACAACCTCATGCTGCATTACGCGATCGACATCGCGCAGCCAGGTGATGTGATCGTGGTCGACGCTGGCGGCGATTTGAGCAACGCATTGATCGGCGAAATGATGGTGGCCTACGCGGTCAAGCGTGGTGTGGCCGGAATCGTCATCAACGGCGCCATTCGTGATGCCGCACAGATCGGCGCAGGCGACTTTCCGATGTTCGCCGCAGGCATTTCGCACCGTGGCCCGTACAAGGACGGCCCGGGCGAGATCAACGTGCCGATTGCCATTGATGGTATGGTTATCGAGCCGGGCGACCTGGTCATTGGTGATGACGATGGCCTGCTCTGCGTGCCCTACGACCATGTTGCCGAAGTCTATGCGCGTGCCACCGCCAAGCACGCCGCCGAAACTGCTCAGATGGAGCACATTGCCCAAGGCACCAACGACCGTTCCTGGGTCCTGGAGTCCTTGAAGAAAAAAGGCTGCCTGCTGCCAGGCTGACCCGGAGCACGCTGCGTACCTTGCGATGGGGTGCGCAGTGGGCGAGGGGTTGGTGCTGGCGGCGGGTCTCTGAAGGATTCGTCTACTTGTCCGATTCATCGTCGTCGCATCGCAACCCTTGGCCTTCGGCCATTCGGGCGCTCGCCTACCGCAACTTCCAGATCTACTTCGCCGGCCAGGGCATCTCCACGTTGGGCAAGTGGGTGCAGCAGGTCGCGTTGGCCTGGTTGGCGTATCACCTCACAGGCTCGGCCGTGTTGCTGGGGCTGATCACATTTCTTTCCCTGGCCCCGCAGTTGCTCGTCGGCCCGTTGGCGGGCGCGTGGACCGACCGGCATGACAAGCGCCGGCTGCTGATCATCGTGCAGTCGATTCTAGTGCTGCAGTCGCTGGTGCTCGCTGGCGCAACCTGGCTGGGCTGGGTGGACGGCCTTTTCATTGCGCTCATGGCCTTGCTGCTGGGGCTGCTCAATGCTTTGGAGACGCCATTGCGTCAGGCGTTGATCGGCAGCTTTGTCGATGATCCAGCCGACCTGCCGAACGCCTTGGTGCTCAACGCCATGCTGATCAATGCTTCGCGCTTTGTCGGCCCGCCACTGGCGGGGGCGATGATTGCATGGGCGGGCGAGGCGGCCTGTTTCCTGTTGACCGCGGTCGCATTCCTGGCGTTGCTGGGTGGCCTGCTGAAGGTGCGCGGCGCACCCAGCCCCAAGGCCACTGGGTCGACGGCCCAGGTGTTCCGCGAGGGGCTGGAATACATGTGGCGCACCCGCAGCGTGCGCGAGCTGCTAATCAGTGTGGTCATGATCAACCTGCTGGCCTCATGTTACGCCGCCCTGCTACCGGTGCTGGCCAAGGCCGTGTTCGCCGGTGATGCGCGGGTGTTGGGTTGGCTGTGGGGTGCGGCCGGTGCCGGCGCGTTCCTGGCCACCCTGATACTGGCGGTAGGAGGGGCATTGCCCCGGTTGCGACAGTTCACCACGGCGGGGGCCTTGCTCTGTGCGGTGGCCCTGGGCGGCCTGTGGCAGGCAGGCGAACTGGTGCTGGCCTTGGGTGCGCTGGCGGTATTGGGGTTCGGCATCACCCTGAGCAATGTCAGCACCAATATGCAATTGCAAAGCGCTGCGCCGGGGCATTTGCGTGGCCGGGTCATCGCCTTCTATATAGCCATGCGCTTCGGCTTCGAAGCCTTGGGTGGGCTTTTTGCCGGCATGTTGGCTGCGCACTGGGGCGCACCGGCGACCTTGGGGGCCGCCGGTGGCGTTTTGCTGGTTGGGCTGTTGCTGGCCCGCCGAATGCGGGCCTGAGCGATCAGGCGGCCTGCGTTCGCCCTTGGACGGTCTGGTGTTTGGCTGGGTCGCCCAGCCAGAGCATCAGGCAGGTACCGATCAGCAGGATCGAGGCCACGGCGAAGAACGGCAAGGTGAAGCTGTTGGAGGCGTCCTTGATCAGGCCGATCATGAACGGGCCGGTGAAGCCGCCGAGGTTGCCGATCGACACAATCATTGCCAGGCCGCCTGCTGCAGCGCGACCGGTGAGGAACGTGGAGGGTATGGCCCAGAAGGTCGCCTGGAATGACAGGATGCTGGCCACCGCAATGCACAGTGCGCTGATCTTCAGGATGGGGTCGGCGATCAGGGCCGCGGCTATCAGCGCCACGGCGGCCATGCCCAGCGCACTGGCGACATACGGCAGGCGATGTTCGCTTCGGTTGGCACAACGCGCCCACAGGGTCATGGCGATCGCACCCAGTATGTAGGGCAGGGCGACCACGAAGCCCAGCGTGCCGCCTGGAATGCCCAGGCCTTTGATGATCTGCGGTAGCCACATGCCAATGCCGATGGAGCCGACGATGCAGCAGAAGTTGATCGCTGCCAGGATGAACACCTTGGGGTTGGTCAGCGCAGCGCGCAGGGTATTGCCATGGGAGGCGCCGATCGACGACTGCTCTTTGGCGATCCTGTCTGTCAGCCAAGCCTTTTCGCGGTCGGTCAGCCATTTGGCCTTGGCCGGCGCATCCACCAGCACCCACAGGCAGGCAATGCCCAGCAGCACGGCGGGCAGGGCTTCGGTCACCAGCAGCAGTTGCCAGTTTTTCAGGCCCAGTACGCCGTGCTGCTGCATCAGCCAGCCCGACAGCGGCGAGCCGATGATATTGGCGGTGGGGATACCCAGCAGGAAGGCGGCGGTCGCCTTCGCGCGCCATTTGCCCGGGAACCAGTAGGTGAAGAACAGGTAGATGCCCGGGGTGAAGCCGGCTTCGGCGATGCCGAGCAGGAAGCGCAGGATGCTGAAGCTGACCGGCCCGGTGGCGAATGCCGTGGCCATCGACAGCAGGCCCCAGGTGATCATGATCCGGGCAATCCACATCCTTGCACCGAAGCGTTGCAGTAGCAGGTTGCTGGGCAGTTCGAAGATGAAGTAGCCGAAGAAGAACAGGCCGGCCGCCCAGCCGAACATGGTCGCGGTCAGGCCCAGGTCCTGGTTCATGCTCAGGGCTGCAAAGCCGACATTGGTGCGGTCCAGGTAGCTGATGACGTAGCAGCAGAAAATGAACGGCAGCAGGCGCCACAGGACGCGGCGCATCAGGCGTTCGCCCTCGGCGTCGCTCAGCGGCGCCTGGGCAGTGAGGTTTTCGTGGGTCATGTCGTCACTCTTTTGTAGTTGTTGTGTGCGCGGACAGGCGCGGATCAGCTGTGGGAAAACATCGGCAAACCTGGTGTGCCGGTTCGAACCTGCAGGATGCTGCCGGTCTCCGATTCGGTGATGTACAGGGTTTGCCCGCCCTCGCCGCCGAAGGCCAGGTTGGTATTGCTGATGCCGGCGCAGGACACGATGCGCTGCAGTGGCTCGGCGACTTTCGACAGCTTCCATACCGAGCCGAAGCCGGTGTGGGCGATGTACAGGTTGCTCTGCGCGTCCAGCGCCAGCCCGTCAGGCCCGCCCAGGCCGCCATGCAACTGGGCGAACACACCCACCTTGCCGACGATCGAGCCATTGCCCAGGGGGATGCGCCAGATCTGCTGGGCACGGGTGACGGCAACCAGCAGGTGGTTGAGCGCGGGGTCGTAGACGATGCCGTTGGGGCTGGGGATGGTGCCCAGCAGGCAGGTCAGGCTGCCCTGGGTGTCGAGCTTGTAGACACGGCCGCTGGCATCTTGCAGGCCGGTCTGGCCCTGGTCGGTGAAATACAGGTCGCCATTGGGTGCGAACACCAGATCGTTGACGCCCTTGAAGCCTTCGGAGCCGGCCGAGTCGAGGAAGGTTTCGATGGCGCCGGTCTGCGGGTCGAGCAGCATGATCCCGCGCTTGTAGTCGGTGATGAAGATGCGGCCGTCCTGGTGAATCTTCAGGCCGTTGGGCCAGCCGTCGTACTGGCACACCAGCTCCCACTCACCCTTGGGCGAAATGCGGAAGATCCGGCCGTAGGGGATGTCGGTTACGTACAGATTGCCCTGTCGGTCGAACGACGGGCCTTCGAGGAACGAGTCGATCCGCCGGCCTTGGCGGTTGGCGTTGGCCCAGGCGGTCGGGCGCGGGTTGCGGAAGTGGTCTGGGAGGCGCGTGAACACCGTGGTTTCGGTGGCGGGTGGGGCAGCGAAAAAGCTCATGGGCGCTCCTGATGACGGAGGGACGCCGTGGAGCGTCCGATGATTTTGTTTTGTTATTTAATGCAACGCCATTTCAAAATAAACCATGAGTCGACGAGAGGTGAAGCCATTTTTTCTAGATGCCACGAGCATTCCGTGATTTTCATCAGGGCTATTGACGTGTGGCGGCGCTTCTGACTCGATATAAAAAAGAAATAGCATTGCAAAAACAACAACAACGATTGATCGGAGCTTCCCTTGAAATCTGTATCTCCCTTCTGCCGATTTGCGCTTGCGGCCAGTGGCGCCGTCTGCATCCTGCCTGCACAAGCCGACTTGATCGATGACAGCCATGCCAACCTGGCCATGCGCAATTTCTACTTCAGCAGCGATAACCGCGACGGTGCAGCGAAGCCCTCGCGCACCGAGGAATGGGCGCAAGGTTTTCTGCTTGATTTTCGCTCTGGTTACACCGACGGCCCGGTTGGCTTCGGCGTCGATGCCACGGCGATGATGGGCATCACCCTGGACAGTGGCAGGGGCCGGCATGCTGGCGGGACCATGATCCCGTCCCAGGGTGATGGCGCGGCCGACCAATGGAGCAGCGCCGGCGTGACGGGCAGGGTGAGGGTCCGCAAGAGCGAACTGCGCCTGGGGCAACTGGCGCCCAGGCTGCCCGTGTTGGTGGCTTCCGACGGTCGCCTGCTGCCGCAAACCTTTCAGGGCGTGCAGCTGCAGAGCAAAGACATCGACAACCTTACGTTGATCGGCGGTGCGCTGAACCGCGCCCGAGGTCGAGCCTCTACCGACCTCACCGGTATGGCGGTGAACGGCGGCTCGCAAGAGAGTGACCGGTTCTATTTTGCCGGGGGCGATTACCGTGCCACGCACGCGCTGACGCTGCAGTACTACGCCGGGCAGCTCCAGGATTACTACCTCCAGCAGTTCGCCGGCCTCAACCATGTGTTGGCACTGACCGATGACAGCTCGCTGACCACCGACCTGCGCTATTTCCGCACCCGTTCGGACGGGGCCAATGGCAGTGCCTCCGGCCGCGAGCAGGGCTACAGGGTCACCGGTTACAGCGCCGGCGAGGAGGGCGAGATCGATAACGATCTTTGGAGTGCGGCGTTCACCTACCGCCTGCATGGCCACTCACTGACCCTGGGCTACCAGAGCGTCTCGGACAACAGCAATTTCGTGCAGATCAACCAGGGCTCGATCGACAAAGGCGCCGGTGGCAGCAGCCTGTACCTATGGACCGACAAGATGCTGCTGAGCTTCACCCGTGCGGGCGAGCGCACCCGGTTTGCCCAGTACGGCTACGATTTTGCCGCGCTGGGCGTGCCGGGGCTCAAGGCCTCGCTGATGTACCTCAAGGGTGAGCATATTCAGACGGCGGGTGGCGCGCACCAGTCGGAATGGGAGCGTGACTTTTCCCTCGACTATGTCATCCAGGCCGGTACGTTAAAAGGGTTGGGCGTGGCCTGGCGCAACGGCAAGTCGCACAGTGAGGCGGCGCGCAACGGTGACCAGAACCGGCTGATCCTCAATTACACGTTACCCATTTTCTAAGGGGCTATTGCCAGTCTGACCGTCTGATACCCCGAACTTCACTCCGCCGGCGGGCCGCTGAACAACCCCGCCGGCTTTTTTGTCTTGCCCCGGCAGTGCGAGGTTGGCGAGGGAGAGGCCGATGTCGGATAATGTTTTTTTCTCCCCCTGCGAGTAACGGGGGCATCAAACCTGTGAGGTCTTGCAAATGGTGAAAGCGCGGCCGCGCCCAGCGGTGAATGGAGTGGCTTCGGCCGACCGTGTCCTGACCGTGCTCACTGCCTTTCAAATCGGTGATGGGTCGCTGAGCCTGGTGGAGCTCGTCGAGCGTACCGGGCTTATCAAGAGTACGATCATGCGCCTGATGGTTTCGTTGGAAAACCACGGTTTCATCACGCGAATGGCCGATGGACGCTATCAGCTGGCCAGTGAAGTGATGAGGTTGAACGCGGTCTATCAGGAAGCGCTCGACCTGGAGCGGCATGTCATGCCCCGTTTGCATCACCTTGCCGAACAGACAGGCGAGACAGCCTCGTTCTATGTGCGCCATGGCGCGTACCGTATGTGCCAGTATCGGGTCAATTCCTCCCACCGGCTGCGGCTCAATCTTCAGCCCGGCGATATGCGCCCAATGGATGAAGCCGCGGGTGCGCAAGCACTGCGTGCGCCGTTCCAGGTCGGTATTGCGCTGCAAAAACCTTATTATTCGCGCGGTGCGACGGACCCTCATGCGGCGTCGGTTGCATTACCGATTTACGGCGCTCAGCACGAGCTGATGGGGGCGCTGGTGGTGTCTGGCCCGGCCAGCCGATTGACCGAGGAGAGTGCCGAAAGCATCAAGCACCTGTTCTTCGAAACGGCGCGTGACCTGATGCGCAGCTTGGGTTTCAAGCCTGCCGATGAAAAAGAGGCTCGCCCTGAGGTCGAGAGGGCAGAGTAATTCCCCTGGGTTGTAGTGCTTTTCAGAGGAAGGGCAGTCGGCGCTCGATGCCGCATGTGGTGCTGGGCTGACTCGCCCTCTGGTCGGTTTCAGGATGCGCCTGGTCGTTCGCGCGCATCCCTTCGGCGCCACAAGTGCCATGCTTGTGGGATGCCCTTGAGCCCAGTGCGCGCAGACGCACGGCCATCGGC
>Ga0213824_1001891_pt1 | contig 10983 bp, 12 predicted proteins | sample MC6MC0906MG_FD_179892 | JGI IMG/M metagenome (GOLD analysis project Ga0213824, IMG submission 179892) | Enriched soil aggregate microbial communities from Iowa State University, Ames, United States - MC6-MC0906-MG | ecosystem: Environmental > Terrestrial > Soil > Unclassified | place: USA: Iowa...
TACATTGATGAATTAATTGATAACCTTTTTTAGATGAATAATCTACACCAATAGGTTTCATTAATCCTTTACAATGACTAGCTCTATCTCCGGGTAAAATATCCAAGTGTTTAGAATATAAACAACTTGGACAATGATTTCGGAAGCTGCCATTATTTAATGGTAAAACAGTAAATCCGCAATGTTCACATTGAAATGCTGTATTTTCAGTTTTTCTACTCAATTGTTCTTCCTCCAAGATGATATTTTTCATCATTGGAGAAAGGGTTCCGTTTAGTTTTTCTACAAAAGTAGCATTAGGCTTTTATCAAGATTGACCCATTCACCGTTCTGCTCTACAAAACGATTACTTCTAGTTCCGACTTCAAAAGAGCCTTTTTCATCTCTTTATCCGAACCACGATTGACTTTGACACCCGCTGAAAGAAGTTAAATTGTATCAACCACTGTAAGACGGACATCTCCACCTTCCACTAGTCGGTGCTCTTTGATAATCACTAACTTAGGCATTCGTCCCCTTATGAACAATTGTAAGGAATAAATTCGATTTCACTTCATTCACTCCTATATTCGTTTCATGCTTAATGTTATTATATCACATCGCATGGTATAAATATCCAAATAAACGACTTCTTTCAATCCCTAATATTACATGTCCCTCAACAACTAACCATATATGAAAAGAAAAACTACCTGACACAAATAGTATCAAGTAGCCAAAATTTTTACATATCCTTTTTCATCTCTTCAAACGTATGTATTAACGCATATTTTTGTACACCTCGAGCCACTTCCATACTTTCTTGGGCAAATTGCTGAAAGGCTGTTTCATTTTTCATTTTATGCGCATAAACCGCTTCAACGGCAGGCTGCATCCAAGGCTGAGTAAGCTGTTCACTTCGCATATCTGTTGTTCGCCCCTCAAGTGCGGCGATATAACATTTTGCATAGCTTGTTAATGGCTCTTTATTTATTTTATCAGCCGCATCCTTAGCTTCCTCTAAATTATTTTCCATAATTGCCTTCAAAAATTGATAATTATACTTCATGGCTGGCTGCTTATACTTTGCAATGACTACATCTAGTGAACGTAACTGGTCTTCTCTTGTACCGTAAGCAACTGCAAAAAGGTAGGCAAAAAAGGGCTCTTTTTTGCGATCTTTTACTAGTACATCAACTAACTTCATATTATTTGTGCGGTATAAAATATGTATATATCTGTAAACCATGGCGATAGCAACTAGCGCAAAAATACCAAGTGACAAGGATAAACGAACTCCTGCTAGTGATAGCCCTATTGCTAGCATGATAATGATCAAATAAAATATACTAAGTTTTACGATTTTCATAACTCCTCCTATTGTAATCTCTTTCGCATCTTTCGAGAAAAAATTAAGCCTGCTCCCAGGAAGAATACAAGTGCCATAAACTTCATGATAGGGATAATAAATAGCTTGCTAATAACGAAAACAACGAAAATATAATAGACGACCATTGTCAACAAAAATAATGTCAGCTTATTCACTGTGCTTCCTACTTTCATTCAGTGCTGTTTCAATGGCCGCTAGCGCTTTTGGTCCCATCCCATGTAAATTTTTCAATGTTGAAAGATCAATTTTTTCCAATTGCTCTATTTGAGTATATCCCACCGCATTTAATGCACGTATAGCTGGCTTCGCTACTCCCTTTGGCCACTCCGTCATGTATGCTCGTCCTTTCCTTTTGCGTCTATTGCGTATCTCAACTCCTAAAATACCTATTAATAGTATAGCTAGTGAAACGACATGATAATCAACAAAAAAAGTCGTAAATGCTATATTATAATAATGGCATATTGCAGTGAGAATACGCCCTCCAAGTAATAAAAAACCAACAATTAAGCATCCTTTTGCAATGTTCTCAATCAATTTCATTCAAACACCTCTAGCTATTATGCAATCGAAAACGATTTAATGCAAATTGGTTCTGGTCTTTAGAGCACATTAAACATTGCGACAAAGGAGGCAATCAGATTGGTAATGCCATGTATGCCCCAACTCGTTATTATGGAGCCATTGGATTTTTGTTCATTGATCCACCCCATTAAATAACCTGCCAACGCAGTAGCCATAACAACTAACACAACACCTCCAAAAGGAATAAAAGAAAACAGCATCAACCCATGTATTGTGCCAAATAGTAAACTTTGCATGATATTCCCTATTTGAAAACCAAACTTATGCATGAATCTTTTCATTAAAAAACCTCGGAAAAACAGCTCCTCTGATAACCCTGTTTGTACAATTGCATAGAATAGTGCTGGTACGAGCGCCGAAAAACCAAGTCCTGTAAAACGATTTGAAGCTAATAGTGAACTGTCTATATAGAAAAAGATAATTGTATTAATTGGTACGAACATTAAAACAATAATGACTAGAAACCACGCAAAATAAGTAACTTTATTTTCAATGACAGGCTTTTTGATGCCGAGCCATTTTAAAAATGATAGTTCCTTTTTCGCTGTAAAAAACCACCAAACAAACGGTATAAGTGAAAATAAAATGACCTGAATAATTGCATTTATTGCACTTTCCATAACCATGATTTTCCCTCCTGTTTTATGAAGCTTTACATGTAGAATGACTAGCACTTGTTAAAAGATCCTTTTCAATGGTTGATGTTCGAATTTCGACGGTGGTTACTGCTTTTCCGCCGGTTTTCGTTCCTGTTGCGCCGGTAAACTCTCCAGTCCCGCCGCTAACTCACGCTTTTCCACCGGTAAACTCTCCAATTCCGCCGCTAACTCACGCTTTTCCGCCGGCAAACTCTCCTGTTCCGCCGCTAACTCACGCTTTTCCACCGGCAAACTCTCCAGTTCCACCGTTAACTCACGCTTTTCCGCCGGTAAACTCTCCAGTCCCGCCGCTAACTCACGCTTTTCCGCCGGTAAATTCTCCAATTCCGCCGCTAACTCACGCTTTTCCACTGGTTTAGGCTCCAATTGCGCCGATTGATGTTCGAAAATCGCCGGTAGTCAATATTGCTGTCCTTCTTCATGTTAAGCATATTAAACCGCAGACTTAATATCAAGATTCATTTAACGATTTCTCTCCCCCAAAAATGCGACTAGAAATATTCTACTAGTCGCTGCTTTCATTCTATATTCAGATTTCGTTCAATTTAAAATTAGCAATCATAATTCTTTGCGAAAAGAATGACACCATTTTTCATATCCTAATCGCTCCTCATAAAAGCGGTGTGCATTATTTCTTTGAACTCCTGACTCTAAAGCAATATAGTGTGCGCCGTTTTCTTTACCCCATTGATGAATATATGCTAATAATTTCTCACCATAGCCTCTTGAACGATAAGCCTCATGCGTTACTAAATCATAAACAAAAATATGACGTTTATTGTAAAAGTTAATGCGCCAACTTACACCGGCTACTGCAACCATTTCCTTGTTTTTGTATAATGCAAACAAGCTATAACCATCCTTCATCATTTCTCCTAATAATTGAAGATAATTTTCTAACGTCAATTCTCTGCGGAGTTGAACCATTATGGCATATGCTTCAACCCATTCTTCTTGTGTTGTTAATTGTTTAATAGTCATTTTTCCGCCCTGCCCCCTATTACCAATATTTGATATAGTGAAATACTCCATGATCTATGTGCATTCCGAGCTTTTCATAGAGCTTTTGTGCATTAATGTTATCCGTCGCTGTTTCTAAAGCAATATAACGAGCATCTTCCTTCATACAGTACGAATAACACTGTTCAAATAAACCCTGTGCTACTCCTTGTTTCCTGGCATGTTCAGCTACATATAAATCGTTTAATATAAATGCCTTCTTCATCGCTACAGATGAAAAAATAGGATATAACTGAACAAACCCAACTGGCTGTTCATTTACATAAGCTAGAAAAATAATCGACTCCTCTTTCTTTAAACGCTCCGTTAGAAAGTGCTCTGCTTGTTCTAAGTCGGATTGTTGACCATAAAATTCACGATATGCATTAAATAATGGCACCACATCTCCTACTGTTGCTAATGTTACTGTGCAAATATCCATTGATTCTCTCCCCATTTCTATTTTTATGTAATTCTTGTATTATGATAAAAAACAATCTGACATCTAAAAAGAAACAGTTTCAAATATTTCAACATGTCAAGGAGGTCCTATATGGATGATTTTATTTTTTTATTGACGAATGAAGAGCCAAAATATAAACAAATTTACCAGCAAATCAAATCGTTAATTGAGCAAGGGAGGTTGACAACGAATGATACGCTCCCTTCTATTCGAAGGCTTGCCGATACTTTACATGTCAGTCGGAATACAACATTGACTGCTTATGAACAGCTCGTAGCGGAAGGATACATACGTGGTGAAGGACGGAAAGGTTATTTCGTTAATGAAATTGAGCAAGTTTTTTTACATGATGAGGAACGTCCAAACCTTATTCAAAAAGCAAACAATCGTGAAGATATCATCATTGACTTTCGAGCTGGTGCTGTCGATCAACAGCATTTCCCCTTGAAAGCATGGAGACAAATAGCCAATCAAGTTTTACCTTTTAAAAATTGCTATGAATATGGCGACCCTTTCGGTGAACCACTTTTAAAAGAACAGCTTGTGCATTATTTGCTACAAGCACGTGGAGTTTATGTCAATGCAGAGGACATTATTATCGGTAGTAGTACGCAACAAATGTTAATTTATCTAGGCTTTCTGTTAAAACAGGACTTTACAAGTATTATTTTGGAGGACCCAGGTTACAACGGTGCACGAGAGGCATTTAAGTTACAAGGCTTTGAAATAGAGACATTACAAGTGTTAGAAAACGGTGCACAGCTACAGCAGCTAGCACATTTCTATTCGCGCTTAATGTATGTCACACCATCCCATCATTTTCCGTATGGTGTTTCCATGAGCATTCAACAACGACAAACGTTAATTCAATGGGCAAAAAATGTTGATGGCTATATTTTAGAGGATGACTATGACAGTGAATTTCGATATACACAGCAACCATTTCCTGCTCTCGCCTCTATTGATAAGTCACGTGTTATCTATATGGGGACATTTTCAAAATCGTTTTTACCAGCCATTCGGTTGAGCTATATGGTGCTACCGAAAGCACTTGTTCATTCATATAAGGAACGCTTTGCTCAATTTGAACATAATGCTTCGTCTTTACATCAACTCACAATGGCCACATTCATGGCACAAGGTGAATGGACACGACATATTAAAAGAATGCGTATCACCTATAAACATAAAATAAACGGCCTTGTAGATGAGCTTAACAAGCAATTCGGAGAAAAAATTACGATATTAGGAGAGCAATCTGGGTTATATATATTGGTGAAGGTGCATACACAACTTTCAGAAGAGCAGCTCATTCAGAATGCACAGCAATACGGAGTCAAAGTCTATCCTACGAGCCCCTATTTTCTACAACAGCCTAGCTCTGAACCAATTGTACAATTAGGCTTTAGTAAGTTAAAAATGGAGGAGATCATACTCGGTGTAGATCTGCTAAAAAAAGCTTGGCTAACTCAAAAATAAGCCATAACCGCAATGGTTATGGCTACTCATTTTCTCTATAATCATATGTTTCATCAGGCAAATCCAATGTAAATCCATTTGTATCCCCTAAACTGTTTATAAAGGGACGATTTCAGCGGAGTAGTTGTTTCCTGAATTAGGAAATTACTTGTTCGCACGGGCAGTTCTTTGGGGATCTGAGCAGTTTTCCTTTGAACCCGAGCCTTTTCGTTGATTCAAGATTCTCTCTCTTCATTAAATAACTCTGAAAAAATAGTTTCCGGTGCGCTTAAAAAACGTTTTGTGACAATGTAATGGATCGTATCCTCATAGCGAATAGACTCAATTTCCCCATCATCAAAACTGTAGATAGTAGCTTTTGGATAGCCAAGTAAAATGGGTGAGTGTGTGGCAATAATAAACTGTGCCTCGTGCTCTAAATCTTTCATAATTTTCAATAGGCTGAGCTGTCTCGTTGGTGACAATGCCGCTTCAGGCTCATCCAATAAATAGATTGCCTTCCCTTTAAATCGATTCATAAATAACGATAAAAAGGACTCGCCATGTGATTGATGATGTAACGACTTGCCACCAAAAGCAGCATACTTATTTGGATGATTTTCTAATAAATCAATATGACTCGCAAATTGATAAAACGTTTCTGAGCGAAGGAAAAAGCCATTTGAAATTTTCGGCCACCAGGATAAACGAATATAATCCCCAAGTGACGATTCCGCTTTATGTACTTCATATAAATTTTGGCGACCGCCTCCCGCTGTATTAAAATCACAACGATCCGCAATAGCCTCCAATAGTGTTGATTTCCCAGAGCCATTTTCCCCTACAAAGAAGGTCACATTCGTAGGAAACTCTAGCTCCTGTAACTCCTGCAAACTCGGTATGTTAAATGGATACTGGTCTTTATCCACAATGTTGTCCTGTAATACCTTACATGATTTTAAATACATTTCATTTCCTCCCTTACTACTATTATAACGCCTTATGCTACTACGAAACTGCCCTTTCACCCAAAGTTTATGACGATTCAGGAAAGCATTGCGATAATTAAAAATCAGAATATTTCAACCACCCATCATAAACTCAACATTATCATTAACATTGAACACTGTAGAATCCCTAGTTGTATAAATACGATATATTGCATGTAAACCCCTTACTGATACTATAAGAATCTGTGAAATATTTCCCGAGAAATAAATAAAAAACATGTCGAAAGTTGCAATAAAAAATAATAAAATTATGCCATATAATAGCGATATACCAAAAAACATTGAAGAAGACCAATTATCCTCATTTATCCATTTAGAATACATTGTGCAAAAAACCGCTCTATCAAGCACCCTTGCTAATTTCCCATTAACAACTACTAATAGTACAAACAATGAGTGTACCCTTGACACTATCTGATACTGGCTTTTCGAAATAAACGCTACAAAAATAATCGTCATTGGCTTTTTTGTGATTCCCATTCTTTTACCTCTCTTTTTCTTACCGTAAACCCTTCAAACCGTGCTTTTAATCTAGCTTACCGATGTGATTCCGTATCGGAGTATTTACTTGTGCGTCTCTCCAATTCCGCATATACAATCGAAAATTTCCCAAATAAAAACTACTGAACGCCTTCATAAATGGTTTGCGATGATTTTCACAAGCCTTCATCACAACGAAACTACATTCATTACTACTTTTTTTCATTAAGCTTCTATTGATTAAAAGCACAAAATCCAAATAGCTTGCCTTAAATTCATAATTGTTCTATACAAAAGGTCCTTTTCATACATTGAGTAAAACCTTCACCATGCTCATACCCCTGTAACACCCCTGACTCTATTAAGTTTTAAAAGATTCAAGCTTTTTTCTAGGCAAAATAAAAAAGTTATAAGGAGAAAAAATATGTTTGTAACTCATTTTTACGAAAACAAAACGTCCGTTTTAAGCCAGCTACTTGTAAGTTTACCTGCTGTTGAAGAGAACATAAAAATTAAAGGACGTAAAGCAAAAGTTGTTCAGGTTGCTCAAATAGACAACAACAACTATCATGTACGTATCATTTTTGAAAAACTGCCTAAAAAAGTACCACTTAAAGAACTTGGGAAGAAAAAGAGATAGCCCCTTTCGATTTATGTAACAACGCTAAAAAGTGGGGATCGAACTATAAGAAATAATCAACTGCAAACTATTCTCAATTCATAATAAATTTATTCTAGCAAAACGATTGACTTTTTAATTGATAACAATTATCATTATCAATAGATTATTTCTTTTCTCCATATTGCTTAATTCAGAATCCCCCCTTTTTTTTGAAATAAGCATGTATCAAACGGATATTCTTACATCAGACTAAGAATATCCGTTTTTTTAACTTTAATTTAGATAGAGAAGAGTTACATAAATAAAGGAGCTGTTTTACATGGATTATCGTATTGAAAAAGACACTATGGGTGAAATTAAAGTACCTGCAGATAAAATTTGGGGTGCTCAAACGCAGCGCAGTAAAGAAAATTTCCAAATTGGTACAGAACAAATGCCGATTGAGCTTATTCAAGCAATGGCAATTTTAAAGAAAAGTGCTGCTATCGCCAATAGTAAACTAGGCAAGCTTTCAGCTATAAAAACCAATGCAATTGTGCAAGCAGCTGATGAAATTTTAAATGGTCAATGGGATGATCAATTCCCTCTTGTCGTTTGGCAGACTGGAAGTGGTACACAGTCAAATATGAACGTCAACGAAGTAATTGCACACCGAGCAAACCAAATTTTACAAAATGCTGGTGAGGCTGATCGTATTCACCCTAACGATGATGTCAACAAATCTCAAAGCTCAAACGATACTTTCCCAACAGCTTTGCATATTGCTGCCGTGTTAAAAGTTGAGGATTATTTACTACCTCGTCTGCGCTTTCTAAAAGAAACACTTAATGACAAAGCAGAAAAGTTTAAAGATATTATTAAAATTGGACGTACACATTTACAAGATGCAACACCACTAACTTTAGGTCAAGAAATTAGTGGCTGGGCTGCAATGCTTGCTAAATCTGAACATATGATTATCCAAAATATCGAATATATGAAGGAACTTGCAATTGGTGGAACAGCAGTAGGTACTGGTATTAACGCACATCCTGAATTTGGTGAGCGTGTAGCAGCAGAAATTAGTGAATTGACAGGAAAACATTTTACTTCTGCAGCAAATAAATTCCATGCACTAACAAGTCATGATGAAGCCGTTGTCGCACACGGCGCATTAAAGGCTCTTGCAGCTGACTTAATGAAAATAGCCAATGATGTACGCTGGTTAGCAAGTGGCCCTCGTTCTGGTATTGGTGAAATTACAATTCCAGAAAACGAACCAGGTTCATCCATTATGCCTGGTAAAGTGAATCCAACGCAAAGTGAAGCGATGACAATGGTTGTCACACAGGTTGTTGGGAATGACGCAACAATTGCTTTTGCCGCCTCCCAAGGTAATTTTGAGCTAAATGTCTTCAAACCAGTAATTATTTATAACTTCATACAATCAACTCGCCTACTAGCAGACACGATGAAATCATTTAATGATCATTGTGCTGAAGGAATTGAGCCAAATAAAGAAGTGCTTGACCATAATTTACAAAATTCATTAATGCTTGTAACAGCATTAAATCCATATATCGGTTATGAAAATGCAGCAAAAATCGCGAAAAAGGCTCACAAAGAAGGCACTACATTGAAAGAAGCTGCAATTGCAACAGGTTTACTGACAGAGGAACAGTTTGACGAGTACGTGGATCCTGCGACGATGATTTATCCAAACGTAAAATGATGTAGGTGCAAGTTGAACACACAACACCTTCAAAACAGTGAAATTTCAACGTTTTGAGATAATAAACTCCCTTATTTACTTAGCAAGTTGGTATATATTACGACATGCTTTTGGGGCTAAGTGAGAGGTAAATTAATAACGCTTTGATGAATATGTTTACAGAAATGTATAAGTAGGATTGGGGTAAACTCCCAGTCCTTTTTATTTTTCCCCCACAAAAAAACACCTGCGTAGCAAGTGCGCTTTTAAAAACCCTCGTTTTGGATAGGATTGCATTTGTATTTAGCCAAAAAATATGCCGCTAAATGTTAAGCTAATATCACCTTTTTTATTTATTGGGGTAGCGTCAGGAAAATGCGGATTACAACGATAAGAAAATTCCAAATTAAAAAGCCCAACTTCTCTACAAATCAAAATAGAGAAATTGAGCTTTTCAGTTACTTCATCTATTTATTGAATTCATTAACTGGAAGAAGTATTCAGGTTTATGAGTCTTATTTAGGTTATACCATGAATGTAATGCATCTGGTGTAAAAACATCTATTATTTTCAGTACCTCCATTGCAAATTCCAGAGGAGCTATTCCTGATGCAGTAACTAAATTCGCATCAGATACCGCAGATCCCAACTCATAGAACTTTTCTCCTTTATAGTTAGGACATACCATTTTAGTATATTCTAAGTTATTACTTGTATGCTTTCTAGTATCTAAGTATCCCATATTCGCGAGGCCCTCAGTTGCACCACAAATTGCAGCAACAATAGTGCCAATCTTTAAAGCTTGGCCAATTCTTTCCAAGATAGGTTGATGAATTACTTCACTCCAAGTAGTCCCTCCTGGTAAAATTAAAAGATCTTTACTCTCAAAAGTACATTCATCAAGGGAAATATCTGGTTTTATGCTCAGTCCTCCCATAGTAGTAATCATATCTTTATTAGCTCCTACTGTAATTACCTTTAAAGGTGCTAAATCTTTTTTGAAATATCTTCCTGAGTTTAGTTCAGCAATTAAATATCCATATTCCCAGTCCGACATTGTATTAAATACATATAGAAAAACTTTTTTTGTTTGCATCCAATAACACTCCCAATCACGATTGATATAGCTATTATAAGATAACTTCCCTGACAGTTAACGTCAGGGAAGTTATCATACTTGATGAAATTTTATTAATTCCGACAGAACTTCTATAAGTCTTTTCTTAAGACTGATTGGCTCAATAACTTTAATAGATTTATTGTACGGTAAAAGTAAATAAGGTACATATGTATGTATTATATCTTTTTCAAGAAGAAAAACTGCTTGATTTGAAGTCCGTTCTTGTAAATAATGTCCTAAAAACCAATGTTGGCAAATATCAGCCAATACACTTTTATCCCCATTAATAACCAAAGAAATAATCCCTTCCTTATCTTCTATAGTTGGAAGAAGATTTTTTATAAAAAAGTCACGTGCTGAAAAATTTTCTGGCCGGTTAAACTTATTTTCGGTTAGCATTAGACTTTCAATTCGATCTACTCTAAAACTACGGATATCATTCCTAAGATGACAAAATCCAATCACATACCACTTATTATTCCAATAGATAATTCTGTACGGATCGACCAATCTATAATTTAATTGCTT
>Ga0213824_1001892_pt1 | contig 10982 bp, 10 predicted proteins | sample MC6MC0906MG_FD_179892 | JGI IMG/M metagenome (GOLD analysis project Ga0213824, IMG submission 179892) | Enriched soil aggregate microbial communities from Iowa State University, Ames, United States - MC6-MC0906-MG | ecosystem: Environmental > Terrestrial > Soil > Unclassified | place: USA: Iowa...
ATGAGATCGTTGATATGCTGCTCAGCCAGATTCTTGAAGATATCGATTATTCAGGCAGCGAAGTAGCAGTTATGATTAATGGAGCCGGCGGAACACCGTTAATGGAGCTTTATATCATTAACAATCGTGTTTCTGATGTTCTTGCAGAAAAAGGGATACGGATACATAAAACCTTTGTCGGAGAATATATGACTTCCATCGAGATGCAGGGCTTTTCAATCTCCCTCCTTCGCCTGGATGATGAAATGAAGCAGCTGCTGGATGCGGCCGCAGATACACCGGCTTGGAATTAAAGGGATATTTTTATGTATTTTTTCAGTCCCCGCTTATTGCGGGGACTTTGTCAATGTAAATTTGTATCAGGAAAGGTGGATTGCCATGGCAGACAGTAAAAAGGTATTGAAGATCATTCAAGCAATCAGTTTAAAAATGGAAGAACAAAAGGATTATCTTACGGAGCTGGACCAGCCGATTGGTGACAGCGATCATGGTATTAACCTGGCCCGTGGTTTTGCTGCGGTAAATGAAAAGCTTTCCGGTTTGGAAGGCAAGGATATCGGGACCATATTAAAGACAGTAGGTATGACCCTTGTTTCCACTGTCGGCGGAGCTTCTGGTCCGTTATACGGATCTGCTTTCATGAAGGCCGGACAGGCCATGGCTGGAAAAGAAGATGCGGACATCACCGATTTTCTGACGATCATAAAGACTGCCATCGAAGCAGTAGAACTTCGTGGTAAGGCAGTGGTAGAGGAGGCGACTATGCTGGATGCCATGGTACCGTCCTATCAGGCGATGGAACAAGCTGTCAAAGAAGGGAAAGCGGCAGAGGAAGTTCTTAACGCCGGAGTCAAGGCAGCATGGTCCGGAGCGGAGCATACGAAGGATCTGATTGCCACCAAAGGCCGGGCCAGTTATGTGGGTGAACGGGGTCTGGGGCATCAGGACCCGGGGGCTACGTCTTATTCTTTTATGTTGGAAGAGATTTCTAAGGTAGCAGGCTGAAGGGAGGTGTAACATTGTATGGTTGGATTAGTCATCGTATCTCATAGTGATTCGCTGGCAAAAAGTGTGGTGGAACTGACAAAAATCATGGCGTCCAATGCGCAGATTGTCTCGGCCGGTGGACTCGAAGACGGAAGCTTTGGCACCAGCTTTGAGAAAATCAAGGCTGCGATTGAATCTGTTTATACCGACGACGGAGTACTGGTGCTCATGGATATGGGCAGCGCTGTCATGACCACTGAGATGGTAATCGAAATGCTGGAGGACAAAAAGGTGGAAATGGTAGATTGCCCATTAGTTGAGGGCGCGGTTGTTGCCTCCATTGATGCGGCTGCCGGAATGGATTTTGAAGCGATTAAGGCAGATCTTTCTAAAGTAGGAGGAACCAGGAAGTTTTAAATAGGGCGATAAGAGAGCTATGGACCACGATAAATAATGGTAACATAGCTCTTTTGGCATATCAGTATTGGATAAAGTAATCTAAAACCAAGAACACACTGAATGGGGAGGCTGACATATATGAGACGGCAATTCGATAAGCAGGTGAAGCAGATAAAAAAAGATGAATATAAATTGCTTAATAAAAAGGAAAATCCATTGTTAAAAGCTTCCATAGAGCCTGTTGCTGATAAAATTCAAAGTTATATTCCCGGCAAACTGAAAACCGCCCTGGAGACGGCATTCTATAAAGGCTTCCGGCTGGTTTTTGAAAAAGGATATATTTATATAGAGAAAACTTATGATAAAGATAAAATACAGCTGGAATATGATTTAAATAATTATGCCATTGACAAAGTAACCAAAAGAAAATATTTGAAACGCCTGGACCGGCATTCCAAGCAGTCCCAGATGTTTAATTCTTCTATTTCTGTACTGGAAGGAGGAGTTTTGGGAGCATTGGGAATCGGCTTGCCGGATATTCCGCTTTTTTTATCTCTAGTCATGAAATCTATTTATGAAATTGCATTAAGTTATGGATATCGTTATGAAACAGAGGAAGAAAAAGCTTATATCCTGCTTTTGATCTGTACTGCAATGTCGAAACAGGAGCAGCAGAAAGAATTTTATCAAAAGCTTGAAAAATTAGGCCAGGACATCGATGATAAGAGGATTCCGGTAATTGACTTGGAAGAACTTATAAAAACCACAGCAGGAATGCTATCGGAGTCGCTGTTAGTCGCAAAATTCATACAGGGGATCCCATTGTTAGGAGCGGTGGGTGGCGTTGTAAATTACAACATCATTCGTAAGATAAGCAAATTTGCCGGCGTGAAATATAAAAAGAGATATTACATGAATAAACAAAAACATTGATACCCTACGCTTGTCCGCGGGGATTGAAAGTGCGTAGGATGATTCGAAATAACTGAGGATAAAGAAGTTGACAAATTTAGAATATACACTATACTTACAATAAAAGAAATATAGATTTCTTGCATGGGGATGATGATGGATGTATATTGTGGCTTATCGCTTGTTAAATTTACTAAATGACTGTGAGTTTGATTCTACAGATGCGCATATTGCGAAACGTTTACTGGATATGATATACGAGGTTGAGTTTTTGCCGATTGACCAGGTCGCAAATAGATGCCACATTTCCAAGTCAACACTTTCTAAATTCATAAAGCGCCTTGGCTTTGAGGATTACAAAGAGTTTAGGGATAATGTGAGGAATGAGAAGAAACGAAGTAAATATACCGGAAATGAACAAAAATTGTCAATGAACGAATTTATTGAAGCACAAGGAATTGAACGATATTTGAATGTTCTTTCTGGGGATATTAAGAATTTCCTGTCGGGAATTAACATGGGGCAGATTCAAAAGCTGGCAGAGGCTATTTATGAATATGATAAAATTGCTGCATTCGGAGCCGTTTATTCAGAAACGGTTGCTATGGATTTTATGTATATGTTTGCAGAGGAGCGAAAATATATAAAAACAAATCTCTTTGATATAAAGCAGGAGCAATTTATTAATCAGGCAGACGAGGATACTCTGATTATTATATTCTCCAATTCAGGCCAGTACATTTATAGGGATGGGATGAAAGCTTTGAATTCTTCCAAATTATTTATCAAAAAAACGAAGGGTCGGATAGCTCTCATCACCTCGAATAAAGAGGCTGCGTATGACCCATGTATCACGTATCCTGTCTTATATCACTTAACGACGGTAGTGCAGAATCATTTGATGATTGAGCGCATCGTCGTGAATCTGATTGTGGACTGCTACAGAAAAATCAAAAAAGAGAAAAGAGAAAATAGTTAAAATGAGAAAAGGCAGACTTTCATGAGGAGTCTGTTTTTTTTGTGAGAAATGACTAAATTATGTTTGTACAATTAAGGGGAAGTTGCTAAAAAAGTTTCCAAAAAGCGAAATTCAAAGATTTTTATTGTGTTTTTATTTATAATAAGTTTCAAGTTATTATGCATAGTAAATTGTAAAATTCAGTCATGAAAGGAGTAAAAGATGTACGGCTACTAATGACCGTAAATTATGGGGAGGGTGACATAGCCAATAAAAAGATAGTGAAAACGTTAGGAGGAAGGGATATGTATTATATTATTGCTTCACATGGGGAATATGCTGATGCTTGTAAAAAGAGCTGCGAAATGATTACCGGAGCAGCACCCCAGTTTTCAGTGGTGACATTTACAGAAGAAATGACGAAAGAATCGGTTGAGAATGCCTACAGAAAGATTATTGCAGAAAAAGGAGAGGAACAGTGCCAGGCAATTATTTCTGACATAAAGGGGGGGACGCCTTATAATGCAGCAATTGCTATAAGACATGAGTATCCAACAATTGCACTGGTATCAGGACTATGTCTGGGTATGATGATTGCATTGAATATAGGTGATACGTTAGAGAGTGCGATTGAACAGTCAAGAGAAATAATTACCGGAGAAGGGGTATCCTCTGAAAATCAGTCAAAGGAAGTTGTTGAATCTGCTGAGCCGGTGGATAATAACGGTATTGTGAATTTCAGGCTGGATGAACGTTTGATTCACGGTCAGGTGGCAACCTTCTGGACACGTACCCTTGGCGTCACAAGGATTATGATAGTAGACAACGACATCCTTAGTGATGAGATCAGCAAAAAGGCTCTGCAGGCAGCAGTTCCCTCAGGGATCAGGCTAAGTGTCCTGTCAGTAGCTTCCGCAGCGAGGAAGCTGAACAATGGTACTTACACAGGACAGAGGGTATTCCTCATTGTAAGGAGGACGAATACAATCCGTGAGCTGCTTGAAGCAGGGGTCAAAGTAAAAGAAGTAAACATTGGGAACATGGGAGTGAAAAACGGACGGAAACAAATATTTAAATCCGTTTACTGCACGAAGGAAGAACTGAAGGATATTCAGGATATAGAGAAATCCGGAGTGTTAGTATATGCCCAGATGGTACCGAATGACGATAAGAAGAAATTTACATCTTTTATAAATTAAAGAGGAGGCATAGGGAATGGGAATTCAAGTGTGGCAGATAATGGTATTGACATTTTTAGCTTTCTTTTTTATTTGTGAAGGCTTATCTACATCTATATTTGCAAACCAGCCGGTTATCATAGGGACAATTACCGGTATTGTTATGGGGGATATAGGAACCGGATTAGCAGTAGGGGCGACCCTTCAGCTGATGATCCTGGGAGTGGGTACATATGGGGGGGCATCCATACCTGATTATGTGACTGGTGCCATGATTGGGACCGTATTTGCAATCACGTCAGGAAAGGGAATGGAGTTTGGTATGGGACTGGCGGTGCCTGTAGGACTCTTGATGGTACAGCTGGATGTCCTTGCAAGATTTTCCAATGTGTTCTTTTCTAAGAGAGTTGAAGCAGCAATCGAAAGAATGGACTTTAAGGGGATGGCGAGGAATACATGGCTGGGAGCTTTTTCATGGGGGCTTTCCAGAGCGATTCCAGTTTTTCTGATGTTAATTTTCGGGCAGAATCTTGTTAACGCCATTACAGAGTATATGCCGGAATGGTTAATGAGCGGTCTGTCAGTTGCAGGAGGACTGCTTCCTGCAGTTGGTATTGCAATCCTTTTAAGATATCTTCCTGTTAAAAATTATATTGCTTATCTGCTCATTGGATTCATTGCAGCAGCGTATTTAAAAGTACCAATGGTTGGAGTGGCAATCATGGGAGTGGCGCTGGCTATCATCGCATTTAAGCAGGAAGCGGCGAAAAACCAGAACGTTGTTGTAGTAAATCAGGGTGCAGTTCAGGAGGGATTGTTAGATGGAGAATATGAAGACTAATCAGGAAAAGATTACTAGCCAGGATATAAACAGTGTAAGCAAACGATGGATTCTGGCATCACAGATTACATGGAATTATGAAAAAATGATGGCAATAGGCTATCTGTATTCCATACTCCCAGTCTTACGTAAATTATATAAAAAAGAAGAAGAGTTAAAAGCAGCAATGAAAAATCATGTGCAGTTTTTTAATACGACTCCACATATGGGCGGATTTATTCTAGGCATTGATATTGCAACAGAGGCAGAAGGAAAAAACAGCAGCAAAGATGGAGTTGAAACAGCAAATGGTATTAAAACCGGTCTGATGGGGCCTTTTGCAGGCGTTGGTGATACCATATTTGGAGTCCTGATCCCTACGATTTGCGGTTCTATAGCCGCTTATATGGGACAGCAGGGTAATGTAACTGGTGTCGTTATCTGGATATTGGTTAATATTGCAATCATGGTATTCCGTTATTTGACAGTAGGAATTGGATACAGAGAGGGTACAAAATTAATTGCTTCAGCAAAAGATAAGCTGGATGCATTAACAAGTGCTGCAACACTGCTTGGCATTACCGTGGTCGGTGCTTTGATTCCGACTGTAGTCAGAGCAAATATTACAGCAACCTTTACAACAGGAGAAGTTACTTTGGCAGGACAGGACATATTAGATCAGATCATGCCAAGCCTTGTTCCGGTTCTGATTGTAGCCGCGATCTATGTTTTACTTGGAAAGAAAAAGATGACCTCTACGAAGGCAATCTTAATTGTTATGGCGGCTTCCATCATTTTTGCAGCAATTGGATTTTTGGGATAAACAGACAACATACCATTCCCGGCAGAGGAGAGGAATGATCCGGTCAGGGAATGGTGGAACATGAAATGATACAGTAAGGAGAGAGATTATGGGATTAGAGTTTTTTAACAAATCAAAAAAGATTATGGAACAACTGGAAGCAGCGGAACAGGAGCACATTCATGAGGCGGCCTTACTGGTTTCTGATTCTATCAGAAAAGGAGGGATCCTGCAGGCATTTGGAAGTGGGCATTCCTATGCAGGTGCAATAGAAGTATGCGGGAGAGCCGGAGGTTTAATTCCAAGCAAGCTTATCCGTGACAAAGCAGAAGGAATGTATGAGAGTGTGGAAGGAAATGCACCGTTTTTAATGCGCCAGGTGAACATAGGAGAGAATGATATTTTCGTACTGATCTCTAACTCCGGCAGAAACCCGTTTGCAATAGAAATGGCTGATTACATAAAGAAAAAAGGTAACAAGCTAATAGTAGTAACTGCATTGGAGGTATCAAAAAGTTCAACCTCCAGACATTCTTCCGGTAAGCTTCTATATGAGTTCGCAGATGTGGTTTTGGATAACCATTCCACATTTGGGGATGCTGCCTTGGAAGTTGAAGGGCTGGACTATAAAGTCTGTGGTACCTCTTCGCTCAGCACATGCCTTCTTCTGCAGCAAATGATTTATGAAGCGGTGCAAGATATGATGTCGAAAGGATATGAGCCTCCGGTTTACAAGAGCGCTAATATTGACGGTGGAAGAGAATTTAATAATACTCTTGAACAGAGATATGCGGATAGAATCTGGCATATTTAATAACAAAGAGTGCCTGCGATTTACCTTTACGCTCATTTAAGGTAAGAAGTTATGGTTTAAAACATATTAGCGATAGAATAGGCAGGCGAGTTTCTGGTAAAATAATGATTCTGAGAGTATGAGGTTATTATGAAACATTCGGTATTAGAAGTATGTGCAGATTGTGTGCAGTCTGCGGTAAATGCGGATAACGCAGGAGCAGACAGGATTGAGCTTTGCAGCAATCTGGTAATCGGAGGTGTGACTCCAGGAATTGCGCTGTTTAAGCTGGTAAAAAAATATACGGATATTAAAGTCCGTGTCCTTTTGCGTCCCAGATACGGTGATTATTGTTATAATGCCTATGAATTCGAACAATTAAAAGAAGAAGTACAGATGTATCGTGAGTTGGGAGCTGACGGTGTGGTAATGGGAATCTTAAGACCGGATGGCAGGCTGGATGTGGAAAGAATGTCCGAGCTGGAAAGATTAGCCGGAAACATGGACACTGCATTGCACAGAGCATTTGATGCCTGCATAAACCCAATGGAAACGATGGAACAGGCAGTTTCTTTAGGAATGAAAACCATTTTGACTGGAGGACAATGTGGAAGTGCATGGGACGGCAGAGAGATGTTAAAAGAGCTTTATGAGAAAAGTGCAGGAAGAATCGAAATCCTGGCAGCAGGAGGAATTAATGCTGATGTAATGGATAAATTAATTCCGCTTACAGGAATCACCTCTATTCATATGTCCGGAAAAATTGAGGTGGACAGCATGATGACATATCGAAAAGCAGGAAGCAGCATGGGGCTTCCTGAAAGAGATGAATATGCCCTATGGCAGACATCAGAAGAAAAAGTAAAACAGGCTGTTCAAGTTTTAAAAAATGTTCAGAATAAATAGAGCGGTATATATAGATTCCGGCTGGGGCTGTGCACTAATTATTTAGTACACAGCCCTTTGTATTAGTTAATCTGAACAATGTTAAGCCTATATTTCGGATTTTTGGAGTGTGTATTTAGAAGTTATTATACATATTGCATAAAATAAAACTAAATAAATCGCATGTATTGACATAAAATCACTATTGTGATAATTTAATTATAGAACGTTCTTATTTTTTTATTCTATTCCGGGCACGTGCCCAATAAGGCCAAATGAGGATATGTTCGATAGATAGGGGCATGCCGTGAGCAAGTGGCGAAGCGGATTGCGAATATCCGATTGACTAACGATTTATTTAAAATATTTTTTTTACACTATTTCGGGCACGTGCCCGAATGCATGGAGGACTGAAGTGAAAATTACGAACATGGAATATCTGGGTGATGAGATTGATGTAAGCAGTGCATTTTATACACTAGGCAATACCTATTTTTTAGCAAGTGATCTTACGGATTATGACCCGGAACGGCAAAGTGGTACATTAAATTTTTTACGTATGGAGAGAAAAGGAAGATATTCTTTTGTCGGCTGCTCGGCGCAATTTGAAAAAGCAACCTCATGGACATTTCCGGCGGTTTATCCGGAAAATCCTGCTTTTCGTATACAATTTCTTTTTTATGCAGCAAACATTTTTCGCATGTATATCGTGTTTGATGATCATGTACCTGAAGCGGTGGAATCCCCTATCCTTGAGCCAATAAGCGAATATACACAGGTTCATGCGATGCAGTATGAAAATGATGTAATATTATCCACCACAGAAATGTCCGTCCATATCAGTTTTTCCCCGTTTCGTGTTACGCTGAAGGATAAAAATGGAAAATTGTTAACAAGGACCCTGAACACTACGGACAGTGCTTGTCTCCATAATGATAAAATGATTCCTCTTTCTTTTGTTCAATCATACACTACACGCAGTAAGCAATCAGCTATTAGCCTTAGTCTTATGCCGGATGAGCACATTTATGGGAGCGGAGAGAGTTTTACAAGACTTGACAAAACTGGCCAGCGACTGACCTTATATACAAAGGATCCTCACGGAAGTGAAACACGGGAGATGTATAAACCTATTCCATTTTATATGAGTTCCAGAGGTTATGGTGTTTTTACACATACTTCCACACCCTGCGTATTTGATTTCGGCAGCGATTATCAGGAGGCCCAGACTGTTTTTGTCGGTGAAAATGCGTTGGATTTGTTTTTTATCACTGGCGATCCAAAAGAAGTGCTTACAGGCTACACTAATCTGACAGGAAAAAGTCCTTTGCCGCCCTTATGGAGCTTTGGTTTGTGGATGAGCCGGATTACTTACCGTTCCGAGAAAGAGGTACGTGAAGTAATAAATAAGTTACAAGAAAATCAGATCCCATGTGATGTGATTCACCTGGACACTGGATGGTTTGAGGAAGAATGGAATTGTGATTATAAATTCTCCTATGAGCGATTTCCTGATCCTCAAAAAATGATACAGGATTTAAGGCAGGATGGTTACCGTATCTCCTTATGGCAATTGCCTTATTTTACACCTACCAATCGGTTGTTTAAGGAATTGTGTCAAAATAAACTTGCCGTAGTTAATGCAGATGGAGCATTGCCAGCTGAGGATGCCGTTCTTGACTTTTCTAATCCGCAGACAGTTACATGGTATCAGGAAAAATTGAAAACATTATTTCAGCAGGGAGTTTCAGCCATAAAAGCTGATTTCGGAGAAGCTGCTCCGATTACCGGTGTATATCATTCTGGCAAGTCCGGATTCTATGAACATAATTTATACCCATTACGGTATAATAAGGCGGTTTTCGATGCGACAAAAGAATCCAAAGGAGAAGCTGTTATCTGGGCTCGCAGCGCATGGGCTGGAAGCCAGCGGTATCCCATTCATTGGGGCGGTGATACGGAAAATACCGATATGGGCATGCTTTCCGTTTTACGTGGAGGGCTATCTTTGGGAATGAGTGGTTTTTCCTACTGGAGCCATGATATTGGAGGATTTGTCCGTCAGACTCCGGAAGAATTATATCGCAGATGGATGTTTATGGGGATTTTTACCTCTCATATGCGCTGCCATGGAGCCGCACCCAAAGAACCTTGGGCCTTTTCGGACAGTTTCCTGGGTTTGTTCCGGCGTCAGATGCAGTTCCGTTACCGCCTGATGCCCTATATTTTCGGACAGGCCATAAAATGCAGTGAATTAGGGCATCCAATGATGCGTGCAATGTTCTTGGAATTTCCGGACGATCCGGGGTGTAATAGCATTGAGGATCAATATATGTTTGGAGATGATATTTTAGTCGCCCCTTTGTTTACAGAAATCCGGGAACGGAACGTTTACCTGCCGGAAGGTGAATGGATTGAACTGTTTACCCGGCGTGTTTATAAAAGTGGCTGGTCAAAAATCCAGGCTGGTGACATGGAAGGGATAGCATTAGTACGGGAAGGAACTGTTATCCCTATGGTTGAAGCAGCCCTGACTACCGATATGATAAATTGGTCTACGCTGAAATATTACTGGTTTACACAGCAGAAGGACAAAGTACAAGGAACTATAGTGGATTACTTCAAAAGGCGAACTATGCCGGCAACTTTGGAAGCTTTAAAAGACGAAAAAATAGTAGCAGCAGAGGGTAACTCTATTTAAAGGAGGGTTTCATGAATCAAAATAGCATAAAACTTGGCAGGCTGAACGCACGGCAGAAAGAAAGACTGGTGGGTTACGCATTCATTGCTCCGGCTCTTATTTATATGTTACTAATGATTGGGTATCCTGTACTATACAATATTGCCATCAGCTTTACGGATCTTTCTGCCTTTAATCTCGCCCAGGGAAAATCTAAGAATTTTATCGGGTTTAAAAATTATAAGGCTATATTTTCTAATCCCTCTATGTATGTCGCAATCAGGAACACAACGATTTACACAGTGATCAGTATTAGCATTCAGTTTACCCTGGGGTTGTTATTTGCCCTTTTATTCAGTAAAAAGTTTGCTATTGCAAAACCTCTTCGGGGGGCTTTGGTTATCAGTTGGATGATGCCTATAACGGTTACTGCATTGTTATTTAAATACATGCTTAGCCCTGATGTGGGGGTCATTAATTATTTTCTGGTGCAGTTGGGAGTCATTAAAGAGCCAATACCGTGGCTTTTGAAGACATCAACAGCTATTTGGGGCCCCATTATGGCTAA
>Ga0213824_1001897_pt1 | contig 10966 bp, 13 predicted proteins | sample MC6MC0906MG_FD_179892 | JGI IMG/M metagenome (GOLD analysis project Ga0213824, IMG submission 179892) | Enriched soil aggregate microbial communities from Iowa State University, Ames, United States - MC6-MC0906-MG | ecosystem: Environmental > Terrestrial > Soil > Unclassified | place: USA: Iowa...
TTTTAAAAGAACGCTGGTATGATGCGCGGCATTGGAGAGATGCCGGAGTGGTCGAACGGGACGGATTCGAAATCCGTTGTACTGGCAACAGTACCTAGGGTTCAAATCCCTATCTCTCCGCCATACGTGAAGTAGACAAAGCCCCCGAAAACGTTGAGTTTTCGGGGGCTTTTTCGTTGCTGCTCGAAAAATTAGGGCATTTTTAGGGCAATAACTTCACCCCCCAGTCCGCAGCAGACCCTCGTAGGGCAATGTTCTTTAGGTCTTGAACCGGCCTGAAGCTTCCCGATACCATGGCATTTTGTCACTATGGTGGTGGCGGCGCTGCTATGAACTCCTCTAATGCTTCCAAGTAGAACCGCACGGGTCCAGCGGACATCACCGTGGGTCTTCGAGGATAATTCTATTCTGTACGCCATTGAGCTGAGTAGCCCCTTATAGATTTCGAAGTTTTATCTAAATTAGTTAGCTAAGTATAGGTTGTGAATTATGTTGAAAGTACGGCTAGATAATCGCAGGCTAATCAATACCTATCAATTAATTTTGCCTGGGGGGTCGCGTGGTGAAATTGATATTGTCATAAGCACTGATTTTGCAAAAACTGAAATTACGCTGCCGTTGTCTATAGTCTTCCAAAATGGCGGGGATAGTCAGAATGTGACCTTCAGCAAGGTTGCAGGTAGATCACTTATGACTTTGCATAACTGGAACAACTCATTGGGTACAGCTCTGAATTCTTTATATGAGTTGGCACAGCTTGATGATTATGGTGTGGTTGAAATGATGATGGTTAACCGTTGTGTGGGGGTGACCAATGATTTGACTATCCAGTTGTGGTGGAGAGACTTGAAGTGAAGCTTACAGACCCAGCTTCACTTCTGCCTCCTCTAAGTGTTGGGGGGAACCAGCCTGACACAGTTCAGATCAATCCAAGTGGTATTTCGCAGAATACTGATACTCATATAATCGGTATTACCGAAGATAAGCTACATCGTATTCTTGGCGACTATCAGCGGAGTGTTGTTAAGAGTCGAGACTGGGTGGCCCCCTTGGGGATATTCTTTTCGCTCGTTGTTGCTCTGTGTACTAGTAACTTCAATAACTTTATTTTGAGTGCTTATTACTGGAAGATAGTATTCATTAGTGCCACGATCATGTCGGGGTGTGTAACCCTTGTTTCTATTGCTTCGAGGTTTCGAAATAACCCGTTGAGCGTGGAGAAATTAGTTGATGTGATTGCCGGTAGAAGAAAAAATTAAATCCTGCTGGCGGCTTCGCATGTCACTCAGGAGTGAACCCCATCATCTTGGAGAAAATATCCGCCATGCTTTTGGTGTCTTTCGAGATCCAGCGGCCGTAGTGCTTGCGCACCATGGTAGTGTCGCTGTGGCCGAGTTGGCGGGCGACCCATTCAATCGGGACGTAGCTCGACAGTGCTTGGCTCGCGAACGTATGACGCGCCTGGTTGGCGCCTCGATAGCGAATGCCTGCTTTCTCAAGGTGGGCGGTGAACCAGTTGCTCACGGTCTTGCCGTTCCATAGCAGGCCGCTCGTGGAGCTGCGGAACAGGAAGCGCACCCTCTCATGCTTCTTCGTGATGTTGTCTCGCTGCACAACAATGATGTGCGTGGGCTCGGCATCCCTGGCTTCCTCCACGATCACGCTCAGCAGTTCCAAGGCTAGGGCGATCAGCTCCACCGTTCGAATGCGCGTGCGTTCCTTCGGCACCTTGAATTCCCCCGCGACCAAGGCGCGGCGAATTGTCAGGGTGCCAGCCACCAGGTCGACGTCCTCTACGCTTGCCGCGATCAACTCGGATAGAGACAGCCCGGCCCAACAGTTGAAGACGATCATCCGGCTATCTGCCATACGCTCAGGATCGGCGGCGGCTATCCGCTCAATTTCGCTCCGGGTGAATGGGGCGGCGAATTCGCTGTCGCTATCAGACTGGATGTTCTCGATGCGTTCCAGAGGGTTGAGCTTGATGATTTCATCGCTGAACGCATCCCCCACACCCCCCGTATAATCGTGAAGACGTCGTTTACGGTTTTCGGTTTGAGGCCGTTCGTGAGTAGCTCGGCTTGGAATAATTCAAGCTCGCTCTTGGGGATGCTTGCGATGGCTCTTCCTGTGAATTTCTTCCTAACGTGTTCGGACTTGCTCTTGTAGTTGATGAACGTACTGTGAGCTTTTTTGACTTTGGCAACTTCAAGCCATTGAGCTATCCCTTCGTCTACAGTCCTTTTGGCGGGCTCATTGGGAAGCTCTTGTCGAGCTGTGGGCCTGGGTGAGGACAAGATAACGCTCAAGGGGGCGATCTTCCCCCACCACAAAGGTGGCATCAAGCAACTGGGCGTGCTGCGTAGCATCGGTCGCAACCTGCAAGCACTGAAGCTGGTCACGGGTTATGGCGAGGTGCTGGGTGATTGGTGCCTGGTCAGTCTTGAAGAGGAGCAAAGCCACCTGCTGGCTGGTGGCATCCCCCGTAAACAGGGTTTCAACCTGGGGTTTGTGAGCTATGGCGACGACCTGCAGAACGTCTGACGGGCATCTCCTCGATGTGATCTGTCAGCACCATTATGGAAATCTGAATGGCACGGTCGAGGCAGTGCTCGATGCCAACCCGGATTTAGCCAAGGAGGCACAGCCATACCGCGCCGGCCTGTTGGTATTGCTGCCCGATCTGTCGGCGCCTGCAGTCGAGCTGCTGCAGCTGTTCGACTGACCCCGCTTTGCGCGTAACGAAGCCCCGCCCCGTGCGGGGCTTCCTGTTTCTGGAGTAAGAATGAAACCAACGTATCGAATCATTGCGGACCGCAAGGACATCACCGCGCTGATCAATGACCGCTTGCTGCTGCTGCTGCTGCTGCTGCTGCGGATCTCGGACAAGCCAGGCATGGAGTCGGACGAGTTTGAGCTGCGCATTGACGACCGCGATCAGGTAGTTGCGCTGCCTGCCCGGGGTGGGGTGGTGGAGGTTCTGCTGGGCTATGAGGGGCAACCGCTAAAGCGCATAGGCGCGTACACGGTCGACGAAGTGCAGTTATCCGGCCCGCCGGATGAGCTGACCATTCGCGGTAAGGCCAGCGATATGCGCGGCAGCGGTAAGACCATCCGCAGTGGCAGTTGGGAGAATGTGCCGCTGTCCGAGATCGTCGCTGAAATCGCCAAGCGCAATGGGTGGGAGGTGGTCTGCCCGGTCACAACGAAGGTCGAACGGATCGATCAGCGCAATGAGTCGGACTTCAACTTCGTCACGCGCCTGGCGCGGCAGTACGACAGCACCGCCAAGGTTGCCCAGGGCAAGCTGCTGGTTATGCCTCGACAGGGTGGGAAGAGCACTTCGGGCAAGTCGCTGCAGGTCATCACCGTCAACAAGACGGACGTGTCCCGCTATCAGTTCCGGCTAAGCGACCGCAGCACGCAGAAGGCAGTGAAAACCCAGCACCAGGATCAGAAGACCGGCGCTTTGAAAGTGGTCCAGCTGGACAACGACGAAACGCCGGACGGCCTGCCCCCGGTTCACACCGACCGCCATATCTACCCCAATGAGACTGCTGCCACACAGGCCGCCAAGGCGCGGCTGGCCGCGTTCAACCGCAGCACCGCCGGCGTGCGCCTGGAGATGGCGGGCCGGCACGACCTTTTCGCGGAATGCACGGTGAATGCCCAGGGCTTCAAGGTGGGGCTCGATGGCGAGTACCTGGTGGAAAGCGTGGAGCAAGTGTTCACGGCCAGCGGGTGGACGACGACCGTGGAGTGTAACGGCGGCAAGAAGGGCAAGGCCAAGGCCTCAGGCAAGAAAAAGAAAGACGATAAGCCGCTCAAGGTTGAGCAGCTCTAACCCTCATGGCCGTACACGGCCATCACTGGAGAAACCAATGGCTATCTCAGTTCAACAGTTGCAACAGATCCTCCCCAACGCCGGCCGCCAAGCCGGCGTTTTTGTTCCCGGCCTCAATGCCACCATGGGCAAGTACGCCATCATCACCCGGCTGCGTATGGCCGCATTCCTTGCCCAGGTGGGTTACGAGTCGGGCCAGCTGCAGTACGTGCGAGAGCTCGGCAATGCCAAGTACCTGTCGAGATACGACACCGGTAGCCTGGCGCAGCGGCTGGGGAATACACCGGCGGCAGACGGCGACGGCCAGTTCTACCGTGGCCGTGGGCTCATCCAGGTGACTGGCCGCTACAACTATCAGGCCTGCAGCGAGGCCCTGTTCGGTGATAGCCGGCTGCTGAATACCCCTGAGCTGCTCGAGCAGCCTGTCTATGCATCGCTGTCGGCCGGTTGGTTCTGGCAGAAGGAAGGCTTGAATAGCTTGGCGGACAAGATCGTGCACCCTGATGACGCCGTGTTCGAGAAGCTCACCAAGCGGATCAACGGCGGCCTCAATGGTCTGAAGGACCGGAAAGAAATATATGCCCGGGCGCTTGAGGTGCTGCAGTGAACGCCCGGGGCGGTCGTCTGATCGCCTTGGCCGCCCTGGTGCTCACGTGTGCCATCGGCGCCCGGGCAGCTTGGGTGTGGCAGGCCAACACCTATGGGAAGCAGCTCGCCGAGCAGGCTGCCGACTACGGCGAGCAGCTGGCAGAGAGGGATCTCGCTTACGGCCGTGAGCGCGATGAGGCGGCTTCGGCGGCGCTCAACCAACTGGAAGAGCAGCAGGGTGCGCGCCGCGCCCTGGAGGCTCGCCTGCAGGATCAGACCAAAATGCACTGGAAGGAAATGAATGATGCTCAACAAGCTCAGGCTCATCTGCGTTACCTGCTTGCTACCGCTGATCTGCGGCTGTCAGTCCTTGTCGACGCCGGAGCCCTTACCGGCCAGGGTTGTGACGGTGGGGTGCGAGAAGCCGCCGGGGCCGGAGGCGTGGTACATGGAGCCGTACGCGCCCAACTTGACCGAGCGCATGCTCAACGAATTATCGCCATCACCGACGAAGGTGAGCGGGGACTAATTGCGCTCAAGGCTTGCCAGGCCTACGTTCGGCAAATCACCAAGTGAACTGTGCGGGATGGCTATCGACCTCGTGTGGAGTTCAAAGTATGGCCAAATGATAGCTAAAGTGCTTGTTTTCAGGTCGCGGTGCTTTTACATTGATGCTAGGACAGTAACCGGTCAAGCTGACTGCTTATTGATTTATGTCACTTATACATAGAACTAGTCATGAACCAAAGTTCCGGGCTTGATAATATCCGCCAATCGATTGGTAAAGGTGAACTGGTAGTTGTTGTGGGTACTGGTGCAAGTATTGCGCTTACCGATAATAAATATAAGGCCCTTTCTTGGGTTGGGCTTATTGAAAGTGGTTTTTCATTTGCTAGTGCCAAAGGTAAAATTTCTGCTGCTCAGGTAGATTCTTGGAGCCATTTGCTTAAGTCGGATGATATTGATGACGTACTAAGCGCTGCGGAATATGTGGGCCGAAAGTTGGAGTCTCCTACGGGAGACCTTTACGCACGATGGTTGTCTGAGTCTTTTCAGAATGTGGAGTCGTGTAACGATGAAATGGTTGCGGCTATCAGTTCGATTGCAAGCTCAGGAGTGCCGATCTGTACTTTAAATTATGACCTGTTGCTTGAGGAAATAACCGGGCTGCCATCGATCTTGCTGTCGGATGTTAGAAAAAGTGCTCGATGGATTAGAGGTGAAGATAAGGGTGTCTTGCATTTACATGGAGATTGGCAGTCCCCTGAATCGTGTATTTTAGGTATTCGGGATTATGAAAAAACGATAGATAATGAATCTCGCGACCTGTTTCAAAGGTATTTAGGTGCATTTAAACGCCTCCTCTTTATTGGCTGTGGAGGAACTTTTGCAGATCCTAATTTTTCAGCTTTGATAAAATGGTTGCGCACTGAAATCGGTGCGTCGCAACTGCAGCATTATGCGCTGGTTCAGAATAAACACCTTACAGTAAAGCATGCTGACCCGAGCTGGCATGGTTTCGTAGAACCCATAGGTTTTGGTGAGCAACATATAGAATTGCCAGGCTTTATACAGAGCTTGTTTGGCGATAACAAATCGCCGAAGACGTCAGCGGTCAATTCTGTGAGGCAGGTTTCAAGAGGTCAGAGAGAGTCTAGGCTGATCGACGATTACAAGAGTTTTTTGATCAGGGACTGTGGTCAAATGACAATTGAGGGTGTGCGCGCAGATATGGATACTGCGCAGCGCCGTTTTGATTTGGAAAAACTCTTTGTCCCGTTAGAGTTGATGCCGTGTCCGCCTGATATATCACTTAATGACCCGTTGCGCGACGTTAAGCTCGACAGGTGGATTAAGAAAAATAAGAAACCTGAAAAATTTGGTTCGGTTTTCGGCAGGGCAAAAGGACTTGCCTTACTAGCTCTCCCCGGAGGAGGGAAAACTCTTCTGCTCAAGCGATTGGCTGTTGCATATGCTAGTCCTGACCGAAGATTAAAAAGCGACGATGCGCTGCCCGATCTAGATTTGACTCCGGTGCTAATTCGTTGTCGTGAGTGGCGGGAGCACATCACGCTGCCCATAGCAACACTCTTGAAAAACCTGCCGGACATCACTGGTCAGCCTGGACTGAACGGTCTCAGCAATGCACTAACGCCTTTGTTTAAAAAAGGGAAGGTTCTCTTGCTTGTCGACGGGCTTGACGAGATCCATGATGACGCTGATCGCACGGTATTTGTGGAAAATTTGCGATCATTTCTTGATCAGTATTCAAATACCAGACTAGTCGTTACAAGCCGCGAGGCGGGATTCAATCTTGTTGCTCCATGCTTGGCAAATTATTGTGAGCAGTGGCGATTAGCGCCGTTGAATGCTAATACCATTGAGCTTCTGTGCGCGCATTGGCATAAGTTGATGACGGGGGTTTCTCCAGATGATATACAAGAATCTGAGGCTCTTGCTAGAGTATTGGTGACAAACGTAGCTCTAAGAAGGCTAGCGGAAAATCCTCTCTTACTCACTATGCTTTTGGTGGTCAAGCATGGTGCGGGGCGGCTTCCGCCTGATCGAGTTAGCCTCTATAGTAGAGCGGTTGAGGTGTTGCTGGATACTTGGAATATTAAGGGGCATGATGCACTTAATATGAAGGAAGCGATACCGCAGTTGTCATATATAGCATTCGAGCTCATGCGCTCAGGAAAACAAACTGCTACGGAGCGAGAATTGCTTGAGATTCTCGAGAATGCTCGAGATAACGTTCCTCAGATCAAGCGCTACGCGAGGGATACACCTTATGAATTCCTGAAGCGGGTCGAGTTGAGATCAAGCTTATTGCTTGAGGCCGGGCATCAAGTCGAAGGAGGGCGTGCAGTTCCTTTCTATCAATTTAGACATTTGACTTTCCAAGAGTATCTGGCTGCGTTGGCAATTGTGGAAGGTAACTATGATGGTTACGATCAAAAGTTCCCAATGAAGCCAATAACTTCTTATTTGACGGCAGATGAGTGGAAGGAAGTTGTGCCGATGAGTGCGGTTCTGGCTGGTAAGCAGGCGGAGTCCATTCTGAAGGTTTTAGTGCAGAGAGGTAATGTGCTAAAAAAGAAAATGGATGCAGGGCAGAATTTTAGAGGTAAAAAAGAGTGGCTTGCGCATCCGAATACACTTCCAAGTGTTATTTCAAGGTTGGTTCAGAGTCTCATAGAAGAAGCGCACGCTGAACAGAGAACACTGGGTGAAGCACTAAAATTGGTAGTGTATTTTGCTCGCGGTTGTCAGTCGGCAATGGATTGGCAAACTTTATGTCGAGGTCCGTACGCTGGTGAGCTCCTCAGTCAGGCATGGCGGTTGTATGAGCCTATGGACTATCCGATCGATACTTGGTTGAGGAACAGTTATGCGAGCTTTGCAGCGTATAGAAAATCCGTGCGTCACTGGGGCTCTACAGATGGACAGATGGAGCTGTTAGATCTACTTCTCAGTGAAGATGATGAGCAAAAGTGCCTTGGCCTGATGACTTGCGTCGGAGTGCTCTGGAATAAAAGGGGGCCAGATAATAAGCATGCTGGAGTTACAACGCCTGAACTCGAGATAGAGATAGAGCGTCTCCTTTATGATCCGAATCCTGCTGTATCTCATGTGGCCTTATGGAACTGGGGTCTCAATAGGCACTCTTCATCCCAAGTGCCCTTCCCAAAAGTTGAGATTTTAAACTACTTGCTGAGCGGCCTTTTGAAATCGGATGGCAGTGATGCAAGCAATTTATACGCGTTTTGCTTGGATACCTGCTATGAGGGGATTCGTGGTTACTGGGATCCAGCATTAAATGGAGATCAGATAGAAACTATACGTAATCTATATGAGATGGGAGAATATGGCATACGGAATAAACATAAGTTAGCGGCTTTGTTGGTTGCGTTCTATTCTGGTGCTGTGTATGAAGATGAAAAACTTTGCGAGGAGCTTGTTGAGGCGAGAAAGTTCTTTGTGGAATGGCGTAAAGATCGAGTTAATTTTATTGACGATCTTATCGCTCAAATCCCTTTGTACGGAGCGGTCTGTCTTAAAAATCTGGCAGAGAATGATTCGGAGGTTAAGGAAGAAGAATATTTAGATTTTGATGAGCTATATAATAGCGACGAAATGGAAGATGTTTCGCTTTGACTAAATTTATGTTTGTGGGTTATTTGCTCTTGCGCACGCCAGTGCTCTACAGTTGGGCGAGCCGCGTACCACCAATTTGCGCAAGCTAGTAGGTTTAGTTTGAATGGAAAAGGCGTCCAAGCCTCTGAGCTATTGGCGCCTTATTCTATTGATGCAGGAGATGAAGTAGTTAAGAGTACTTTCATTGGTATTTGCGAGGCTGGCGAGCCGTTGATGCGAAAAACACTTGGGGCTATCAGGCAGCTCTATGCAGCGGAGGCTGCTGGTTTGTCTGGAACCACGAAGCGCAGATATCTGATCGTCCAGGCGAACAACTCGCTCGCTTACGCCAATTTATCGGCGCTGCTCACGTGTGGATTCTGTCTGCCGCGCGCGTGGAGGCTCTATTAGCAGCGGGATCTCTCACGCCCTTAAACGTTCTACCCCGGATGAGATCGCCTCAGCATGTATATCGAGTGTTGCCAAAGCGGCCATGACATTTTCATGTATGTGGACCGAGTCGCGATGGCTCACCCATAGTGAAAGCTCATCTAGGGCTGCCCTGATGGCGACCTGGTTCAAATGTAATAGCTCAAGGATGTCAGCTGTGGTTGAGGCTTGGTCATCCATGAGTATGCTCCAGGGACAGAATTTTTAGGGCAAATTTAGGGCAAATCCTAGGACGCGTCAGGCCGATGTGGGCCATCCGCTAAAGCGAGGATAGCTGTTTATGTTGGCCTCCGGAGGCCTATTGAACTCCTCGGGCGGGTTCAAATCCCTATCTCTCCGCCATACAAGATCAAGCCCCTGGAAGCGAAAGCTTCCAGGGGCTTTTTCGTTGTGCCTTACTTCTTCATCATCCCCAACTCAGCATCATCCAGCAGCGCCTTGGCCATCGCGCTGAGGTAGTGCGAGGCCCAGATCAGTTTCTGGTCGCCGTCCATCAGGCCGGTGATGATCAGGTCGCGCACGTAGCCCATCAGTTCGGAGGCCTGTTCGCGGGCGTCCTGGCAGGGGATGCCGGGTTCGATGCGGAACAGCGGGTGGGTGTTGTTTTCGCCTTGGTAGAAGCAGGTCTTGCCGACTGTGGTGGGTTCTTGTGTGTTGTCGGTGGGCATTGATTTGTTTCCCTGGGTTCTGGGTTGCCTGGGCTGGCCTCTTCGCGGGTGAACCCGCTCCCACAGGTGCTGTGCAGTGCCTGAGGGCGGAGATAACCCTGTGGGAGCGGCTTTAGCCGCGAAGAGGCCTGGCCTGCTAGTGCAAGGTGTACGGCTCACTGGGTAAGTGCGGCCGCATCTGCAATTGCATCAATGCCGACTCGACCAGGCTCTGTACCTCCTCCATTTCATGGATGACGGCCTGCATCACAATCGAACTGTGGGCAGTAGGCTTGAGTTGCACAGATTGGCGGGCGACGGACAGGGCGCAGAGTACGTACTCTGAGGACTGGACCAGGGTGTCTTGCAGGACCTGCGTGGAATCGAGGGTGTAGGGTGGATCGGGGACCATCTTGCGCATGTAAGCTCCTTGGGTAGTGGAGCCGCCTGGCAACGCTGTCAAACGAATGGAGGCAGCTATACATGGGTTGACAGACCGGTACCCAAGGACCCGGCGCACACGAATGTGCCCCATGCACAGCTGCCATTAAGCGCTGCAACGGAAACTTGAGTAGTCGGCCTGTCAAAGCCGGTCGCTGATTTCACAACGACAAGCCGAGACTAGAGCGCGACCGGATCCGTCGCAACAGTTTGAGCGGGTTGCCAGTATGTTTGGGAAACGCCCTACAAGGAAGGGAATAATTCTGAGTTCAAGCTGTAGGACGGGGGCTGATTTGCAGCGCAGAAGGGCAAACGCTACCGAAATCTACTCATAGATAGCGAAAATCGCTAGACTTCGCTATCTATTGCTATAACCGTTCTCTGGAGGCAGCCCATGGACCCGTACCGCAACCCTTTCGCACCCGGCGCCGGCAGCAGACCGCCTGAGCTGGCAGGCCGCGATGTGGTGCTTGAGCACGCGCGCGTTTCGTGTGGACGGGCTATCAACGGGCGCAGCGCGCGCTCCATGATGCTGCTTGGCTTGCGAGGGACTGGCAAGACGGTGCTCTTGAACGAAGTCGGGAAAATTGCAGAGCAAGCGGGCTTGCTGGTCTCCAAGGTCGAGTCGCCGGAAGAGGAATCTTTTTACAAGAGTGGGCGTCCACGGCGTGGAACTGTGCCGAGGGGCCAGAGATATCGCTGGATGATGTCGTTCAATCCTACTCGGAAACACTGGCTTTGCTGGATGCAGGTTTCTTCAGGGTGCGTATCGACCAGTTGACACCCAGCGAAGTGCTTTTCGTCAGAGCCATGTCGGAGCTTGGCGATGGGCCTTATGCGGTAGGTGATATCGCCAAGG
>Ga0213824_1001902_pt1 | contig 10930 bp, 8 predicted proteins | sample MC6MC0906MG_FD_179892 | JGI IMG/M metagenome (GOLD analysis project Ga0213824, IMG submission 179892) | Enriched soil aggregate microbial communities from Iowa State University, Ames, United States - MC6-MC0906-MG | ecosystem: Environmental > Terrestrial > Soil > Unclassified | place: USA: Iowa...
ATTGCAATTGACCATGTCCGCTATCGGATAATATAGGCAAATGCAATTAAGAACAACAAAACGCAATTTGAGAACAATATAATTCCAGTAGAATCCATTTTTAATATACTAAGTGAGAATAATTCAGAATGTTGAATTGCTATTCAGCAGGGCCGAACCAAAGCCATATAGAATATCTGTTTCCATATCTAAATATGGCCAGGCTAAGAACGGATATCGGCATATTCCAGAACAATGGATTGCAAGTATTTATAAAATGATACTTGACTGAAAGAGGGGTTAAAACGTGATTATTGCAATATGTGATGATAATGAACAGGAACTGGAACATTGTAAAAAGCAGTTGGAACAGTTAGCGTCAATTCATCAAGTCGATGTGGTGCTTTCTTTATATCACAAAGGTGAAGAACTGTTATTCCACCTGCAGGATCCCAAGAATTATCCGGACATTATTTATCTGGATATGAGAATGAACGGGATTCAGGGGGATGAGGTCGCCGGAAAGCTGAGAGGCCAGGGATATAACAGTGAAATCGTTTTTTTTACTGTTTCGAAAGATTTTTATACAACAGCGTTTGATGTAAGAGCGTTGCATTATGTAGTAAAAGGAGAAACAACAGTAAAAAAATTCGAAGATATTTTCATACGGGCAGTAAAATCAGTGCAAGAAAAACAAGCGGAATACATTATGTGTACAGGCGCCGGTGAATTCCGAAAGATTGAGATTAAAAAGATTCATTACTTTGAAGTTGTAAAACGCATTGTGACGGTTTACTACGATAATGACCAGTTTCATTTTTATTCGACCATAGGAAAAATAGAATTAAGGTTAAAGGATTATGGCTTTGTAAGAGTCCATAAATCTTATGTGGCGGCAATATCTCATATCAGAAATATCTCATTTAAAGAAATAACTTTGGATACGGGAGTTGTATTGCCAGTAGGGAGATACTATTACGCAGACTTGAAACGGGAAATAGACGCATACACGGAAGCAGGAACAGTAGTGTAGTTTGGAGCAAAAAAACTGCTGTTTATCCATTAATTAATACATGATGAGAAAAATGAAGTACAGTAATGCCGAGAGTACTTGTTCATCCAAACAAGGGAAATAACCAAGGTCTACATATAGATAAAATGTTTACAACTATCTGGTTATTTTAAAAGGCAGGATAGGGGGCAGGTAATTGCAATTAAGAAAAAAACTTCTTACTTTGCTGGGGACGCTGTTGATTACAATCCTATGTTGCACAGTCGGATATGCGGATACGCAACCTGCTTGTACCGGCGGCCCGCAGCATGAATTTGAAAGCCATATATTGGTATTAAACTCAGAAGAGTCAGAAGGTCAAGTTGAAAATGTCTGTACATTGTGTGGATATACTTATATTGAATATCTGCCGGCAACCGGTCATAAATATGACGACTGGAAAACGATAGAAGAAAGGCCGGAATCAAAGATAAGGATTGAACGGAGAGAGTGTCAGATCTGCCATCGGGCCGAGGTAAGGACGATCAGAATAGAGTCGTCTTCTCAAGACTCCGATTCTATTCAGGAAGAGAAGTCTGGGAAGCCTGGCATCAATCAGATGGATTATCTATTATCATCATCGGTTGGAGGTGTCTGGATGTGGGCGGCAGCAGCTCTTTGGTACAATAGTTTGGTTTTCAACTGGTACAAAAGAGAAATTGCCGCAAAGAAGCGAAGAGGGGGTGAGGGCTTATAACAATCAGTAATATAATTGAATTGATTATTCTGGTATGTAGCATTCCGGTTGCAATCTACATCGTTACAAGCAGCAACAAAAAGGTCAAAGATCTGGACGGTTTAGGCAGCATTGTAAAAGAAGAAAATGAAATGGGCGTAGTGGCGCAGTTTTAATCGTGTAATCCAGAGGTGAAGATATGAATAAAAACCAGAAAAGAATTGGTTGGACTGTAAAGCTATATGCAAGTGCTGGTTTAATAGTAACATTGATATCCGGAAGCGTTTCGTTAGCCTCTTTTGCAGAGATGGAACACACAGAAAGTATGTTTGGTGTAAAGACAGAAGGAAAAAGAGCCAGAACACAGGCAACGCCTTCACAGGCAGAAGAATCTTTGCCTTCTCAGTTATCTGCAGGCCTTTCGGACCGGAAGAGTTTGCAGGAACTGCTGGAACAGGAAACAGATAATGAGGATGCAATTATTCCCACCTGGTTTCAGGTTTCGCTGAATGGAATTGCCATCGCTGACAGTGATCATTGGAATGTAACATTAAAAGAAAATCAGAAAATCAAGTCAAATACCGCTGTTAAACATCAGTTAAAGGTGACAATTTATCCGCAGGCTTATGGATTGGGCGCCGGAGACAGCGTCTCATGGAATCTGGGACGGATTGAAGGACTTTCCCTGGATCGTGAATTCCGGGAAGAGTTAGTTCTTAGCGGCGGTGTCCATGTTGGAGATGCAATGCTTTGCTATACGGAGGACAGTAACGTCATCCTCTATACCGAGTTTGAAGAAGCGGTAAAAAGGTATTCAAGTATTACGATTACATACTGGTATGAATGTGGTTTTATTCCGGTAGACGAACCGTCTTGCATAGAATTTGATTTACCGGGATATGACGAAACGATTCCGGCAGTGCTGCTGCCGGAGAAGGAGACCACGGCAGAAGCGGACGAACCGACTGTAGAGGAAAGCCGTCCACAGGAGACAACAGAGGCGGAATCGTCTGTAGAAGAAAGCAGCCCGCAGGAGACAACAGAGGCGGAATCGTCTATAGAAGAAAGCAGCCCACAGGAGACAACAGAGGCGGAATCGTCTATAGAAGAAAGCAGCCCACAGGAGACAACAGAGGCAGAATCGTCTATAGAAGAAAGCAGCCCACAGGAGACAACAGAGGCGGAATCGTCTACAGAGGAAAGCAGCAAACAGGAGCCAGCAGAAGCAGAACCGGCTACGGAAGAAAGCAGTTCGCAGGCAACAACAGAAGCAATGAATCCGTCAAAGGATTATGACTCAGGGGGAAATTCGAGTTCATATAGAGAAAAAACTATTTTAGCAAAAGAAACAACAGCAATTCTGGTAACGATACCGGAGAGCATGACAGAGACCGAGACAGCTATAGATCCGCAATTAAAAGAGTTAGAAGAATCTCAAGCCCAGGAACAGGATTTACAAAATGACCAAGCAGGGGAAGCTGGGGAATCAAATGAGGTATTGGATATCAACATCTCCTTCGGCGCAGAAGTTACTGCAAGTCATGGAACACAGTCCCGGATACTTCCAAATGAAATACTTACATATCGGATGGTGCTTCATAATGACAGTGAAGAAGAGATTAAGGATGTACGTATCCGAGATTATCTTCCGGAACGCACTAGTTTTGTTTCGGTAGGCGAGGAAGGGATCTATGGTGTTGTCGGTGGACAGCAGTATATTACCTGGATCCTGAAGAGCCTCCTTCCGGGAGAAGAAAAGGAATTAATCTTTCAGGTAAAAGTATTTCTTTGTACACCGCCGGATTTTCCGGTTAGAAATCAGGTTTACTGGCAGGCTGATGACAGCAGGTCCGTAAACAACCAGGAAAGGCCTGAGAATCAGGTAGACTTTCCGATGGTCACTATTGAATAGAAAGATATAATCTTTTTATTATAACAAATTAATCAAAAAGGAGAGAAAGAAGAATGAAGAAGAGATTTACTACAGCTTTATTAGCAGGCGCATTGGCAGCAAGTATGGCGATACCAACAATGGCAGATCCATTAGATGCAGGAGAAGGAGCTGTTCCTGTATCCAGCGGCACAGAGGTATGGGCAGGTATAATTGTCGAGGATGAACTGGATGCAAAAATTAAAGTGGAAGTTCCAACTTTATTTGCATTCGTAGTAAAAGGCACGATTGATGCCAATGGCAATCCCGTGGGCACTGGTGCAAATGGTAATATTTACCTTCCAGATGTAAAGGTAAAAGTAACCCAACCGTCAACTGCGGCGAACGGTGATACCCAGGATGCAATTTATAATCTGCAGACGGTAGGATATGCCTCAGACGGAAAATTACCGTTTACGAACTATTCTACCAAGCTTGATGCGAATGGCAAAAGAAAAGGTATGGCTGTTAGTGTCAATGGAAACATCAAGAATGAAGGGACTGATGCATCCAGAAAGTACTGGACACATACAACCTTTGACAAAGCCGATGAAGCGAGAACTAATTTTAAGCACTACAATGTAAGCATTGATGATAACCAGTTTGATACAGTGGCAGCCGGCGGACTTCAGATGAAAGACGGTATTGATCTGACTGAACCGGATGCAGATATGGGTGGTGCAGCTGATTCAGAAGCTAATGTAGATGCGGGCACTGGATATGCAGTAGTAGGAGAGACTTACTATGCAAATTTTGATGTAAGAGTAGGTGGAGAGCTTGAGCAGTATAAGCAGGTAGAAGAGTCTGCAAAGATCGGTACTATCGTATGGACAATCAGCAGTGAAGCGATTGTGAGTGATGCGGTTGACACTGCACCTAACATGCCTAACCTTTCAGTAGATGATGTTACACCATAAGTAACTTGACGTACATAACCCCAATCATGTTTAGCAAAAATCCCAGAAGAATCTCCGAAAGGAGATTCTTCGGAGGTTTGTTGCAAATAAACCGCAGAGGGAGGAGCAGTTTACTTGCAAGAGATTTCCGAAACCAGCCATAATGGAAAAGAGGAAAATGAATGAGCCCTATAAGACGATGGAAAAAAAACAAAATCAGACTTACGGTAGCTGGACTTCTATATACAGGATGTCTGTGCTTTTCCGCGTTAGCAAGCGAAGATCCTGCGTCCAACGTTTGGTTGAGTGTAGTCGAGATACAATCTGATACAAGGATATCGGTAACCGTGCCTTTGGCATATGGATTTGTAGTACGTGGAAGTGTTGACCCCAGTGATACGAATCAAGTGTCAGTAGACAATGGAAATTTAATTGTGCCAAATGCAAAAGTCCATGTTACTGTACCTTCCGGTACAGGGGGACCAGCAAAATATGAATTGCAGACGATATCGGAGAATTCGATCCCGATCCGGAATTATTCAACCGATGTAAGAGAAGAGGATATGGAAAAAGAGAATCCGCCAAGAGAGGGATTGCCGGTTGAGTTAAAGCCTTTTATTTCTGGCTATGGCAGTGATACGCATCACTGGAAAGTGGTAGAATATGATCCGACATGGGATGAAAGTGTATCATCACCGACTCATTTTATAGAGTACCAGATGTGGATTGACGATTATGTATTTTCTGATTCAGATGGGATCAATGACGGACTTTGGCTTAACAGTAACATTGCCTTGGAAGCACCGGAAGATGTACAGACACATGGATATACCGCAGCGGGAACAGCTCTTATACCTTCGGAAAAATATGTCACAGTAGATGTTAAAGTAGGTGGAATGCAGAGCGAGTATAAGCAGGTCGAAGAGTCATTAAAAGTCGGATCAATTTTTTGGCAGATAATACCGGGAAAACTTCCGGAAATAACACCGTAAGAAATCAGAAAATAGAAAGAAAAGGATAGGTAAGATGGCAGTACAAAAAGAAAAGAAAAAAAGCAAGTTGCTCTGGATAATTATTTTTCTTCTGTTGCTTCTGATTGGAATTGGAGCAGGGATCTACTATCAGATGACCAAAGACAGTAACTTGGGCCGATTAACAAGAGATGAGTTGGCTTTGGGTGGCATGCTTCCAGGTAAGACGGACCAGGAAATTTCAGATATATTAAATGCCAAGGTAGCAGAAGGTATGGTGGATATCGGAATTGCAGCCGGTCCGATCTTTGAATATGGCGGAAAGAAAGGTCGAATTGCAATAGAGAATATTGCGGCGAACCGTTATTCCTTTCAGGTAGATGTCATACTGGATGACACTGGAGAAGTTCTTTATCAGTCGGGAGTCGTTGACCCAGGATATTATATTGAATACATCGAGTTAAACAAAACACTTCAGGCCGGAGATTATCAGGCAACGGCACACTTCACTACATATTCCTTAGATGAAACAGAGGATAAGATCTCTGAGATAAGTGTAAAAATCGTACTTCATGTAATGGACGGTCTTTTCTATCGATGAAGTTAAATAACAACAACTTTCACGATTGCCTAATGTTCATAACGGTTGTCTGCTGGCTGGCTGGTTCGTTTCTAATAGGTATGGGCTTACAAAAAGTGTTCAGCAATCAGAAAATCCGAAAAGAATATATCAAATCGGAACTTGAATGGAAACAGGAGCTAGCCGGAGGCAAAGATGATGCAATCGTAAGAGATTTGAAAAATCAGGAGCTGATTAAAAACATGAATTATGTTTCTCTGGAACAACAAATTTATTTTGAACATGCGGATGCACCCGGAGAGGCAAGGATTGCAAATGGCATTAATAATAGTTTTAGCTGCACGGTAAAGCTTATAAGGGATGCAACTGGAGAAGTAATATATGAATCCGGCTTGATTGAGCCTGGACATTATATAGAGAAAATTCATTTGACTGGCGGTCTTAAACAAGGGTTTTATCCTTGTACTGCAATTTGGAGCTATTATACAAAAGGGGAAGAATATGCAGGCGAGACAGCTTGGAAAGTAGTTGTGATTATTAGATCCGTGGATAAAAAATCAAGAGATGACTCTTAGTTTATCCGTAGATTACAACATAGCAACCAAGGAGGTGGGTATTGTGAACAGAAAGAAAACCCTTATATCATGGCTGATTTGCAGCCTGATGTTTTTGTTTGTCTGTTTCCCGGTTTGGGCGGATGACAATAATCTGGGCGAGGGAGCAGTGCCGAAAAAGAATGGGCAGACCGATATTATGGCAGGTGTGGTCGTCGACTATATGGGGAAATTGCGCTTTCTGGTTCTGGATAGAGACCTCAATAAACCGATTGCAGGTGCGTCGGTGGAAATATTTATCCCAAGTCTGAACCGCTATGTTTTGTTTGGGTTAACAGATAGTAATGGTATATATGAGCTGGACGTGGCATACAACATGAACTCCTCTGTAGCGGACAGTGACCAGTTTATTAAGAATGATGGCGAAGATTATACATTTCAAGGTACGCTCGTGTATCTAAATGATAATAACATTCAGTACCGGGTTTATAAAGCCGAATGGCTTCCCTACCCTTACGAAGGAAATTACCTGGTAAAGGGAGATAAGGTTCCGGAGACGATTATCGTAAAATTATATCAGAAAGAAACAAAGCCCAATGAACCCAGTTCGGGAGGAAACTCTTCAGGGGGAAACTCATCGGGGGGAAAATCTCCAGGAGTTACTCCTGTGAATACCCCCCCTACTGATACGCCCCCTTCACTAAATAACGCAGAAGGAACCGGAACCAGTGGAATCCCGAAAACCGGTGTGGAAGGAACCTATACTTACTGGGCATTTGGTCTTGTATTCTTCCTCCTGGCAGGAGGTACAATTCGGAAATTGTCAAAGCTGGATAATGAGAGTAAAGAGAAAAGGAGAGATTCAGATGACACAATTTAAAAGACTTATAGCGTTCCTTTTATGCTTACTTATGATCTTTCCCACTCAGGAACTTACGATTCTGGCAGAGACCATGTCAATGGATCATGTGCAGGCAGAGGAAATAATTTCAGCAGAACCAATAGAAAATGGAACAGACCTCATAGAAGAGACTCAGCAGTCAGAACCAACGGAAGACGGAGAAGACCGCATAAAGGAAACTCTGCCATTAGAACCAATAGAAGATGAGACAGACCGCATAAAGGAAACTCTGCCATTAGAACCAATAGAAGATGAGACAGACCGCATAAAGGAAACTCTGCCATTAGAACCAATGGAAGATGAGACAGACCGTGTAAAGGAAACTCTGCCATTAGAACCAATGGAAGATGAGACAGACCGCATAAAAGAAACTCTGCCATTAGAACCAATTGATGGAGGAAATAGCGGAGTAGACCGTATTAATAAAACGTTGTCATTAGAGCCATTGGCGGATGACACATATGCAATCTATTGGAATCCGGGCGGTCAGCTGCCGGCTGAATTAGCAACCTCGTCTGATGCTACGGCAACTGCGTCTGATGCATCCTCAACCAAGGCAAGAAAGGGAAAAGACAGTGCCAGTGGGTTAAGCCCATCCAGGCCTGTAAAAACCCTCGAAAAGGCAGTTGAACGTGCGAAAAAGCTGATGGAGAATAAGGGACTGGATTCTTCGGATATTACTATTTATGCCATGAATCCGATGGAAGTGGCGGATGGAGAGCTGTACGTGCTGAATGCAGGAAATATGCGCATTGCATCCTGGCCGGAACGTCCCTATCAAAGTGATGCGCTGTTTTATGTAAATGGCGGACAATTAACATTGATGAATGTTTTGCTTGAAGCAGAGGATCCGGCTTACGAACCTGATGAGACAGAGTTGATTTATGTTCGGGGTGGCAGTCTTCAAATGGGACAGAACGTTAATATTAACGGCTGCGTTATAATGGATTATAACAGTGAGCTGGAAGATATAAAGTGGAAAGAAGATATTGCGACTCCTTCTAATACTGTAGAAGCGGGAGATAGGGCAGCAGAAAAAAGTGAGCAGATGACGGAGGTGCTTCCGTTCCAAATGCTGTTTTCAAAAGACAGCAAAGATTTAAAAGACAGCATGGCGTCAAGAGATAGCAAAACTTCAACTGCCAGCAAAGCTTCAGCCACCCGTAAAGCTTCAACTGCAAGCCAGGCAGGAAAAGCCTCCTTTAATATTGATAATTATTGGTTAGACACCAGTGAAGAGAATATTGAACTGCTAAAAGACAGAATATCAGCCAGTACCTGGAGAGAGCCGATTATTGAGCTAATGGAAGGCTTTGACGGCGGCAGCGAATATCTCCTGAAAGTAAGAGATGACGGCAGGGCGGAATCCCGTGAATTGGTGACAACTCTTTATGCGGATGATGCAACTGCGGAAGAGTTTTTAGGCTATTTTACTCTGGCTGAATCAGATGACTGGAGTCTGCAAGTGGAGACTGCGGCGGCAGCCAAGTTAAAAGATACAGGCTCAGGAGTTGAAAACGCTCCTCAGGCCTTTACCTTTGGGGAGGCAGCTCTGACCAGTAAGACTTTGATCGCAAGCCGTTCCTTAGGCAATACAAAAGTTATATACTGGAATCCGGTTAAGCCTGATCCAGGGGCGATATATCCGGCAGGTGATGATGAATTGTATGATGGATCAACCCCGTTTGCTCCGCTTAAAACTTGGGAAGCGGCGGCTAAGGAAGCTAAGCGGCTCAATGGTGTTGTTGTGGCCATGCAATCCCTGGATTTGGGAGCTCAAGACGCCGGCGAATATCTTCCACAGCTTCCGGGCGGAGAATTTTATCTGGCATCAGTGGAAACTTCATTGATAACTTCTCTTGGTACATGGAATGCTACCGCTCAGCCGGCAATCATCGTACCGAAAAACAAAACCTTGATTATAGAAGATCTTTACCTTGGCGGAAAGTTTGATGGCAGCGGTAATGAGACCGAGGCTCAGAGTATTCTGGTAGATGAGGGGGATCTTGTCATCGAAAAGAATGTCAGGACAGAAGAAAAAGGATATATCCAGTTAAATGCGTTCCGTAATTTGAAGGATCACCCGATTAAGGTATGCAGTGTGGATTCTTCCGAGGACGGCGGCTTAAGAATATTCTTTGGAGGCATTAATAATAACATAGAATACCGTTATGTAGATGTAGTGGTACCTGGCGGAGCATTGGAAGCTTCAATTACTGAAATCACTGATAATGGGGATCGGATCGCAAAAGCAAATGATGTAGGTCAGGCGCTGCTTGAACGGGTAAAAGACCTGCACATCGCCAACCGGTCTAAAGAATATGGAGGAACTTCAGATAATGACTGGTCTCTGCGTCAGGATACAAACGAGGATGACGGTGGTGCAATCGCTCAGAATATTGAGCTTTATACGATTTATTACTTTGATGCAATTTATATTGACGGTGTAGAGGGTAATGATGGAAATTACGGTGCATCTTGTAGTTACCCGGTGAGAACCTGGGGCAGAGCCAAAGAGATTTGGGAATCTGAGATGACCAAGAGCCGGCAAGCAAGACAAGATGCAGTTACAAAGGGGGATATGACATCAGATGAAATTGAAGCTCATATTCCAATGCCGGAGGTAATCTATATATGCAATACAGTGAAACCCAACGAACCGATATGGGAACTGCCCTCCCCATTTTATGACGATACAAGAAATGCCTATGTTAAAACAGAAGTTGTATCTCACATTGATCATATTGCAGTCCAGGGGGAGGGCAATGCGGCAGAACCCCGTCATATAGCGCCGGAAACTATGATTGAAGTAACAGATGCTTCTTTGACCATAAAAAACATTTATATTCGTAATATGGTGGACGATACTAACAGTGTTACGATTAAGGTAGGGAAGGGCGGGACTCTGAACCTAGAGGGAGATACTACTCTGAACGGAACCCGTAAACCGAGTTCTGGTTTTGCTCAAAAGGACCTCACTCTGGGCAGCCACATTATGGTTACCGAAGGCGGCCATCTTGTGATAGATACAACTGGTTCCATTGAATATCGGGAACAGGGCGTAGTTGCTAAGGGAAACAAGACCGGGGTTGAGATGAAGAAAGGGATTATCCAGCAGAACAATTCCTACCGTGCAGATTATTATGAAGCTGGAAGAATCGATCATAAAGCCGGAGGTGGTGTGGCTCTAAGTAATGGTGCCGTGTTTACGATGGACGGTGGCACTATTACTAAAAACCAGACCTATCAAAATGGCGCCGGTGTTTATCTCACGGATACAGGAACCACCTTTATTATGAATGGGGGCAAGATTTCTGGTAATAGTTTACGGGTATATCGTGAGTCAAGTAAAAATAGCAGTTTTATGTTCTCACAAGGAGCCGGTATATTTG
>Ga0213824_1001904_pt1 | contig 10920 bp, 10 predicted proteins | sample MC6MC0906MG_FD_179892 | JGI IMG/M metagenome (GOLD analysis project Ga0213824, IMG submission 179892) | Enriched soil aggregate microbial communities from Iowa State University, Ames, United States - MC6-MC0906-MG | ecosystem: Environmental > Terrestrial > Soil > Unclassified | place: USA: Iowa...
TCGGGTCGATCACGTAGATCTCTTCGCCTTGGGAGATGGCGGCGTTCGGGCACTCAGGTTCGCAGACGTCGCAGTTGATGCAATCGTCGGTGATGATCAGGGACATGCTAACTCCAGCCAGGGCGGCAGGCCCGGGCGCTATAAATCAATGCGCGCAATTGTGCCGCATTGGCGCGCGCAGTGCACGCTGCTGCGATCAAGGGCTGTAATCAACAGCCAGGATCGCAGTCCGAGCCTTCGGCAGCGCCTACTTTTTGAAGCGCAGGGTCAGCGCATCGGCCACAGCGGGGTGGACGAACTTGCTGATATCGCCACCCAACGCGGCAATTTCCCGCACCAGCGTCGATGAAATGAACGAATAACGCTCGGACGGGGTGAGAAACAGACTCTCCACATCCGGGGCCAACTGGCGATTCATGTTGGCCAGCTGGAATTCGTATTCGAAGTCCGACACCGCGCGTAAACCACGCAGGAACACATTGGCGTTCTGCTCTTTGGCGAAATGCGCCAGCAGCGTCGAGAAGCCGACCACTTCCACGTTCGGCAGGTGTTTGGTGACCTCGCGAGCCAGTTCGACCCGTTGTTCCAGCGGGAACAGCGGGTTCTTTTTCGGGCTGGCAGCGACCGCAATGATCACGTGGTCGAACAGGCGCGAGGCGCGTTCGACCAGATCGCCATGGCCCTTGGTAATAGGGTCGAAGGTACCTGGGTACAACACTCGGTTCATCGCGTCGTCCTGGCGGGAGTCCGTTGGGGAGTCGGATGGTATCGCAGCCGTCCCGGTCGGCCAAGTCGCCTGTTGGGTAAGAAAGCACTATAGACGATGGCAATAATCGGTTTTTTCACGGGTTTCTCAGCCGATCGGCGAGGGATGTTGCCAGTTGCGCGGTCAGGCCATACACCGACAGCTGCGGGTTGGCGCCGATGCTGGTGGGGAACAGTGAGCCGTCATGGATCGACAGATTAGCCAGTTGATGATGCCGGCCGAGACTGTCGGTGACCGCGCTTTTCGGGTCTTCGCCCATCGCGCAGCCGCCCATGACGTGAGCGCTGCCCAACCGAGTGCGGTACAGCTCAAGGCTCAAACCATCGATCAGCGTGCGCGCTTCGGCTAAGGTTTTCGCGTAGCGGGCGTCGGCGTGCATCGGCATCACCGATTTTGCGCCGCCGGCGAACTGGATTTCGGCCATGACATGAAAGGCCCGGCGCAGGCCGTCCCAGGCGTAGGGCGAAACCTGATAGTCGAGCACCGGCGAACCATCGCCCCGTAATTCGACTGCGCCACCCGTGCTGTCCGGGTGAAAACCGTCGCGCAGCAACGCCAGCATGGCGTGGGTGTGCGGCAGGTCCGCCATGTGTTGCGCACTCTCCTCGCCAAAGCCGCCGAGCAGGGTGGCCGCCAGTGCCGGATGCAACGGTGGTACTTCAAGTTTGAAAGCCATCGGCCCGGTGGTGCCGTCCTTCCATTGGAAATGGTCGGAATAGATCGACTGCGGCGCCCCGTAGAACGGGTTGATGACTTCGTCGAAGCGCGCGGCGGACATGTTCACCGGGTGCAGGAAGGTGCGTTTCCCGAGGTTTTTATGCGGATCCGGGGCATCCGAACGCAGCAACAGCGCCGGGCTGTTGATGCCGCCGCCGGCGAGCACGTAATGCCTCGCGTTGACGGTGATTTTGCGGCCGGTCGGTTCAACGCAGCGCTCATCCATCGCCACGCATTGCAGGCCGGTCACTTTATCGCCGCTGATCAGCAGCTTCTCCGCTCGGGCCAGATAAAGCAGCTCGCCGCCCTTTTCCAGCGTCGCCGGAATGGTCGTGACCATCATCGACTGCTTGGCGTTGGTCGGGCAACCCATGCCGCAATAGCCGAGATTCCAGCAGCCGCGCACATTGCGCGGGATCACGTGCCAGCTGTAACCGAGTTGCTCACAGCCTTTGCGGATCACGTCGTTGTTGGCGTTGGGCGGGACCATCCACGGCGCTACGCCGAGGCGCTGTTCCATTTTCTTGAACCACGGCGCCATCTCGGTGGGGCTATGGCCTTTGACGTTGTGTTCTTTGGCCCAGTGTTCGAGGGTCGGCTCCGGCGTGCGAAAGCTCGAGGTCCAGTTGATCAGCGTTGTGCCGCCAACCGCGCGGCCTTGCAGAATGGTGATCGCGCCGTCCTTGCTCATGCGGCCGATGCCTTCCTGATAGAGGCTGCTGTAGGCCTGGTCTTCGAGCATTTTGAAATCTGAACTGGTTTTCAGCGGGCCTTCTTCGATCAGCAGGACTTTGTAGCCGGCAGCGCTGAGGATTTCCGCAGTGGTGCCGCCACCGGCGCCGCTACCGATGATAGCGACGTCGGCTTCAAGGGTGAGGTCGTCGCTCAGTTGTGCGCCGTTGTAGGTTTTCCAGCCTCGGGCGAGGCCTTCGCGGAACGGGTCGGGTACGGGCATCGATCAGGTTCTCTTTATTATTTTTGGATGCAAGGTGTGGCGGTCGCCCCCTGTGGGAGCGAGCCTGCTCGCGAAGGGCGCGACGCGGATCTCAAACGGTAGGCGGGCCGGGATAACCGCAATGCGCCCACGATTCGGCGCGGGTATACCAGGCCATCATCACCATCTGCTGCAACGAGCTATGCCCCATGCGTAACAGACTCAACGAGCTGTTTTCCCAGCGATCAAGGAAATGCCGCATCGCCTCGGCACTGGCGTTTTCCCAACTGCCCCAGATCCCGGTGAGTGGCCCGCGCGTCACCGCCATGCCGAGCACGTCGAACAACTGCCGGATGAGTTTGAGCATTTCCGGCGACAGGTGATCGAGGCTGTAGTCCAGCGACTTGAGCGTGCCTTCAACAGCGACCGGCATTTTCTCGGCCGCCACGGCGCCGTCGAGCATCACCGGAATCAGCGCGCGCAGAAACAGCAGGTCGCCGTCGCGCAGCGTGACAAAACCGTTGGCCGCGACGCTCGACGAGCAGCCGCTAAGGCTGGCGCCGAGTCCGGCGGTGGCGAGGAACGCCGTAGCGCCGAGGCTGAATTTCAGCAGGCCACGGCGTGACAGTGCAGGTGTTTCGGTCAGGCTTGGGTGCATTATTTTTATTACCCGGCGGTGACGAAGGTTTAGCGAATGAACAGCTTCTGGATCAGTTTCTGAATCGATTTGCCGTAGGGCGGATAAATCAGCCTGGCCGCGTTGAACCGCTGTTTGATCAGCACGCCTTTGGCTTTGCTGAAGGTCAAAAAGCCTTCGTGACCGTGGTAGTGGCCCATGCCGGAAGCACCGATGCCGCCGAACGGCATGTCGTCCTGAGCCACATGCAGCAACGTGTCGTTCAGGCACACGCCGCCGGAATGGGTTTCGTGCAGCACACGGTTCTGTTCGCGTTTGTCGTAGCCAAAGTAGTAAAGAGCCAGAGGACGTGGCCGCTGATTGATGTAAGCGAATGCCTGCTCCAGATCCTGATACGGCACGATCGGCAGCAGCGGCCCGAAGATTTCGTCCTGCATCACCGTCATCTCGTCGCTGACATTCAGCAGCACGCTGTGCGGCATGCGCCGGCCCTGGCCCTGCTCGAACAGCGGAATCAACAGCGCACCCTTGCTGGTGGCGTCGCTGACGTAGCCGTTGAGCCGTGCCAATTGGCGTTCGTTGATGATCGCCGTGTAGTCCGGATTGTCAGTGAGGGTCGGATAGAAACCCTGCACGGCCTGGCGATAGGCTTCGACAAAAGCACCGACCCGGTCTTCCGGCACCAGCACGTAATCCGGGGCAACGCAGGTCTGGCCGGCGTTGAGGGTTTTACCGAAGGCGATGCGCTCGGCAGCATCCTTGAGCGGCACATCGTGGGAGACGATAGCCGGCGACTTGCCGCCCAGTTCCAGGGTGACCGGGGTCAGGTTTTCGGCGGCGGCGCGCATCACGTGTTTGCCGATGCTGGTGGCGCCGGTAAACAGCAAGTGGTCGAAGCGCAAGCGCGAGAACGCCACGCCGATGTCGGCTTCACCGAGCACCACGCAGACCAGGTCTTCGGGGAAAATTCTCGCCAGCAACTCTTTCATCAACAAGCCGGTGGCCGGGGTCGATTCACTGAGTTTGAGCATCACCCGGTTACCCGCTGCCAGGGCGCCGACCAGCGGGCCGACGGCCAGATACAGCGGGTAATTCCACGGCACGATGACGCCGACTACGCCCAGAGGCTGATACACCACTTTTGCCGAAGCAGGCTGGAACGCGATGCCGACCTTGCGTCGCGAGGCTTTCATCCAGCCTTTGAGATGACGGCTGGCGTAATGAATGCCGTGCAGGCTTGGCATCAGCTCGGCGAGCAGGGTTTCATCGGCGCTGCGATGGCTGAAATCGGAGCTGATTGCCTCGATCAATGCCTGACGCTCGTTGCTCAGCAAATCACTCAGCGCCTTGAGCCATTGCTGGCGTTGGGCGGCGGGTGGCATCGGGTTCGCGGCATACGCAGCCCGCTGCGCCTCGAACAACCGGTCCAGCTCGGCCAGCGGTTGTTGCAGCGTTTGCAGGTAGGCAATGTCGGCAGTCATGGTCTGCTCCGGATTTATTGTAATGATGAACTTTTTAGAGTCTATGCTCTAGAAAGTCAAATGACTTCCTTGCACAGCATTGTTTTATCCATTTCCGGTTAGGTCGTAAGATGCCCCCCAACGCACTCTGAATTAAAGCTCAAGCCATGGCCCCACGAATAAAAACCAGCGAGCGTATCGTGCTGAACAGCCTTGAGCTGTTCAATCAACAGGGCGAGCGCAGCATCAGCACTAATCACATTGCCGCCCACATGGAGATTTCTCCCGGCAATCTGTACTACCACTTCCCCAACAAGCAGGCGATCATCGCCGTGTTGTTCAGTGAGTACGAAAGCCTCGTGGACAGCTTTCTGCGTCCGCCGCAGGGGCGTGCGGCGACGGTCGAGGACAAGCGTTTCTATCTCAAGGAATTGCTCTCGGCGATGTGGCGCTACCGCTTTCTGCACCGCGATCTGGAGCATCTGCTCGACAGCGATCCGGAACTGGCCGCCCGCTATCGGCGCTTCTCGCAACGCTGTGTGATTCAGGGCGCGGCGATCTACGAAGGTTTTGTCGCCGCCGGGATTCTCGATATGGACCGCGTGCAAATCGAATCCCTGACCCTCAATGCCTGGATCATCCTGACGTCGTGGGTGCGCTTCCTGTGCACCACCCGCGAGAATTCCAACCACCTCAGTGAACAAGCCATTAAACGTGGCGTGTATCAGGTGCTGGTGCTGGAAGCCGGGTTTGTCACCGAGCAGGCGCGAGACGAGGTCAATGCGTTGTTCGAGGAGTTCTACGTGCCGCTGGCCCAGGCCCTCGAAGACGTGAAATAAACCGTTCTGTTGAAATCCCCCAGGAGCCTGTTATGCCGATTGCGCAACTGATCAGCCCCGAAGCACTGGATGCCCGCAGGGCGCAGCCGGGACTGGTGATTCTCGATTGTCGTTTTGCCCTCGAAGACCCGGACTACGGCCAGCGCAGCTATGCCGAAGGGCACATTGCCGGGGCGAGCTTCGCCGATCTTGAGCGTGACCTCAGCGGTAAAGTGGTGAAAGGCGTGACTGGCCGTCATCCGTTGCCCGAGCCGGCGGCGTTGATCGAGCGGCTGCAGGCCTGGGGCATCAACAACGACAGCGATGTGATTTTGTACGATGACGGTCCCGGTGCCTACGCGGCGCGGGCGTGGTGGTTGCTGGCGTGGCTGGGCAAGCGCGATGGTGTGTTCATTCTCGATGGCGGGCTCAAGGCGTGGCATGCGGCGGGGCTGCCGCTGAGCCTGGATGCGCCGACGGTCAGTCGCGGTAGTTTCAGTGGTCAGGCGGATATGAGCCTGCTGATCAGCGCCGAAAAATTGCAAAAGCGTCTTAGCCAACCTGCGTTGACCTTGATTGATGCTCGGGCTTTGCCGCGATTCAAGGGTGAAGTTGAGCCGATTGATCCGATTGCCGGGCACATTCCCGGCGCGCAATGCGCGGCGTTCACCGACAACCTCGGCAACGATGGGCGATTCCTGCCGGCGGATCAGCTCAAACAACGTTTTGCCGCCAAGCTCGGCGAGCGCTCGCCAGCGGATCTGGTGGCGTATTGCGGTTCCGGCGTGACGGCGTGTCACAACCTGTTTGCGTTGTGCCTGGCGGGTTATCCGTTGGGGTCGTTGTACGCTGGATCATGGAGCGAGTGGATCAACGAGCCTTCGCGCGGTATCGCCACCGGCGAATAAGATCAAAAGATCGCAGCCTTCGGCAGCTCCTGCATTGGAATGCATTTCCCTGTAGGAGCTGCCGAAGGCTGCGATCTTTTAGCTTTCCATCCGGGCGTTACGGTAGGCGGCGGGCCCGACGCCATAAGCCTGCTTGAACTGCCGGCTCAAATGGCTCTGGTCGGCAAACCCCAATTGTGTGGCGACTTCCACCGGTAGGCAGCCGTGTTGCAGGAGTGCGCGGGCCTGGGCGATACGTTGCTGCATCAGCCAGGTGTGCGGCGGCATACCAGTAGCGCGGCGAAACACTCGGGCGAAATGGAACGGCGACAGATTGACCGCCGCCGCGAGCTCTTCCAGTGACGGTGGCGCCGCCAGTTGTGCGTGCAGCAATTCTTTGCCCAACAGCACTGCGCGGTGTTCCTTGCCGGCTCGACCGGGCACCGGCACCGCCGCATGGCGCTGCAACAGCAGCAACATCATCTCGCGCCACACCGTTTGCTGTTGCAGCGCGGTCGCTGGGCTTTCCAGCAAGCGGTGCAATTGCGCAAAGCCGTTGACCAGATCCGCATCGCGATACAGCGTGGCGCCGAACGCCGGCAGACTCGTGGTGGACAGCTCCAGCTCATCCAGCAACGAAACGATCTGTGAAGTATCGGGATAAAACGCCCGATACAGCCAGCCGTCCTCGGTGCCTTTGTGCCCGGTGTGCAATTCGTCCGGATTGATCAACACCAGTGTGCCGCTGCCGGCCAGATGTTCGGCGCCGCGATAGCGATAACGCTGGGCACCGGCCATGATCATGCCGATCACGAATCCGTCGTGCACATGCGGGGCGAAGCGATGCTCGATGTAGCGCGCCGACAACAACTCGACCCCGGCCAGCGGCGCGGTTTGCCAGAAGCGGATCGACTCGCCCTGATCGCTCATGCGGGCACGCGCGCCAGCCACTGTGGAATGCGTCGTTCAAGATAGTAACCGGGCTGACGCAGGGAGCCGTCGACAAAGCCGACATGCCCGCCGCGTGCCTGCAATTCGAAGGCAATCGAGGCCGACAGCTCACTGGCTTGCGGCAAGCTGTGCGGGAACACGAACGGATCGTCCGCCGCCTGAATGATCAGGGTCGGCGTGCGGATCTCACCGAGGAAGTAGCGGCTTGAAGCGCGGCGATAGTAATCCTCGGCATCATTGAAACCGTGCAACGGCGCGGTCACCCGGCCATCGAAATCCCAGAACGTGCGCATGTTTTCCAGCGAGCCGAGGGCTGCCAGCGCGGCGAGTCCGTCTTCGCGACCGTCGTGCTGAAACTGCCGTTGCTTGTTCTTGATGTAAGCGACCATCTCGCGCATGAAGTGCGCCTGATAGACCTTGGAAAATCCCTGGCCGATGCGGTCGGCGCATTGGTCGAGGCGAAACGGCACCGACACTGCGACTGCACCGAGCACACCGCTGGCGCTGCCGGTTTCCCCAAGATGTTTGAGCAGCACGTTGCCGCCCAGGGAGTAGCCGACGGCATACAACGGTGCCAATGGTCGTTTGGCGCGCAGGTGCTTGATAGTCTCGGCGAGGTCTTCGCTGGCGCCGGAGTGATAACTGCGCGGGAGCAGATTCGGTTCACCGGAACAGCCACGCCAGTTCAGCGCCACGCTGGCCCAGCCTTGATCGGCCAGCGCCTTCTGGATACCGGCGACGTAAGGCGAATTGGAGGAGCCGGTCAGGCCGTGCAGTACCAACACCAGGGGCGCATCGGCGGTGTGCGGGCCGTGCCAGTCGAGGTCGAGGAAGTCGCCATCCTCGAGCCACAGGCGTTCACGTTCACGCTCGATATGTACGGTTTTGCGCCACAGCGGCCCCCACAAGGTTTGCAGGTGCGGATTGCCGAGGCCGAGGGCGGGGGTGAAGCGTTCTGAAGAGGTGGACACGATGATTCTCGATGCAGAGCGGCGACCCTGTTGGAAGGGGCGCCGCCTATTCAGACCGGTCGATTAACCGGCGATCTCTGCCGTACGTTGCCACAGCGCGTAGTAAACCCGGCCGGATTTCTGTTCGCGGTGCAGGCGCCAGTTGCCCGGCAGGCCCAGCGTCGATGGCGCCGTTTCGCTTTCAGTGTAGATCCACGAGTCCGGCGCCAGCCACTGACGCTCTTCGAGCAAGGTGCAGACGGCAGGCAGCAGGTTCTGGTTGAACGGCGGATCGAGGAACACCAGGTCGTACGCGCTGGCGGTCTGGGTTTCCAGATAACGCAGGGCGTCGGCAGTCTGCACCTGGCCGTTGGTGCAGCGCAGGGTACCGAGGTGTTCTTTCAGGCTGGACACCGCAATGTTGCTGGCATCCAGTGCCTGGCCCATGGCCGCGCCACGGGACAGCGCTTCGAGAAACAGCGCGCCGCTGCCGGCGAACGGATCGAGTACCTTGGCCCCTTCAACATACGGCGCGAGCCAGTTGAACAGGGTTTCACGCACGCGGTCCGGCGTCGGGCGCAGGCCCGGCGCATCGGGGAAGCTCAGCTTGCGGCTGCGCCATTGGCCGCCAATGATGCGCAACTGGTTCACACCGTTGTGGACGTTGTGCGCAGGCTTTTTAGGGGAACGAGTTGCCATTAATGCTCCGGAACCCCGAGCGGTTGCTCGGCAGGTTTATCAGATGGGGCCGGTAACGGCTTTTGCGGCACGGTCGGGCCAGCGGTGACGATGACCATTTTGTCCGTGCTCAGGTGTTTGTTCAGGGCGTCGCGGACTTGTTCCACGGTCAGGCTTTGCGACTGACGCATGAAATCGTCCAGATAGCTCAGCGGCAGATTATAGAAGCCCATCGCGCCAAGTTGGCCGACGATATCGGCATTGCTCGCGGTGGACAGCGGGAAGCTGCCGGCCAGTTCGCGTTTGGCGTCATCGAGCTCTTTCTGCGTCGGCCCGGTTTTCAGATAGTCGGCGAGCACGTCCTGCACCAGTTTCAGGGTGCCTTCGCTCATTTCTGCGCGGGTCTGCAGGTTGATCATGAACGGGCCACGTGCCTGCATCGGGCTGAATGCCGAGTACACGCCGTAGGTCAGGCCGCGTTTCTCACGCACTTCGCTCATCAGGCGCGTGCCGAAACCGCCACCACCGAGGATCTGGTTGCCCATCGACAGCGCCGCGTAATCCGGATCGTCACGGTCGATGCCCAGTTGCGCGAGCATCAAATTGGTTTGCTTCGACGGGAACTCGATGTGGTTGATGCTGGCTTTCGGTTCCTGCGGCTGAGCGATTTTCGCCAGCGCCGGGCCTTTGGGCAGGGCCGAGGAGACCTGATTGGCAATCGCCTCGGCTTCCGCGCGCGACAGATCACCGACCAGCGCGATGACCACGTTGCCAGCGGCGTAGGCCTTGGCGTGGAACTCACGCAACTGCGCAAGGGTAATCTTCGGCACGCTCTGTGGGTTACCGTCGCTCGAATGCGCGTACGGGTGGTCGCCATAAAGACGCTTCATCAGCTCAAGGCTGGCGAGTTTGCCGGGGTTCTGTTTCTGGTATTCGAAACCGGCGAGCATCTGGTTCTTGATACGCGCGAAGGAGTCGGCCGGGAAGGTCGGTTTACCGACCACTTCCGAGAACAGCTTCAAGGCCGGTTCGCGTTTGTCGGCAGCACTCAGGCTGCGCAGCGAGGCCAACGCCATGTCCTTGAACGCACCGTTGCCGAAATCCGCCCCCAGACATTCAAAGCCCTGAGCGATGGCGCCGACGTCTTTACCGGCAACACCTTCGTTGAGCATCGCGTTGGTCAGTACCGCCAGACCCGATGCGCTGCCGTCCTGGCTGCTGCCGGCGGCGAAGATCAGGCGCATGTCGAACATCGGCAGCTCATGGGCTTCGACGAACAGCACTTTGGCGCCTGCGGCGGTGTTCCAGGTTTGCACGTCGAGTTTGCGGCTGGCCGGGGCCTTGCCGTCGAGTTCGGCCAGCGATTGCAGCTTCTGGCTGGACTTGGCGTTGTCGAGGGCTTCGCTGGCATTGCTGTCAGCGCCCGGCGACAGGTAGAACGCGGCAGAGCCAATCACCGCCACGGCGATCAGGCCGAGCAGCAGGCGTGGGGATTTGCGCTTACTCATGAGTCGTCTCCAGTGGCAGGACGTGGGCGACGCTGAGACGTTCGCGGGTGAAATACAGCTTGGCGGCTTTCTGGATATCTTCCGGGGTCACGCTTTCCAGGTCGGCCAGTTCGGTGTCCATCAGCTGCCACGACAGGCCGACGGTTTCCAGTTGGCCGATGGCGGTGGCCTGGCTGGTGATCGAGTCGCGCTCGTAGACCAGGCCGGCGATGACTTGTGCGCGAACCCGTTCTAGCTCTTCGGCCGTCGGCGCGGTGGTTTTCAACTGATCGAGTAGCTTCCACAATCCGGCTTCGGCCTGGGCGATGGTCTTGTGTTTCTGTGTGTTTGGCGATGCCGACAGGGTGAACAGGCTATCGCCACGGGTATAGGCGTCGTAACTCGACGAGCCGCCGGACACCAGTTCTTCTCCGCGCTCCAGTTGCGTCGGGATGCGTCCGCTGTAGCCGCCATCGAGCAGCGCCGAGATCAGACGCAGGGCATTGACCAGGCGTTTGTCTTCGGCGGTGGCAATGCTCGGCACGTTGAAGGCCAGCATCAGGCTGGGCAGTTGGGTTTGCACATGCAGGGTGATCTGGCGCTCGCCCGGTTCGGCCAGTTCCAGCGGCTTTTTC
>Ga0213824_1001906_pt1 | contig 10907 bp, 9 predicted proteins | sample MC6MC0906MG_FD_179892 | JGI IMG/M metagenome (GOLD analysis project Ga0213824, IMG submission 179892) | Enriched soil aggregate microbial communities from Iowa State University, Ames, United States - MC6-MC0906-MG | ecosystem: Environmental > Terrestrial > Soil > Unclassified | place: USA: Iowa...
CGCCTCGTCATGCAGCTCATCGGCGTCGAGGAAGGCTTGCAGGCGGGTTAGTTGCTCAGCGAAGGACATTGAAGGACTACCTTGGGAATAAACGATGCTGAATTCTAGGCTTTCTTGCGCGGCCAAGCCAGTCGGCATGCATATTTGCCAGGTTTTAGAGACGGGCTGCAATTCGTCAGCGGCACCCTTTGCCGGATGACGCTCGGGTATACTGCCGCGTTTTGTGATGCCCCTGCAGGCCAAGCGCCAGGTCGAGAAAACTTCGCTTACGGATTATTTTCCGTGAGCCCGTATTTTTTCGACCAGCCTGTACAGAGGGATTTCGGCACTATTTTGTTGGAGTTATACATGCTCGATCAGGCTCAACGCGTCCTCAAGGACATCTTCGGCTACGACAGTTTTCGTGGCCGCCAGGGTGCGATCATTGAGCGCGTGGCCAAGGGCGGTGATGCCCTGGTCCTGATGCCTACCGGCGGTGGCAAGTCGTTGTGCTTCCAGGTGCCGGCGTTGTTGCGCAACGGGCTGGCGGTGGTGGTGTCGCCCTTGATCGCGTTGATGGACGACCAGGTTGCGACCCTGGAAGAACTCGGCGTTGCCGCCGCCGCCTTGAACTCCACCCTCAGTGCCGAGCAGCAACGCGATCTGGCCGCGCGGATCAAGCGCGGTGAAGTGAAGATGCTTTACCTGGCACCTGAGCGCCTCGTGCAGCCGCGCATGCTGGCGTTTTTGCAGAGCCTGGAAATTGCCCTGTTCGCCATCGACGAAGCCCACTGCGTATCGCAATGGGGGCATGATTTCCGCCGCGAATATTTGCAGCTCGGTCAACTGGCGGAGCTGTTCCCGGATGTCCCGCGTATCGCCCTGACCGCCACGGCCGACAAGCGCACCCGTGAAGAAATCGTCGAGCGCCTGCACCTGCAGGACGCCGAGCGGTTCCTGTCGAGCTTCGACCGGCCGAATATTTTCTACCGCATCGTGCCCAAGGAGCAGCCGCGCAAGCAGTTGCTGGCATTCCTTTCCGAGCGGCGCAGCGATGCGGGCATTGTCTATTGCCTGTCGCGCAAGAAGGTTGATGAAGTGGCTGCGTTCCTCTGCGAGCAGGGCTACCCGGCGCTGCCGTACCACGCCGGCCTGCCCAACGAAACGCGCGCTGCCCACCAGAAGCGCTTCCTCAACGAGGAAGGCCTGATCATGGTGGCCACCATCGCGTTCGGCATGGGCATCGACAAATCCAACGTGCGCTTCGTGGCCCATATGGACCTGCCCAAGTCCCTCGAGGCCTATTACCAGGAGACCGGGCGTGCCGGCCGTGATGGCCTGCCGGCGGATGCCTGGATGGTCTACGGCCTGCAGGACGTGGTGATGCTCAAGCAGATGCTGCAGAACTCCGAAGGCGATGAGCGCCACAAGCGCCTGGAGCAGCACAAGCTCGACGCGATGCTCTCGTTGTGTGAAGAGACCCGCTGCCGCCGCCAGACCTTGCTGGCCTACTTCGACGAGGACATGCCGCAACCGTGCGGCCACTGCGATAACTGCATCGATGGGGTGCAGACCTGGGACGCCACCGAGCCCGCGCGCCAGGCGCTGTCGACGATCTATCGCACCGGCCAGCGTTATGGCGTCGGTCATCTGGTTGATGTATTGCTGGGCAAGGACAACGAAAAAGTACGCAGCTTCGGCCACGAGAAACTCTCGGTCTACGGCGTCGGCAAGGCCCGTGCCGAGGGCGAGTGGCGTTCGCTGTTCCGGCAGATGGTCGCGCGCGGCCTGGTGGACATCGATATCGAAGGGTATGGCGGCCTGCGCCTGAACGACAGCTGCCGGCCGCTGCTCAAGGGCGAGGTGAGCCTGGAGCTGCGCCGCGACCTCAAGCCGCAAACCACCGCCAAGACCAGCACCAGCCAGGCCAGCCAGCTTGTACGGGGTGAGGAGCGCGAACAGTGGGAAGCCCTGCGTACCCTGCGACGCAAACTGGCCCAGGAACACAGCGTGCCGCCGTACGTTATTTTCCCCGACTCCACCTTGCTGGAAATGCTGCGCGAGCAGCCCACCACCATGGCCGAAATGGCGCGGGTCAGCGGCGTCGGTGCGCGTAAGCTGGAGCGCTACGGCCAGGCGTTCCTCGAAGTGCTCGGTGGCCAGGCCGAAGCACCGAAGGAAATCGCCGATATTCGCCATGAACTGATCAGCCTGGCACGCGCCGGCATGACCCCGATGCAGATCGCCGGCCAGCTGCAATGCTCGGAGAAAAACGTCTACACCTTGCTGGCCGAAGCCATCGGCAAGCAGCAGTTGTCATTGGAGCAGGCCCTTGATTTGCCGGAAGATTTGCTCGGCGAAATCCAGGATGCATTCCTGGACGGAGAAGGCGAATTGCCACCGGTTGCGGAGATTGCACCGCTGTTTACCGGGCGTGTTCCTGAAGGGGTTTTGTACTGCGTACGGGCCGCTTTGCAGTCTGAATTCGAAATTTAGTGTGCCAATTACGACAATGTAACGAATCAGTACATAGCAACTCTTGCCTAGTGACATGGCTCATGCTTAGCTGACTAATAATTAGCCATACTTTATTTTCAGTCTAAACCATGAGTTTTTTATGCCGTTAACCGATCAACACCGTTTTGGCATGCAACTGGCGCAAATGTCCCGAGGTTGGCGCGCCGAGCTCGACCGCCGCTTGGCCGGGCTGGGATTGTCCCAGGCGCGCTGGCTGGTGCTGCTGCACCTGGCCCGTTTTGAAGATGCCCCCACCCAGCGTGAGCTGGCGCAAAGCGTCGGCGTAGAAGGGCCGACACTGGCCCGGTTGCTCGACAGCCTCGAAGGCCAGGGCCTGGTGCAACGCCAGGCCGTGGTGGAAGACCGTCGCGCCAAGCGCATCTTGCTGTGCGACACCGCCAAGCCGTTGATCGAGCAGATCGAGACTATCGCCACGGCGTTGCGCCAGGAACTGTTTATGGGCGTTGACGAAGAAGATATGCGTGTCTGCATGCGGGTGCATGGGCACATCCTGGCGAACCTGGAAAAGTCCTGATCCGAGCCCCGTAGCAAAGGTTAGAAGGTTTGCCCGAGGTTCAGGTACACCGCCTTCTGATTATCATCGTTGAACCCATAGCTGAAATTCAGCGGCCCCAGCGGCGTATCAAACCCGAGGAAAATACTCGCGGCGTTGATATAGCCGCTGTCGAATTCATTGTCGTTGTTCCACGCCCGGCCGCGTTCCAGGGACGCGCCCAGGTACAGCGGGAAGTCCAGCGGCAGGTAGGAGCGTGGTGTCAGCCGGCGGTAGTACACCGCGCGCATCAAGCTGATGTTCTGCCCGGAAATCGCATCCTGGCGAAAGCCCGACAACTGCCGCGCACCGCCCAGCAGGAAGCTGGAAATCACCACGTCCGAATCATCCAGGGTGCGCCCGTAGCGCCCGCCCAGTACCAGGGTGTCCGGACCATGGCTCATGGCCTTGTCCAGCTTGAACTCCCATTGTCGATAGCGCTGGTCCGAGCCCAACCCCGGTTCGAATTCGCGAAAGGCCAGGCCAATGTCCTCGCCGCTGTGGGGGAAGTACACGTTATCCAGGGAGTCGAAGGAGTACTTCAGTTCATAGAAGCCTTCGCTGAAGCTCACACTTGGCAGGTCGCGGTCGCCGATGCGCACATCCGCCTTGCCCCAGGCCTCGCCGACACCGAAGCGGATCTCGCCGCTGTTGCCGATCTGCCGCCCCACGTTGAGGCCGAAGCCGTAGCGTTCCAGGCGGTATTCGGAGATGGGGTCGTTGTCCAGGATCAGCTCGACGTTCTGTGCCTGGGCGCTGATATACGGCGCGACAAAGTAGCGCGAACCGGTATCCATCGGCTGGTAGAACTCGCTGTAAAGCTCCTGCCGATCACCGATCTGCACCCGCGTCAGCCACTCGGCACCCAGGCGATTGATGCCGTTCATGCGGTAGCTGGCGCCGAGGTTGAAGGCGCTGTCGCCGCGCATGTCGTCCGACAGGTTCAGGCCCAGGCGCAGGTAGTCGGTGCCGCTGCGTTTGCCGCGCGCGCTGATCACCAGGGTGTTGTCCTGGCCCTTTTTCACCACGCGGTATTGCACCTGCTCGAAGTAATCCAGGCCATACAGGGTGCCCATGTCGGTCTGCAGGCGGCCAAGTTCCAGCGGTTGGCCCAGCGGTTGGCGGATGTAATAGCGGATCACGTCGTCGCTGACCTTCGAGTCGTTCTCCACCTTGATCGCGGTGATCACCGGGGTGCGTTCGCCCGGGGTACGCGCGGCTACCAGTTGCGGGTCGATCGGCTCGGCGGGGCGCAAATGGGCCAGGCGAACGTCAAGGGCGCGGGTGGCACGGTAGCCGGCATCGATCATGTCCTTGGCGCGGCCGAAATCCGTCACGCCATAGGCGGCCAGGGGCGGCTGGATCAGGACATCCTTGGGCTGCAGGGCCTTGAGTTGTTCTTCGGAGTTGCGCCTGGTCATCAGGGTGATGGACTGGTTGAGCACGTCCACCACCGTTGCCAGTTGCTTGCGTGAACGCAACGGGGTGCCGATGTCGACCACGATGGCGATGTCCACGCCCATCTCACGCGCCACATCCAGTGGGATGTTATCGGTCATGCCGCCATCCACCAGCAGTCGGCCATCCAGCTCCACCGGCGCGAACACGGCCGGGATCGACATGCTGGCGCGGATCACCTGGGGCAGGTGGCCCTTGCTGAATACCACTTTCTCGCCGGTGGTGATGTCGGTGGCCACGGCACGAAAGGGGATCGGCAGCTTGTCGAAATTACGCGTGTTGCTGGTGTGGGCGAACATGCTTTCCAGCAGCAGCGCCAGGTTCTGGCCCTGGATCACGCCAAGGGGCAGGCCGAGACTGCCGTCATCGCGGAAGCTGAGTTTCTGCTTGACCAGGAAATCCCGGTCATCCTGCTTGCGTCGAAACGGCACGTCTTCCCGTGGCGGTGCGTCGGACAGCGCCTGTTGCCAGTCGATGCCCAGGGCCAGTTTTTCCAGCTCATCGATCTTGTAGCCCGACGCATACAGCCCGCCAATCACCGCGCCCATGCTGGTGCCGGCAATCGCGTCGATGTGAATACCCTGTTCCTCCAGGGCCTTGAGCACGCCGATATGGGCCAGGCCTCGGGCGGCACCGCCGGACAGCACCAGGCCGATTTTGGGGCGGGGCGTCTCAACGGCGTCGGCAAGAAGCGGGAGCAGGCACAGGAACAGGCAGGACAACAGGCGGCGCATCATGAATCTCGAGGCTGGGCGATAAAGGCCGGTATTATAGCCATCCGATCCGCCGAGCCCGTTACGCCAGGAGCCTCTCAAATTATGTCGCTGAGCAAACCCGAGATTGTCATCACCTATTGCACCCAGTGCCAGTGGCTGCTGCGCGCCGCGTGGCTGGCGCAGGAGTTGTTGAGTACGTTTGCCGATGACCTCGGCCGGGTGGCGCTGGAGCCGGCCACCGGCGGTGCGTTTCGGATCACCTGCGACGGTGTGCAGATCTGGGAGCGCAAGGCGGATGGTGGCTTCCCTGAAGCCAAGGTGCTCAAGCAACGGGTGCGCGACCAGATCGATCCACAACGGGACCTGGGCCACAACGACCGTACGCCATGAAGGTCACCGCCACAGCCGGGCGGTGACCCCTTGGCGCGCCGCTATTTGGCGGCCATCTTGCTTTTGATGAAGCCCACGACCCAGGTCAGTAGCAGGCCGCCGACACCGCCGCCGACGATGTTGCTGCCCACCGCCGCCACATCCAGGGCTTCGCCGCCGGAGGTGCCCGTGAGTGTCGCGACAACCTGGCCCAGCACCAGCCCACCGATACCGCCAAGCATGGTATTGAGGCCGGTCCCCAGGCTTTGTTTGGTCATGCCGGCCAAATTGCCACCGACGGCACCGCTGATGATCTGAACCAACAAGCTGATGAACATTTCCATGATGAAACCCCTGCATCGCGTTGATGGAGTGACCACTCGCGTGCAGCAACTTCAGGAAACGCCATGGCTGTCGTCGAGGAGTCTGTATCCGTTGAACGACGGCTGACTGTTGCGGATGTTTAAAGTATAGATCAGGTCGTTGCTGCGGGCTGTCTGGCCTGGCTGGCGCCGCCCATCATCCCGGAAAGCACGATGGCGACGATGATCAACGCGCCGCCCAGCAGCATGCGCAGGGTCGGGGTTTCGGCAAACAGCAGCCAGGCCACGGTGATGCCGTAGACCGGCTCCATGGTGAACACCACCGAGGCGGTGCGCGCCTTGATCACCGCGAGGCTGGCGACAAACAGGCTGTGGGCCAGGCCGGTGCAGAACACCCCAAGCAGGCCGATCCACAACCAATCCAGCGCGCGCACGTCCGCCAGCCCCGGCGCGGCCACGGGCAGCAGGCACACCGCGACCACCACGTTCTGGCACAGCGCTGCCTGCACGGCGGGAATCCGTCCGGAGCTGGCGCGGTTGTTCAGCGACAACAATGAGAACAGCAAACCCGAGACAATCCCCCAAAGCAGGCCGCCCGTGGCTTCGCTGGCGAGATTGAAGTCCGGCGTCACCAGCACCAGGCCAACGGTGACCAAAGCCACCAGCACGATTTCATTGGCGCGGATACGCTCGCGGAAGATCAGCCCTTCGAGGATCACGGTAAACGCCGGGAATGCGGTGAATCCCAGCGTGGCGACGGCCACGCCGGCGACCTTGACGGCAATGAAGAACGTCACCCAATGCGCCGCCAGCAACACGCCGCTGACCAGCAGGCGGCGCCAGTCCTGCAGCGCCAGGGTTTTCCAGGGGGCGTTGCTGGCGAAGCGCGCAAACACCGCCAGGGCAATCACGGCAAACGCGGCGCGACCGAAGACGATGATGGCCGGGGAGGCGGCCGCCAGCTTGCCGAATACGCCGGTGAGGCCAAACATCAGTGCGCCGATATGCAGGGCGCCGAGGGCTGAGCGGGGAGTCATTGCGATCCTTGAACCAACGGGAGTGACAGGTTCGCAGTCTAGAAGGTGCAGGTGCGGGCGTCTGTCGTGGGACTCGCGATTTTTAGCGCAAGGCTCGCCCTATGTGGCGCGCCGCAACGCGCCGGGAGAGGCGCCGAATTCGCGCAGCATAGCGGCGGCAAAGGCACTTTGTGAGGTGTAGCCAACCCGCTCGGCGATTTCACCGATGGGCAGCGGCGTCTCGCGCAGCAGGTTCAGGGCCAGTTGCAGGCGCCGGCTGCGGATGTAATCCATGGGCGTCTGCCCGCATTCGGCGATAAAGCGCGCATGCAGGCGCGCCACCGACAGGCCGGCGATGCGCGCCAGGTCGGCGACCTGCAACGGATGGGCAACGTGTCGCTCGATATGCGCATTGAATGCCGCATACGGCAGGCGGCGGCCCGGCACCTGCGGGGCCTGCGGATGATTGAGGCTGGCCAGCAACAGCACCGCACCCTGTTGGACGATCAATGGATCATCCACGGGGCTGTGCGCCAGCCATTGCACCAGTTGGTGTTGCCGGGAGTCCAGGGCCAGGCGTGCCGGTTGATCGAGCAGGCGGCGGCTGGCGTCGGCGTGTTCGCCCAGGGATTGCAGGAGCCAATGCTCCGTGGGCACATCCAGCACCAGGCAGCGGCTGCCATCGCGACTGCCACAGGCGTGGTGGGCGGAGAAGGGCAGCACCATCACGCTGCTTTCGCGCACCTGGCTGCCACAGCCGTCGACTTCCAGGTCCAGGTGGCCGGACAGGCCGAACACCAACTGCGCATGGTCATGGCTGTGGGCGATGGGCGCTTCGAGGTAGTGGCGTAGCGTGAGCGACGGTCTCATCGCGGTCTCCTGGGCGGCAGGGCGCCAGTCTACAACGCTTCGCGGCCGGCGGGCGCTGTCATCAGACTGACGCGCGACTGTCATGGGCTATTAATCGCCAGGGCGCAAGCTCGCGAAAACAGCGTCGAGGGATGCCCATGACCAGTGCCGAGTTCACCAAGCCCAGCCGCAAGCAGCGGGTTCGTACCCTGTGGATTTCCGACGTGCACCTGGGCACCCGGGATTGCCAGGCCGAACACCTATCGCAGTTCCTCAAGGGCTACCACGCCGATAAGGTCTACCTGGTGGGCGATATCATCGACGGCTGGAAAATGCGCGGCGGCATGTATTGGCCCCAGGCCCACACCAACGTGATCCGTCGCCTGCTGACCATGGCCAAGCGCGGGACCGAGGTGATCTACGTGACCGGCAACCACGACGAGTTCCTGCGCCGCTACTCCAAGCTGATCCTGGGCAATATCCAGTTGGTGGATGAGGCGGTGCATGTGACGGCCGACGGTCGTCATCTGCTGGTGATCCACGGCGATCAGTTCGATGTGATCACCCGTTACCACCGTTGGCTGGCGTTCCTGGGCGACTCGGCCTACGAGTTCACCCTCACCTTGAACCGCTGGTTGAACCACTGGCGCGCCCGCTACGGCTATGGCTACTGGTCTTTGTCGGCGTACCTGAAACACAAGGTCAAAACCGCCGTGAGCTTTATCAGCGATTTTGAAGAAGCCATCGCCCACGAAGTGACCCGGCGCGAGTTGCATGGCGTGGTGTGCGGGCATATCCACCATGCGGAGATTCGCAAGGTGGGCGAGGTGGATTACCTCAACTGCGGGGATTGGGTGGAGTCGTGCACGGCGTTGATCGAGCACTGGGACGGGAGCATCGAGTTGTATCGGTTGGCGGATGCCCAGGCGAAAGAAGCGCTGCTGAAAGCCGAGATGGTCGCCAGCTGAGGGGTGTGCTCGGTCAAAATGTGGGAGGGGGCAAGCCCCCACCCACATTTTCAGTCCCGGTTTCGTCAGTGGGAGACGTCGGCGATGGCTTCTGCCAGGAGCGTCAGGCGTGTCGCATCAATACCCGCCACGTTGGCTCGGCCCGAACTGACCATATACACGCTGTGCTTCTCGCGCAGTTGCTTGACCTGCTCGGCACTCAAGCCGGTGTAGGAAAACATCCCGCGTTGCGCCCCGATGTGCGCAAACTGCTCCGCCAGACCATGGGGCGCCAACGCCTCCACCAGTCCGGAACGCAACTGCGCGATTCGCGTACGCATGGCTTCGACTTCCTCGCTCCACTGCTGTTTCAGCTCGGCATCCCCCAGGATGGTCGCGACCACCGCCGCACCATGGTCCGGCGGCGTCGACCACAGGTTGCGCGCAGTGTTCGCCAGCTGGCTGCGTACATCCTTCAGCTTCTCGGCGTCCGCCGCGCACACGATCAGCGCGCCGACACGGTCGCGGTACAGGCCGAAGTTCTTCGAGCACGAACTGGTGATCAATACTTCCGGCAGTTCAGCCGCCAACAAGCGCACCGCCCAGGCGTCCTGCTCCAGGCCGTCGCCAAAGCCCTGGTAGGCGAAGTCGATCAGTGGCAGCAACTGGCGCTCGCGCACGATGTGCAGCACCTGGCGCCAGTCATCCTGGGACAGGTCGAAGCCGGTCGGGTTATGGCAGCAGGCGTGCAGCAAGACCACGTCGCCCTTGGGCACGGTGGAGAGGGTTGCCAGCATCGCCGCCACATCCAGGCGGTTATCCGCGCCCACGTAGGGGTAATGGCTGACCCTGAGCCCGGCCTTGGCAAAGATGGTTTCGTGGATCGGCCAGGTCGGGTCGCTCAACCACACGCCACGGCCGGGCAGGTTGTGGGCGATAAAGTCGGCGCTCAGGCGCAGGGCGCCGGTGCCGCCTGGGGTCTGGGTCGCGCCGGCACGGTGTTCGCGCAGCAGGGCGGAGTCGGCGCCCAGCACCAGTTCGCTGATCAGGCTGCCAAATGCTGCATCGCCGTGGCCGCCGATATAGGTCTTGGTGGCCTGGGTGTCGACCAGGCGCTGTTCGGCGCGCTTCACCGAAGCTGGAATCGGCGTCAGGCCCTGGTCGTCCTTATAGACGCCCACGCCAAGGTCGAACTTGTTCGGATGGGCGTCCTGGGCATACAGGTCCATCAAGCCGAGGATCGGGTCGCCGGGCACCCGGCTTATGGCATCGAAATGCATTACTTGCGGCCCTCGGCGTCCTTGGCCACTTCGTCGGTGCGCGCGGCCATGATGAAGTCGTTGCGGTGCAGGCCCTTGATGGAGTGGCTCCACCAGGTCACGGTGACTTTGCCCCATTCGGTGAGCAGGCCCGGGTGATGGCCTTCAGCTTCGGAGATCACGCCCACGGCGTTGGTGAAGGCCAGGGCGAATTTGAAATTCTTGAACAGGAAGACCTTTTCCAGCTGCATCACGCCATCGCGTACTTCGATGTTCCAGTCGGGGATCTGCTTGATCAGCACCGGCAACTCTTCGTCGCTGACTTGCGGGGCGTCGGCGCGGCAGGCTTCGCAGTGGGCTTGGTTCAACGTGGTCATGTGGGTATTCCTGAAATCGAGTATTTGGAAACGGTCGTCAGTAGCGTCACCCTAAAGCAACGCGGGGCCAGGGAACAGACTCACCTGGCCCTAAAAGCCGCAGTTCAAGCCGCTTTTGGCTTGGGCGGGAACTTCGGTGCGTGCAGCCCCAACTGCATCCCGCGTTCGACCATGCCCATGATGTCTTCCTGCGCCACTTCGAACAGGCGCTTGAGGTTGGGCAGGGCGAAGTACACGGGTTGCAGGATGTCGATGCGATACGGCGTGCGCATCGCTTCGAGCGGGTCGAAGGCTTGATGCTCGGGCACGTCCGAGAGGCAGTACACGGTCTCCTTGGGCGAAGACAGGATGCCGCCACCGTAGATGCGCCGGCCTTCGGGCGTGTCCACCAGGCCGAACTCGATGGTCATCCAGTACAGGCGCGCCAGGTACACGCGCTGTTCCTTGGTGGCGGCCAGGCCGAGCTTGCCGTAGGTGTGGGTGAATTCCGCGAACCAGGGGTTGGTCAGCAGTGGGCAATGGCCGAAGATCTCGTGAAAAATGT
>Ga0213824_1001907_pt1 | contig 10905 bp, 6 predicted proteins | sample MC6MC0906MG_FD_179892 | JGI IMG/M metagenome (GOLD analysis project Ga0213824, IMG submission 179892) | Enriched soil aggregate microbial communities from Iowa State University, Ames, United States - MC6-MC0906-MG | ecosystem: Environmental > Terrestrial > Soil > Unclassified | place: USA: Iowa...
CGATTTCCGTTCCAGGCTACTCGCTTTGTTGCTGACGCTTCGCTTTCGCACAGATAAAACATTTGTCGCTGACGCTTCGCTTTCGCGCAGAGCAAAGCTTCCTGTGGGCGAGCGTCGAGCCGCTTCTTCGCTAAAGGAACGAAGGCTAAGTGCGTCACGTCCTGTGACAATGCCTTCGTGACCAACATCGTGTTGGCCTCAGGGTCTCGACTGTCTCGCTTTCCCACGGGAGTCTAGTAGCCTTCCACTCCAATCAACAATAGCGTAGAATTTTTATAAATTTTATGCATTTCAAAATTGGAAGCTAGGACAACGAACTATTGAACAGAATATATTTATAACAGAGAGGTAATTGACATTGTTGCCGCTGACACTTTGTTTTCGCGCAGAAAACATTTGTTGCTGTTGCTGCTTTCGCACAAATAAAACTCTTTTGCTAAACTGCGTTTTATCACTTAAATTAAACCGACATGTCAGAGAATACATGCTATGTAAATTAGTTGATTGGAGTGGAGACTGGGCGACTCCTCGGGGATCAGCAATAGAGGAACGAAGGCTAAGAGCATCACGTCCTGTGATAACGCCTTCGTGACCAACATCGTGTTGGCCCGAGACCCTGCAGCGAAGCGAAGCGGCTCATCGGACGCCCCCAGGAAAGCGCCCAGTCGGAACGGAAATCAACCACTCGTTTTGCTCAAGAACCATAATGTATGCCTTGGTTCTTACCTGCCCATCACTATATCGTGAATAGAACCCAAAAAGAAAAGCACGTTCCTACGCTAGGTAGAGAACGTGCTTTTTTGGTGATTACCACCAAATAATTGTTAAAAATGCTAAGAAGAATGTAAATGCGATTAATATACCCATCCACATGAAGAAGCCAATTACACCACCGAAGTGTGTTTTTTTGTCTTCTAAGTGCATGAAAGCGTAAAGTTGAAGAACAACTTGAACACCAGCAAGCAATAAAATAAGCGGGAATATTAAGTATTTAGAAAAATCAGCTGCAACTACTGCGAATGCGATAAACGTAAAGAATATCATAATCGCAAAATTCATTACTTGTTTACGCATATGAACGGCATTATGATGACGATCATACTCGTATTGTGCCTGAGACTTAGCAACTATCGGTGTATCGTGTGATGACATATTATCCGATCACTCCCATCAAGTATACTACTGTAAAGATAAATACCCAAACTACGTCGATAAAGTGCCAGTATAAAGCAGCCACGAAGAATTTAGGTGCATTGTATAAGTTAAGACCACGTTTAGCGTTACGAATCATTAACGTTGAAATCCACACAAGACCTAAAGTTACGTGGAAACCATGTGTACCAACTAATGAATAAAACGCAGTTGAGAACGCAGATTGGTCAAATGTGAAGCCTTTGTGTACATAGTGATAAAACTCATAGATTTCAAGACCTAAGAATCCAAGACCTAAAAGTAATGTAATACCAAACCAAGTTTGCATAGCTTTAAAGTTAAAGTTACGCATATGGTAAATTGCATAAACAGATGTTAGTGAAGATGTTAATAATAACATCGTCATCGCGAAAGCTAAAGGTAATTCAAATAAACTTTGTGTTGTGAACTCCATGCCAGCTGGCCCTTTGTTCTTAAGCGCTAGGTAAGTAGCGAATAAACTTGCGAAAAGTACAACTTCACAGGCAAGGAAAATCCAGAAACCAACAACTTTATTTTTACCTTCCATCGTAGCTTGTTCAGGATGATCTGGCCAAGTATGAGGAGTAAATTTAGTATTGAAATCCATTATTTATTTCCCCCTTTGCCGTAAAGATGTTCTTCAATTTCAAGAATTTCTTCTTTGTGTAAGTGGAAACCGTGATCATCCTTAACAGAACGGAAAATCATAGCACCAAATGTAATTGCAAGACCACCAATTAAAATATAAATAGACCAAGGTTTATCTGCATCTGGATGATAAAGTGCACCGAATGCTGCAATAAACATACCTAGAGAAATAACAAATGGGATAGCTGAGTTATTAGGCATATGAATATCACCGACTGGCTCAGCAAAAGTCATTTCTTTATTTCCTTCTTGTTTTTCAATCCACCATGGATCTAAACCACGAACAAGTGGTGTTTGACGGAAGTTATAGAATGGGATTGGTTGTGGAATAGACCATTCTAAAGTACGTCCATCGCCCCATGGGTCGCGACCTGCTGGTTCGCCTTTGATAGACAATAAGCAGTTAATTACCATTATGATAACCCCTACACCCATCATCAATGCACCGATTGTAGAGATAAAGTTGAACTGATCCCAACCTTGACCTTCCATGTAAGTGAATACGCGACGTGGCATACCCATTAAACCTAAGAAGTGTTGAACGAAGAACGTTAAATGGAATCCGATGAAGAAAATCCAGAAAGTAAGTTTACCAAGCGTTTCGTTTAACATACGGTTGAAGAAAATTGGCCAGTAGAAGTGTGCTGAACCAAATATCGCTGTTACGATACCACCAACGATTACGTAGTGGAAGTGAGCAACGATAAAGTAAGAATCGTGTAATTGGTAGTCAAGAGGTGCAGATGCTTGCATAACCCCTGTAACACCACCCGCAACGAATGACGGGATGAAACCAAGTGCATAAAGCATTGGTGTTGTAACTTTAATAGATCCGCCCCAAAGAGTTAAGATCCAGTTGAATACTTTCATACCTGTTGGTACGGCAATTGCCATTGTTGCAACAGCAAAAATTGCGTTGGCTGTTGGCCCAAGACCAACTGTAAACATGTGGTGAGCCCAAACCATGAACCCTAAGAAACCGATTAAAATTGTTGCGAATACCATTGAAGAGTATCCAAATAAACGTTTACGAGAGAACGCTGGAATAATCTCAGAGAATAAACCAAACGCTGGTAATATTAAGATATAAACCTCTGGGTGTCCGAAGATCCAGAATAAGTGTTCCCAAATAATTGTGTTACCACCCATTGTATGGTCGAAGAAGTTACCACCGAACATACGGTCAAATAACATCATTAATAAACCAATAGTTAATGGAGGGAATGCGAATAGAATTAATGCACTTGATACAAGAGCAGTCCAAGTGAATAATGGCATACGCATGAATGTCATACCTGGAGCACGCATTGTAATAATCGTAACGATAAAGTTAAGACCTGAAATTAATGTACCTGCTCCTGAAATTTGTAAACCAAGAACATAGAAATCAATACCATGTCCTGGAGAATATAAAGATAATGATGCATAAGACGTCCAACCCGCATCAGGAGCGCCACCCATAAAGAATGACAGGTGAAGGAATACTGCACCTAGGAAGAATAACCAGAACCCTAAAGAGTTAAGGAATGGGAATGCAACGTCACGCGCACCAATTTGTAATGGTACAAGCATGTTCATAAATGCGAATAGTAATGGAGTCGCAGCTAGGAATAACATTGTCGTTCCGTGCATTGTTAATAATTCATTGAAAAAACCAGCTGATATGAAATCGTTATTTGGTTTCATTAACTGAATACGCATTAATAACGCTTCAAAACCAGCGATAGCAAAGAACAATGTACCGGCTAATAAATACATTACTGCTAACTTTTTATGGTCGACAGTTGTAATGTAGTCCCAGACATTTGCTCCAAAGCCCTTTTTCTGTGTATATGAGCTCACAACTTTTACCTCCTTCAAAGTTTGTTACAATAACTAAAAATTATTTCTCAACAGATAAGCCCATGATATACGTTGCTAGAGCTTCAATTTCTTCGTCGGATAAGTCGCCATAAACAGGCGCAGTGCCCTCTGGATTCATCATTAAGTTACCTGGTTTGAATTCTCCAGGGTTCTCAATCCAAGCTTTTAAGTTTTCTTCATTATGTTCTAAGAAACCAGCAACACGGTTACGGTCACCAAATGTAGTTAAGTTAGGACCTGGTGTACCTCCTGCTCCTGATCCAGAAACAGCATGACAACCTAAACAACTTTTAGCAAATGTTGCTTCACCAAGATCTGTTGAAGCTTTATCAGCCACTTTTCCTTCTGTTGCTTTCATTGAAGCTACCCATGCATCGAATGCTTCTGGGCTTAATGCTTTAACTTTGAAGTCCATTAATGCGTGTGAAGGACCACATAATTCAGCACATTTACCATAGAATACGCCGTCTTTAAGGTCTTTCGATTCTTTATCGAATACTAGATAGAATTTGTTTAAGTTATCTACGTTCGTATCCATTTTACCGCCTATAGCAGGAATCCAGAATGAGTGCTTTACATCGGCAGCCTTTAAGTTAAAGTAAACTTTTTGGCCTGTTGGTACAACTAGTTCTTGAGAAGTTACAATACCTTGGTTAGGGTATTCAAACTCCCACCAGTATAATTTTGCAGTTACATTTACTGTAAGTGCTGTTTTGTTACCATTTTCATCTACTTCGTCCATAGCAGCAACATCTGCAAATTTGTAAGTAGCGGTAACAACTGGTACAGCTAAGATTAATAATAAAATAATTGGAATAACTGTCCAAATTACTTCAAGAGTGTGACTTCCTTCTACTTGCTTAGGAATAACATTTTCGCCAACTTTTGAACGGCGGAATTTTACGAATGCAAGTAAATAGATAACGGATACTATTACTACTACTAACGTCATAATTCCCGTAGCTAACAGTAATAGATTGAATTGTTCTTTACCTACTTGACCAGCTGGTTTCAGTGCAGAAATATAATCTTCACCACAACCAGAAAGGAAAACCATCATCACTGTTAGAAGTGAAAAAAGACGCCATTTTTTAAGCCCTTTCATCATAGCTTAATTAAACCCCTCTTTCTTTGTTGTATTTTCATGTGTACCTAGGACATTAGTTCTGTCTATATGAATTCTTTAGGATAAGAAAGAATTCCTGAATTTAGCTAAACAACGCAAATATGATAATGGATACAAATAGTATTGTCATATGGTTCAATGAATAGATAAACATTTTATTTGCCCATTTTAAATCATCTTTTGTGGTAAAGCCTTTAAAAGCTAGAATCACCCAGCCCAAGTTCAATGCAGTCGCAAGAATTAAGAAGCCTACCCCAAGCTCTGGTAAAAGGAATGGTAACGGTAATAATAAAATAATCCAAAATAACATCGAGTACTTCGTTCGTTTAAATCCTTTTACTACAGGTAGCATCGGTATATTAGCTGCACGATATTCTTCAGTACGTTTCATAGCAAGCGCGTAAAAATGCGGAGGTTGCCATGCAAACATAATAAGGAATAAGGCAAGTGCTCCTGGACCTAATGCAGGCTCAACAGCTGCAAAGCCAATAACTGGTGGAATCGCTCCTGAAATACTTCCTACAATCGTGTTACTAACATGCTTCCTCTTTGACCACATTGAGTACAGAACGACATACGCAAATATTCCTACTAGTCCCCACATGCCGGCTGCAAACGATGCCGCAAATAACAAAATTTCACCTACAATTAAAAATGAGAGGGCAATGGTCAATACAAAATTCGGCTTAAATCTACCTGTTACTGTCGGTCTTGCCTTCGTTCTTTTCATGATTGGGTCAATATCCTGATCAATAAAGTTATTCATTGCGCCTGAGCCACCTATTATTAATGCCGCACCCAGCATGGTGAACAATATGACATCAAGCTCTTGCAAGAAGTGTCTACTAGTAAATTGAAATGCCAGCCACATCCCTGTAAACGTTGTGACAAGATTCGAGTTTACGATTCCAATTTTTATTAGTGCTAAGAAATCTTTTACAACAGATGTTGATTCTGGTCCACCATTTCTAGTAGCCGTCAGTGCACGACCGTTTGACATGATACCTCTCCTTTCATTTTTGTAAGCATATTCCGCTAATGTTTACTATAGCGAAATTTGCGATTGATTTCTAGACATTAAGTGAAATTTAGATGAAGTTGTAAAAATTAGCTTTGTCTAGAAATATAATTAAAAACAACATATCTATAGTAAAACATTTTCTAAAATGAATTGTGAAGGTTAAAGTACGAAATTATGAACAATTTGTGAAATGGAATCGACATCTAATACTCCCTACTCTTTACAAGTTGTTTTTTTCCTGTATTTTCGATATTATCTAGTAGCAGAAACATTACTTTCATGTAATGTTTATAGATAAAGTAGGTGACTCATTTTATGCAACACAACAGGTATATGAAGTGGTTTGCTGTTGCCGCTACAATTGGAATGCTTCTTATTTTATTAGGTGGAGCACTTGTTACCAAAACAGATAGTGGCTTAGGCTGTGGTCGAAACTGGCCTGATTGTAATGGTTCTCTTATTCCAAAAGAAATTACACCAGAAGTCTTAATTGAATTTTCACATCGTGCTGTAACTGGAATTGTATCTATTTCTATTCTTGTGTTAACAATTTGGACATGGCGTAAACTCGGTCATATTCGCGAAGTAAAGTTATTAGGTTTTTTAGCGATGTTTTTCTTAATCGCACAGGCTCTTATTGGAGCTGCTCAAGTATTGTGGGGGCAAGGCGATTTTATACTAGCACTCCACTTTGGGATTTCTCTTATTTCCTTTGCTGCCGTTCTCCTTCTCTCTATGATTGTATTTGAAGTGGATCGGAAATTTGATGCCGATAACGTTTTCATTGGTAAAAAGTTACGTTGGCATACGATTGCTGTCACAATTTATTCTTATTTAGTCGTTTATACAGGGGCGCTTGTTCGCCATACAGAATCCAGCTTAATATGTCCTGACTGGCCATTTTGCAACAATGAAACACCATTCGCACCACTAAATAATATGTATGAATGGGTGCAAATGGGGCATCGTTTTGCTGTTCTGATCTTTTCTATTTGGATTGCATACATAACTTGGCACGCTATAAAAGAATATAAAAATCAACGTGTTATTTACTATGGCTGGATTATTGCCTTTATTATAGTAATTTTACAGGTGATTGCTGGTATGTTAGTAGTCCTAACTAAATTGAATTTAACAGTCGCATTACTGCATTCATTATTTATTTCAATATTATTTGGTCTACTTTGCTACATGGTCTTACTAGTTGCACGTAGCGATTATAAAGGAAAAAATAAAGAATAGTAGAAAAGATTCGCTACATCAGTGGCGAATCTTTTTTATTTATTTAAACGACTTCAATTACAAAGCAACTAATGACATGTCAAAAAATCGACAAGTTTACAATATAACAAAATCAATATTATAGAGAAAATGCTAGAAGATACACGCTATGTGAAGTGGTTGATCTTCGTTCCGACTGAGCAACTCCTTGGGTTTCAACGATAGAGGAACGAAGGCTAAAAGCATCACGTCCTGTGACACCTGCATGACCAACATCGTGTTAGCCCGAGACCCTGGAGCGCAATCAAAGCGGCTCATCGGACGCCCCCATGACAGCGCTCAGTCGCAACGGAAATCAGCCCTGCATTATGGTGGTGAGCAAAAATAGCAAAATAAAAAAGGTTATTAGTATGCTATAAAAGCCATCTAATAACCTTCTTTCGATTCAATTATTCAATTTCAATTAACAAATCACCTGTTGAAATGGCGTCGCCTGCACTTGCGTATACTTCTTTTACGACTCCATCTTTCGGTGCTTGAACAGTTGTCTCCATTTTCATCGCTTCAGTAATTAACAAATGGTCTCCACGTTTAACAGTACTTCCTTTCGATACAACTACCTTTAAGACCGTACCTGGCATTGTAGCTCCAATTTGGTTTGGATTGCTTGGATCTGCCTTTAATGCTAAACTGCCATCTACTTCAACAGTCATATCTTGAATCACCAACTCACGGGATTGACCATTCAACTCAAAGTACATCACACGTGTTCCGTCATGCTGTGACTCTCCGATCGAAACGAGTTTAATAATCAGTGTTTTTCCTTTTTCGATTTCAACTTCGATTTCTTCACCTAGCTTTAATCCGCAAAGGAATGTTGGTGTGTCTAATACCGAAATATTGCCGAAAGAGTCCACTGTTTTCGCATACTCTTCAAACACTTTCGGGTACAAAGCATACGCCAGTACATCCTTTTTTGTCACCGGTCTGTTTAATTTTTCCTCCAGCACTGCCTCTAGTTGTTCAAAATTCACAGGTTCTAGTAGCTCGCCTGGACGTACTGTAATGGCTTCGCGATCCTTTAACACAACCTGTTGAAGTGCCTCAGGGAAACCGCCATGTGGTTGTCCTAAATAACCCTGGAAGAACTCGATCACAGAATCTGGGAAATCAATAGTTTGTCCTCTTGTCAGTACAGAGCTTTCATCTAAATCGTTCTGTACCATAAATAACGCCATATCACCGACTACTTTCGAAGATGGGGTTACTTTGACAATATCGCCAAATAGAAGGTTCACGCGGGAATACATGCGCTTCACTTCCTCCCATCTATCCCCAAGACCAACTGCTTTGGCTTGCTGCTGTAAGTTACTGTATTGGCCGCCAGGCATCTCATGGACATAAATTTCAGAATGTGGGCTAATCATGCCGCTTTCAAAATCCTTATAATATTTACGCACATCTTCCCAGTAGTACGATAGTTTTTCTAGTGCTTCAATATCGGCACGAACCTCACGCTTACTGCCCTTCATTGCATAATACAAAGAGTTTGCACTTGGCTGTGACGTTAAGCCCGCCATCGAACCGAGCGCCGTATCAATGATATCCACCCCTGCCTCAATCGCCTTGGCATATAAATAAATACCATTGCCACTTGTATCATGTGTATGCAGATGGATTGGCAGACTTGTCGTCTCTTTTAACTCGGAAATTAAACGATACGCTGCTTCTGGTTTCAATAACCCAGCCATATCTTTTATCGCTAAAATATGGGCACCTGCTGCCTCCAGCTCCTTCGCCATTTCCTTGTAGTATTGGACTGAATATTTTGCCCTCGTATCATCAAAAATATCGCCTGTATAACAGATTGCTGCCTCTGCAATTTTACCAGACTGACGGGCGGCATCAATCGCTACTTCCATGCCTTTCATCCAGTTCAAACTATCGAAAATACGGAACACATCAATGCCTGATGCCGCTGATTCAGCGATAAACTCACGAATTAAATTGTCAGGGTAGTTCGTGTAACCGACAGCATTCGCTCCACGCAGTAACATTTGAAATAACACATTCGGTACTTGTTCACGCAACTTAGCAAGACGCTCCCATGGGTCTTCCTTTAAGAAACGGTACGCCACATCAAACGTCGCGCCACCCCACATTTCGAGTGAGAAGAAATCATGCATCATGTGTGCTGTTGCGTCTGCAATTTCGAACATATCCCGTGAACGAACACGTGTCGCAAGCAGTGATTGATGCGCATCTCGGAATGTTGTATCCGTTAACAACACTTCCTCCTGCTCCAAAATCCATTTTACGAGCCCCTCTGCTCCTTGGGTATCTAAAATTTGCTTAGTACCTGTTGGTGGGACAATCAATTTATCGACTTTCGGAATGCTAGGTTGTACAAAAATCGGTTTTGCTTTCTTTTCTACTCCTGGGAAACCATTGAGCGTCACATTACCGATATAGCTTAAAAGCTTTGTCCCACGGTCCTGACGCACAGGGAAATTAAATAATTCAGGTGTTGTATCAATAAAGCTAGTATCAAATGCACCCGTTAAAAATTTCTCGTGTGTCACGACATTATTTAAAAATGGAATATTCGTTTTCACCCCACGAATACGGAACTCTTTTAAGTTACGGTCCATCTTTGCTGCAGCTTCTTTAAATGTCATTCCTGATGTTGAAATTTTCACCAATAGTGAATCATAGTACGGTGTCACCACAGCTCCCTGGAAGCCATTGCCGGCATCTAGACGAACACCAAAGCCACCACTTGAGCGATACACCATCAGCTTTCCTGTATCCGGCATAAAGTCATTAGCTGGGTCTTCCGTTGTAACACGTGCTTGAATTGCATATCCAATCATTGGAATATCCGCCTGTTGTGGAATATGGATCTCCTCGCTATGAAGACCGTAACCCGCAGCTACTTTTATTTGAGCATGCACGATATCGACACCTGTAATCATTTCAGTAATTGTATGCTCAACTTGAATACGAGGGTTGACCTCGATGAAATAAAAATCCTCTCCTGCGACTAAAAATTCTACTGTCCCTGCATTTATGTACGAGACATTTTTCATTAGTTGAACCGCTGCATCACAAATACTATTTCTTAAATTTTCTGAAATCGAATGAGAGGGTGCGATTTCAACAACCTTTTGATGACGACGTTGTATCGAGCAATCACGCTCATATAGATGGACAATATTGCCTTGTTGATCGCCAATAATTTGGACTTCAATATGCTTCGGCTTAATAATTGCCTTTTCTACATACACCTCATCAGAGCCGAATGCTGCCTTCGCCTCTGATTTTGCACGTTCATAGGAGGAAGCTAGCTCCTCTTGACTATGAACAAGGCGCATACCACGACCACCGCCGCCTAGTGCTGCCTTAATCATAATTGGATAGTCATGTGTGCTAGCAAAAGCCTCTATCTCTGCTAAATCAGCTACTGGTCCGTCTGTACCAGGAATAACAGGAATACCTGCAACAATTGCCTGTTCACGTGCTTTAACCTTATCTCCGAACATATCTAAGTGCTGGGAAGTTGGTCCAATAAAGACAATGCCCTCTTCTTCACAACGACGTGCAAATTCTACGTTTTCCGATAAAAAACCATACCCCGGATGAATCGCATCAACACCCGCATCCTTTGCGATGGCAATAATACCCTCAATATCTAAATAAGCATCGATTGGTTTCTTGCCAGCCCCTACTAAATAGGCCTCATCTGCTTTAAAGCGATGGAATGCCCCACTATCCTCCCGCGAATATATGGCTACGGTTTGGATATTTAGCTCCGTACATGCACGGAAAATACGAATTGCAATTTCTCCCCTGT
>Ga0213824_1001910_pt1 | contig 10895 bp, 10 predicted proteins | sample MC6MC0906MG_FD_179892 | JGI IMG/M metagenome (GOLD analysis project Ga0213824, IMG submission 179892) | Enriched soil aggregate microbial communities from Iowa State University, Ames, United States - MC6-MC0906-MG | ecosystem: Environmental > Terrestrial > Soil > Unclassified | place: USA: Iowa...
AAGGCTCCAGTAAAGCCAAGAAGCGGTGAAAAAAGAACCGGCGGTAAATCCTCAAAACCGAGAAGCTATAATCATCAATAAATTTTAGAAGAGTATGGACAATAGCGTCCATGCTCTTTTTTGTTGGTTTCATAACGAATTTATGGGTTTTACTTTTTGGAAAAAATATTATCAGATGACGAAATTTGTAAAAAAACATTGTATACTAAAAACAATGGGAGTTAGGAGGGAATTGGATGTATTCAGAGCCGAAAAAAAGAATTTCTAGAAAAGCTTTGAATGTTTGGCGGATTTCGGGCGTCATAAAGTCGGTGATTGGCTGGTCAATAACTGCTTTAGCTATTTTTCTATTACATATTTTTGATGGACCCTTTTGGATTTCGATCATCCTGATTGCACTGGGCGTCATTTTTCCTTGTTTACATATTTTTGTTTTTCCTGTCTTAAGATGGAGACGCTGGAGATATGATGTGCGCGAAGAGGAATTGGAACTGCAAGAGGGAATTTTTATTGTCTGCCGGACACTGGTTCCGATGGTCCGTGTTCAGCATGTCGATACCGTGCAAGGACCAATTTTACGAAAATATAAGCTGGCCTCGGTTATTGTCCATACAGCGGCTACAGCTCATGAAATTCCTGCGTTAAAAGAGACGGAGGCTGAAGACTTGCGCTTCTTTATTTCTAAATTGGCAAGGGTGGCTGAAGAAGATGTCTAAACCTAAGCGACTCCACCCAATTGTCAGTATCCTTCATACCGGTAAAAGAATACGAAACCTGCTGATACCGCTACTTGCAATTAATTTTTCCGGAGCAAAAGACAGTAAAGAACAGTTATGGATTTCGCTTGCCGGCTCATTCATTGCTATCATCATTACTTTCTTTACCGGCATCCTATCTTGGATGAGGTTTACATACCGTTTTGAAAATGATGAACTCAGGATTGAATATGGAGTTTTTGTTCGGAAAAAAAGATATATCCCGTTTGACCGGATTCAAAGCATTGATCTTTCTGAAGGTGTTTTACAGCGACTGTTTGGCTTAGTAAAAGTACAGATTGAAACCGCAGGAGGCGGTGGTGGCGAGGAGGCTGAGGCTGTCCTTTCAGCAATCACGAAAGAAGAGGCCCGGGTTATCCAGGAATTTGTCGCAGCAGCTAAAGATCCTGGAATAAATACAGCTGAGGCTGCGCAAGAGAAAGAAGCTATCTATAAAATTACAACAAACCAATTAATGCTACTCTCGTTAACATCCGGGGGTGTCGGGGTGGTGATTTCCGCCGTTTTTGCATTACTTTCACAATTGGATGACTTTATACCTTATAAACGATTATTTGGCGGCGGTATAGAAAAATGGGCGCTCCATAATCTCATCTTAATTAGCATTTTTGTTTTTATTGGCTTTTTCATTGCCTGGATTATTGCCCTTGTTATGACCACAATGAAATATGCCAATTTTTCGGTGGTGAAAACGGAAAAGGATATCGTTATTTCTCGAGGTCTCCTGGAAAAAAGACAAATAACGATTCCTTTAAATCGGATTCAAGCGATCCGAATTAGTGAGAATAATATCCGGCAAATCCTTGGCTATGGCACTGTTTATGTGGAAAGTGCGGGCGGATCTGCTGCAAATCAGGAGGGAGCGAATGTTACACTGCTGCCGATTGTAAAGTTGCAACAAATTCGTTCGATTTTAGAACCGTATTTGCCGGAATATCACTTTAGGTACTCCTTTACTCCTGTACCAAAACGGGCACTGCTGCGATATATCGTCAGAAGCTCGTTTGTAGTCGTCCCAATCGTCATTGTTTCACTTATCTTTTTAAAGGTATGGGGACTGCTTTCATTACTTATTCTAGCAGTTGTGTTGGGAAATGCAGTATTAAAATATAAAGCTGCCGGCTGGAGTCTCGATCAACAGCAGTTAAGCTTAAGGTTTCGGACGATGAATAGGATAACAGTTTTGATGAAGAAAAATCGGATTCAAAGCTTAGAAATGCGGGAAAGTCACTTTCAACGGAAACGGGAGCTCGGAACAATAGAAGCGAATGTAAAATCGGGGTTTGGCGGTGCTGGGGGCACTGTCATTGATATAGAAAGAAGTGACCTGCAAAAGATTTATGATTGGTATTCTCGGAAGAAGAGAAACAGGGATACAGCCGATTGTTAAATTCGGCTGGAATCCCTGTTATTTTTGTGCTAAAAACCCTACGATGGCGATGATGATGATCGCGGCCCAGATCAGCACTTTTACGGGAGATTGCCTGGCTGCGCTCTTCCTTTTGCTGCTGGCCCAGTTTGCAGTGCTTTTAATCGATTCAGAAAAGTCCTTCTTATTATAATAAGGAATGGCCCCAAGTAAAAAGCCGCCAAGTAAGCCAAACAGATGGGCGATAATATTTATATTTGGCTGTAAAAAGGTCATAATCAAGCTGACAACACAAAGAGTGAGGATAATTTGCGAGTTTTGCTTGGACAGCATATGTTTCTGAAACATAATAATCGCAATATAATAGCCAAAAAGTCCAAATATTGCTCCGCTTGAACCAACATGGGTGTAGGTTAACGGCTCAAGTAACAAGGTTGCGACATTAGCAATCAGTCCGGACAGGAGATAAACGAATAAAAACTTGCTGCTTCCAAGCATGCGCTCTAGTGCCGGGCCGAATAAAACCAGGGAAAAACTATTAAACAGCATATGAGAAAAACCGCTGTGCATAAAAATTGGGGTAATCAGCCGCCAAACTTCCCCTTCCATAATATAAAGATTGACTCCAGAAAAGGTTTCAAAGAACCAATAGTTTGGGAATATTGGTAAAATGGTTAAAAGATATAATACTAAGTGAATGGCAACAATAATAGAAACCATTGGATAAAAGCGGATAAATTCACGAAAGCTTTCGGTTCTCGTAAACAAGGTAGAAACCTCCTTTCACTTACCATCATATACAGAATTGCTGTCTTGTACACTATTATGCAGCCGATATTTTAATTAGAAGGAAGATGAACGATGATTAAAGGGATTGGTATTGATATTATTGAACTTTCAAGAGTTCGCCATCTCATCACAAGACAAAGCAAATTTGTCGACCGGATCTTAACGATGAATGAAAAGAATAAGTTTGAAGACCTTTCTGAAGCGAGAAAGGTGGAATTTTTAGCAGGAAGATTTGCTGCGAAGGAGGCCTTTTCAAAAGCAGTGGGCTCAGGAATTGGGCGAGAACTATCCTTTTTAGATATTGAAATTGGGACGGACGCATCCGGGAAGCCTTTTATTGTAAAGCCGGAGGTTCAGGCACACCTGTCCATTTCGCACAGCAGGGAGTATGCAGTCGCCCAGGTCATTATTGAACTTTGATAATAATCTAGGACCATCGCCAAACGGCTAGTGTAATTGCCCTCTGCTCCTTGCGATAAGTCAACAGCGAATCGACTATAGTTCCGTGTTTGCTTTTTCTCATAACGGGCGGACCAATCCATAAGCGGCTATACGGGCGCTTCCACTTTTTTTAATAGCTTGGCAACCTTTTTCGCATATTCCCCCAGGTTGTCTCATATATTCATAGGGAAATAGGAGAGACAAGGTCAGCTATGGTTATATTGAAGCCTGATTCCTGCCTTTCTCTTCTTTGATTATCATATGAAATGAGACAAGAAGGGGTTGAAGGAATGAGGAAAAAGTGGTTACTCCTTATGACGGGGCTGATGGTCATCTTAATGCTCGCTGCCTGTGGCTCAAAGTCACAGGACGATGTGGTGAAAGAATTAAAGAGTAAACAGGAAGACTTAACCAGCTATAAGGTGAATGCAAAAATGACGTTGAAAATGGGCTCTGATTCACAGGTATATAAAGTAGAAATCTGGCATAAGGATCCCACTTTCTACCGTGTGAATTTGAAAAATGCTGAAAAAGACCAAAGCCAAATGATTTTACGAAATAACCAAGGGGTTTTTGTTCTTACACCAGCATTGAATAAGAGCTTCCGTTTCCAAAGCGATTGGCCGCAAAACAGCAGCCAAGCCTATTTGTATGAATCATTGATTAAAGATATTGTTGCTGATAAAGATGCCAAGTTCTCCTCGACAAAAGACCATTATATATTTGAAACGAAAACCCGTTATCAAAATAATAGTATGCTTCCATTTCAAGAAATTAAGCTTAATAAAAAGGATTTATCGCCTGCTGTTGTAAAAGTGATGGATCCTGACCGAAATGCCCTTGTAACAGTCGTGTTCTCGAAGGTTACGTTTAAAGCGAATTTTGACAAGGACGCTTTCGATATGAAAAAGAACATGACACGTGCTCAGATTAATTTACCGGCAATGTCAGATGGTGTCGATAAATCCTTTACCGTTATGTATCCGACTTATGAGCTTAAAGGGACAAAGCTAGTGGAAGAAAAAACAGTCAAGATAGAAGACGGTAAGAGGGTTGTCCTCACATATGACGGCAAAAAATCATTTACACTTATCCAGGAAAAGGTAACGGCAAAAGCTGCCTCTACCACTCCGACATATGTGGAAGGTGATATCGTTGATTTAGGTGTGACAATTGGTGCGGTGTCCGATCACTCCCTTTCATGGTCACATGGCGGGGTCGATTACATGATAGCATCGAAAAACCTAACTAGGACAGAAATGATTGAGGTAGCGAAATCGGTTCAAGGAGATGCAGTAAAATAAAATTTTAGCCACGAGGCAGGCTCTTCTTAAGGAAGGCCTGTTTTTGCTTTTTGGTAAGTAATACAAAAGCAGTGTTTATATTTTTTATGGTAAAATATATTATGTTTTAATTCGAATTAGGAAGTGGAAATATGGAAGAGCAAGGATATTTCTATCGGGATACTTGGGCAGAGATCGATTTAGATTGTATTACTGAAAATGTAATCTCCGTTAAAAAACAATTACCGCAAGAAGTCAATATTATTGCGGTTGTAAAAGCCAATGCCTATGGCCACGGGGATGTTCAAGTGGCGAAAACAGCACTTGCTGCAGGGGCGGTGTACCTGGCAGTCGCCTTTATGGATGAAGCCATTGCCTTAAGAAATAAAGGAATCAATGCCCCGATCCTTGTGTTGGGTGCGACACGTCCTGAAGATATCCGTATGGCTGCACGACTTTCGATCACCCTTACTGTTTTTCAGAAGGAGTGGTTTGAGGAAGCACAAAAACACTTATTGGCTGATGAGCGTGTTTCATTGCACATCAAAGTAGATACCGGTATGGGCAGGCTTGGTGTTCGGAACAGTAAGGAATTAAAGGTCGTCGAGCAAATGATCTTAGAGGATGAACGATTCCAGTTAGAAGGGATCTATACGCATTTTGCCACGGCAGATGAACTGGACGATACCTATTTTCAAGAACAATTAGCATTATTTGAGACTATCATAAGCGCACTAACAAAACGGCCAAAGTACATTCATTCCAGTAATAGCGCAGCAGCCATCCGTTTTCCTAAAGCCTATTTTAATGCGGTTCGGCTGGGGATTGCCATGTACGGCTTGACGCCGTCCATCGAAATAGAAAAAGAAATTCCATTCCCACTAAAGGAGGCATTCTCATTAAAATCCCGGCTTGTCCATGTGAAAAAGCTTCAAAAGGGCGATAAAGTAAGTTACGGGGCAACCTATGAAAGTGATCAAGAAGAGTGGATTGGCACGATTCCAATTGGCTACGCAGACGGATGGATCCGCAAGCTGCAAGGTCAGGAAGTGCTAGTCGGTGGAAGGCGTTCGATGATAGTTGGCAGAATTTGTATGGATCAATGCATGGTGCGTCTTCCTTCTTATATGCCGATTGGGACGACGGTAACATTAATTGGCCGGCAGGAGGACCGGTTCATATCGGTTAATGAAATCGCCGCTAAACTCGATACCATCAATTATGAGGTTCCATGTATCATTGCGAATCGTGTTCCGCGACTTTATAAAAAAGACGGAAAAATTGTCGATATAAAAAATTACCTCCATAACAATTAACAGGCGTAAATGAAGAAATTCGAACATATTTATGATATTGCGGTAATTTGTGCATAAAAGCATCTTTTATTGGCTTATAATACAATAGAATTATATTTAGTCTATGAATTGGGCTCGATAAGTGTTAATATAAAATATGGTACAGATAAAACTCGTCGAATGACAGGCTTAAGGGCCGCTTCATGAGGCGTTGTTTTTATGCGTCAGAATGCATTTCTGGTTAGCTAAAAAATGGTGTGTAGTGATGGTGGAGGTGTATGTTTGTGTCTGAATCCGGCGCAACTACGGAAATCTTAGTAAAGTTACCGCAACATCTTTTAACTGAGTTAGATGGTTTCGTTAAACAAGAAAATGTAAACCGCAGCGAGTTTATTTACCAAGCAACAAAAATGTATTTGCGCGAACGAAAAAAGAGACAAATTCGCGAGTCGATGAGACGTGGATACATGGAAATGGCAAAGATAAATCTTAGAATTGCATCAGAAGCATTTCAAGCAGAATATGAGGCAGAACATACTGTAGAACGTCTTGTAAGCGGAGGATAAACCTTTGATTGTCAAGCGTGGTGACGTATATTTCGCGGACCTATCCCCAGTTGTTGGTTCTGAACAAGGCGGTGTCCGACCTGTACTTGTCATCCAAAACGACATCGGGAATCGGTTTAGTCCCACAGTAATTGTTGCAGCGATTACAGCTCAAATTCAGAAAGCGAAGCTTCCTACTCATGTAGAAATTGATGCTAAACGCTACGGATTTGAACGAGACTCGGTCATTTTGTTAGAGCAAATTCGTACAATTGATAAGCAGCGGTTAACCGATAAAATTACCCATCTCGATGACGAAATGATGGAGAAAGTGGATGAAGCCTTGCAGGTAAGCTTAGGTCTCATCGAATTTTAGCTTTTAGTACGCTCTTTTTAAAAAGAGCGTTTTTTTATACATATCCTGCCTTATTTCTGCCTATGAGCAAGCTACTATAGCTTGCTTTTCTTTTTGTTTAGAGACCTGATTTTTGCCCATTAATGAAACACTTTTGTTAATTTGATACAATATAAAAAAAAGAATGGAGGATTATTTTGTGAATGATACAACCGTAAAAGATGATCAGCTAATAGGTAAAATAGCCGCTGAACTAGCGATTTCTTATAAACAAGTGAAAAGTGTTATTTCGTTATTGGATGAAGGCAATACAGTTCCCTTTATTGCCCGTTACCGTAAGGAAATGACGGGGGCCCTTGATGAAGTGCAGATTCGTACTATTTTAGAACGAAGGCAGTACATGCAAAACCTTGAGCAAAGAAAAGAAGAGGTACTAAGGATTATTGCTGAGCAGGGCAAATTAACGGACGAGCTAAATCAAAGTATTACGAAGGCGGAAAAACTTCAAGAGGTTGAAGATTTATATCGGCCTTATAAGCAAAAAAGGCGAACAAAAGCGACTGTTGCCAAAGAAAAAGGGCTGGAACCATTTGCTGAGTGGCTGATGACTTTTCCTAAGGACAGCATCGATGAAACAGCAAAGCAATTTTTAACAGAAGAAAAAGAAGTTCTTACGGTTGAAGATGCAATTGCCGGTGCCAAAGACATCATCGCTGAATGGGTTTCTGATGATGCAGAAAGCCGTAAATGGATTCGCAAAGAAACGCTTAAATCTGGTATGGTGTTATCTGTTGTAAAAGAGGCGGAAAAAGACGAGAAAAACGTTTATGAAATGTACTATGAATATGAAGAACCGGTAAACAAAATCGTTCCCCACCGGACACTAGCCTTGAATCGCGGTGAAAAAGAAGACATTTTACGTGTCGCGATTAAAATGAATGCCGATATCATCATGTCATATTTGTCGAGAAAATGGATCCGTAATCAGCACTCACCAGCAGCTCCCATTGTGTTAGAGGCTATGGAAGATAGCTATAAAAGATTAATTCAGCCATCGATTGAACGGGAAATCCGCAGTGAATTAACCGAAAAGGGCGAGGAACAAGCGATACATATATTCTCTGAGAATCTTCGAAATTTGCTATTGCAGCCGCCGTTAAAAGGAAAAGTGGTTATTGGTGTTGACCCTGCATACCGTACAGGTTGTAAATTGTCAGTTGTAGATGAAACAGGTAAGGTGTTGAAAATTGATGTGATCTATCCACACCCGCCGGTTTCCAAAACAAAAGAAGCGCGTGAAAAGTTTATGGCGATCCTGCGTGAATATAAAGTGGAAATGGCTGCAATCGGAAACGGTACAGCGTCAAGGGAAACTGAGCAGTTTGTAGCAGATATTTTAAAAGAAATGGATGAAGAAATTTTCTATTTGATCGTCAATGAAGCGGGTGCCAGTGTATATTCCGCCTCTGACCTTGCGAGAGAAGAGTTTCCTAATTTCCACGTCGAGGAAAGAAGCGCAGTCTCAATTGCCCGTCGTTTGCAGGACCCGCTAGCTGAATTGGTTAAAATAGATCCTAAATCAGTGGGTGTCGGGCAATACCAGCATGATGTTTCTCAAAAACGCCTTTCTGAATCATTGCATTTTGTCGTCGAGACAGCAGTTAACCAGGTTGGTGTCAATGTGAATACGGCGTCTTCCTCGCTTTTGCAGTATGTAGCCGGGCTGAACAAAACGGCCGCCAATAATATTGTAAAAAAGCGTGAAGAAGAGGGGAAATTTACGAGCAGGGTTCAATTAAAGAAAGTACCCCGCCTAGGTGCCAAAACCTATGAGCAAGCAATCGGTTTTTTACGTGTTTTAGATGGTAAGCAGCCGCTTGACCGGACAGGGATTCATCCGGAGAACTACGATGAAGTGAAGAAGCTATTGGCTAGTCTTGGCTTTACTAGTAAAGACTTAGGATCGGAAGAGCTAAAGGCGGCGCTTAACGGTCTTGATTTAACAGTCGTTTCTGAAGAGCTGTCAATCGGTGAACTAACCTTAAAGGATATTATTGACGCCTTAGTAAGACCGGAACGAGATCCGCGCGATGATTTGCCGCGTCCCCTTCTGAAAAAGGATGTCTTAAAGCTAGAGGACTTAAAATCAGGAATGGAGCTTCAAGGAACTGTAAGAAATGTCGTTGACTTCGGTGCGTTTGTTGATATTGGTGTAAAACAAGATGGGCTTGTTCATATTTCCAAACTTAGCAATAGATTTGTGAAACATCCGTTAGACATTGTCTCTGTTGGTGATGTCGTTACAGTTTGGGTGGATTCAGTTGATATGAAAAAAGGCCGCGTTGCCTTAACCATGCTGCCGCCATCATAGAATAAAGGTATGCACCGTTGTCATGTAGGAATATCATATTTGCGCATTAGTAAATGGAAACACTGCTTCTAGGAGCAGTGTTTTTTTCTGTAAAAAAACCAGCATTGATTTAACAATTTGATCTGATAGCGATCCTTCTCATAAAAAGCCCTTTTCATTTGGTTTTGAAACCAAATTGGCATAAGGAAAACCTCCCGAAAAGTTCATCATTCTAAAGGTATATACAATATATGCTATAATAGGTTGTCACGTTCGCATGGAAGGTGAGGGATTCATAAAATGGAACAGAAAGAACTTCAATTATTGGTTGAAAAGATATCTGTTGAGTTATTTGGAAAACCGTTTAAGCATAAAGCATCGTTTAATCCAAGATTAAGATCGACAGGTGGAAGATACCTTCTTGGCACACATAATATTGAAATCAATAAAAAGTATCTAGAGCAGCTCGGTGAAAAAGAACTTGTGGGAATTATAAAGCACGAGCTTTGTCATTATCACCTTCACTTAGAAGGAAAGGGCTATCAGCATCGAGATCAAGAGTTTAAGATGTTATTGAAAAAAGTAGGGGCACCACGATTTTGCACACAGCTGCCTGAGAGAAAAGTGAAACGCTCAGCAAAAAAGATTCTTCTTTATCAGTGTGTGAAATGCAAGCTTTCCTATAAGAGAAGAAGAAGCATTGATACCAGTAGATATGTTTGCGGAAGCTGCAGCGGGAAATTGACAAAAATGAAAGAAATAATCTTGGAATAGCGTAAGATTTTGGCAGAGATTTTTATCTAAAAACCGTATTGACTTTCTATTATTTCGTCATTATAATGGTAAGAGTCGATAGGGCGAACGTCTTATTGAAGCAATATGATAATCATTATTCCGCAGTAGCTCAGTGGTAGAGCTATCGGCTGTTAACCGATCGGTCGTAGGTTCGAGTCCTACCTGCGGAGCCATAATGGGGAAGTACTCAAGAGGCTGAAGAGGCGCCCCTGCTAAGGGTGTAGGTCGGGTAACCGGCGCGAGGGTTCAAATCCCTCCTTCTCCGCCATAAAAATTTTGGCCCCTTGGTCAAGCGGTTAAGACACCGCCCTTTCACGGCGGTAACACGGGTTCGAATCCCGTAGGGGTCATCAGGGACGGGGAGTGACTTTGATTCATTTCCTGTTTCTTATTCTTAATAACATTATTGGGCTATAGCCAAGCGGTAAGGCAACGGACTTTGACTCCGTCATTCGTAGGTTCAAATCCTGCTAGCCCAGCCACTTATTTTATTTCATATGCGGGTGTGGCGGAATTGGCAGACGCACCAGACTTAGGATCTGGCGCCGCAAGGCGTGGGGGTTCGACTCCCTTCACCCGCACCAAATATTACCTCTTGAATAAAGCTGGTAAACATGTTATGATTGTTTTCGTCGCTAATTAATATGCGGTCGTGGCGGAATGGCAGACGCGCTAGGTTGAGGGCCTAGTGGGGGCAACCCCGTGGAGGTTCAAGTCCTCTCGGCCGCACCAAAAAAACTTATTGACAAACCAAACTGAGTATGATAAACTTTAAAAGTTGGTTTCACAAGATGCGCCCGTAGCTCAATTGGATAGAGCGTCTGACTACGGATCAGAAGGTTATGGGTTCGACTCCTTTCGGGCGCGCCATTATTTTGCGGGAAGTAGCTCAGCTTG
>Ga0213824_1001916_pt1 | contig 10880 bp, 8 predicted proteins | sample MC6MC0906MG_FD_179892 | JGI IMG/M metagenome (GOLD analysis project Ga0213824, IMG submission 179892) | Enriched soil aggregate microbial communities from Iowa State University, Ames, United States - MC6-MC0906-MG | ecosystem: Environmental > Terrestrial > Soil > Unclassified | place: USA: Iowa...
GTTCATGCTGTGCGTGGTGTTAACTTTGATTTAAAGGAAGGTGAAACACTCGCTATAGTAGGTGAATCAGGTTCTGGTAAAAGTGTTACGAGTAATGCGTTAATGAAACTAATTCCACAGCCACCTGGTATTTATGAGTCAGGACAGATTTTATTTAATGGCCGTGATTTAGTTCCGTTAAGTGATAAAGCAATGTCAAAAGTACGCGGAAATGAAATTGCAATGATTTTCCAAGATCCTATGACAAGTTTAAATCCAACCATGAAGGTCGGACGTCAAATAACTGAGGTAATTTTACAACATAAAAAAGTATCTAAAGCAGATGCAAAAAAACGTGCAATTGAGCTATTAACACAGGTAGGTATCCCCTTCCCTGAGAAACGCTATAACCAATATCCACATGAGTTTTCAGGTGGTATGCGTCAGCGTGTTGTTATTGCTATCGCTCTTGCAGCTGATCCAAAGCTGTTAATTGCTGATGAGCCAACAACAGCCCTAGACGTTACAATTCAAGCGCAAATTTTAGAGCTTATGAAAGAAATACAAAAAAATTCGAAAACATCTATCATTTTCATTACCCATGATTTAGGTGTTGTTGCCAACATCGCTGACCGTGTTGCTGTTATGTACGCTGGTCAAATCGTGGAATATGGTACTGTTAATGATATTTTCTATAATCCTAAGCATCCTTATACATGGGGTCTTCTTGGATCAATGCCTGACTTAGATAACAACACAGATGAGCTATTACGTACGATTCCTGGTTCACCGCCAGATCTTACTAACCCTCCAAAGGGCGATGCTTTTGCTGCACGTAATGAATTCGCAATGGCTATTGATTATGAACAAGAGCCACCTATGTTCCAAGTAAGTGAAACACATTTCGCCAAAACTTGGCTGCTGCATCCAGACGCACCAAAAATACCACTTCCAGAAGCTGTTGCTAAACGAATTGAAGGGTATTTAGCAAAGGAGGCACAACAACATGACTAAAGCGGGTACAAAAAAAATTCTTGAAATCAAAAATTTAAAGCAGTATTTTGGTTCACCAAGTAACCCGATTAAAGCTATTGATGGAATTAGCTTCGATGTATATGAAGGTGAAACGCTTGGTCTTGTAGGTGAATCAGGCTGTGGCAAATCAACAACTGGCCGTTCCATTATTCGCCTATATGACATTACAGATGGTGAAATTATTTTTGATGGCGAAAATGTTCATGGGAAAAAATCTAAAAATGAACTTAAAAATTTCAATCGTCAAATGCAAATGATTTTCCAAGATCCATACGCTTCTTTAAATCCACGTATGACGGCTGGAGAAATCATTGGTGAAGCCTTTGATATTCATGGTCTTTACAAGAATAAAAATGAACGTCGTGAAAAAATTAATCAATTACTAGAAGCTGTTGGCTTAAACAAAGAGCACGCCAACCGTTATGCACATGAATTCTCTGGTGGTCAGCGTCAACGTATTGGGATTGCTCGTGCCCTAAGCTTAGATCCAAAATTCATCATTGCCGATGAGCCTATCTCAGCACTTGACGTATCCATTCAAGCGCAAGTGGTTAACCTGCTAAAGCAGCTACAAAAAGAACGTGGCTTAACCTATCTATTTATTGCCCATGACTTATCCATGGTTAAATACATCAGTGACCGAATCGCTGTAATGTACAGTGGTAAAATCATGGAAATCGGTAAAGCAGACGATATTTATAATAATCCTGTACATCCGTATACAAAATCTTTATTATCAGCCATCCCACTTCCTGACCCAATGTCGGAAAAGCGCCGTCAACGTATTCCGTATAAGCATACAGAGGTGGACGATAGTGCAACATACCATGAAGTCGGCGATCAACACTATGTTTATGGTACAAATGATTTAGTGAAAACTTGGGTTTCAAATCGATAATAACTTTCAATATCCATCCATTGGAGAGATTTTCAGTGGGTGGATTTTTTGTCTTAATAAAAGCATCAATAACCTTCACTCCACTCAACTTATATACATGGCACAGATTTTAACAAATATCATCCCAACTTTTGATGATGAGTTATAACTACTCAGTTATGAAAAACAGTCTTTCCCATATGAAGAAAGACTGTTTTTTCAATGACCAGCTTATTTCAGTGGTGCATCTGCTGTTAATTCAATAGTTTGAAGTTCCGTTGGATTTGCGTAATCAACATTGTAATTTTTCACGCGTTTGTTGACTGGGAAAAGCTCTGTACGGAAGTACATTGGCATTGTCGTTGCTGTTTTGCTCATATATTCTTGCCATGTACGGAATGCTTTTGCACGGTGATCCGGATCCATTGATTTTTCAGAATCAATGTCTTCTAACATTTCTGTTAATTCAGCAGAAACGAAACGACTCAAGTTAAATTCTGCACCCTCACCATATAAACCTGACGGAGATGGGTTCGTACCTGTTTTCCATGCAGCCATATACATATCAATTTCTGGATCATCAGCCTCAACTTTATCATAGAAGCTGTTGAATTCAATTAAGCGGCCAGTAGTCAACTCAACATTTAACCCAACTTCCTTCCAATTTTGGCGATAGTATTCAGCAATCGCTTCATCTGTGTCTGAACCAGACATTGCTGCTAAGCGAATCGTGAATTTTTTCCCGTCTTTACCTTCACGGATTCCGTCACCATCGACATCTTTATACCCTGCCTTATCTAGTAATTCCTTAGCCTTTTCAGGATCATAGTGATAACCCTCTAACGTACCATCATAATAAGATGCAAACACTGGTGGAATTAATGAGTTTGCTCGTACACGTAATCCTTGATAGAATTTTTCTGTAACAGATTCAATATCCATCGCATAGCCAATCGCTTGACGTAAATTTACATCATTCATTTTTGACTTCTCATCAAAAATATTCTTACGATTTGCTTTATCGTATTTCCCTACTTTAAACCCGACATAAGAGTATGATAACTCTGGACGGCTTACAATCGATATATTTGATAAATCCTTTATGCTGTCATATTGATTTGTTGGGTAATGTTCTGCAATATCATATTTCCCAGTTTTCAAAGCTTCACCGATTGAACTAGAAGGAACAACTTCGATCACCACTTTATCTAACTTTGGCTTGCCTTTAAAATAATGTTCATTCGCTACAAGTTGAACAGACTCTCCATTTACAATTTTATCAATTTTAAATGCGCCCAGTGTTACAGGATTTTTACGTACTTCATCTGAAGCAATTAGGGCATCTTTAACAGGGATTGACTCTAGCTGATGCTTCGGTGCTGCATAACCCCATAACCCATCCCCAACTGAATAAATAGCTGGTGATACTTTCTTGAACGTAATTTCAATTGATTTTTCATCAATTTTTTTAATACCAGAAATTGTTTTTGCCTCTCCATCATGATATTCTTTTGCACCGATAATATTTTGGAAGTCGTCATCATAGCGTTTTCCGTCGTAATCAGGATGACCAATAATTTCGTATGGATAAATTAAGTCTTCTGCCGTCAAGGGTTTACCATCTGACCACTTAACATCACCTTGAATAGTAATCTTCGCCTTCTTATTGTCCTTATCAACTTCTAATTTTGCAATACCTGTATCTTTTACTAGGAAATCCCCATCCAATTCGAAAATCTCATTTTTTGCGTAATCTAAGATTGTACTATCGTAAGCATCATCAGATAATTCCGGAATGAAAACACCTTTAAAAGGAGTGTCTGTTACAAGCGCTACTTTTAACGTACCGCCTTTAATAGCATCACCTTCATTTGTTATATCCATTGGAAACTTAGCTGTATCTTCTTTATTAGTTTCTGTTTCCGTTTGTGTCGATTTCTCTTTGTTGCCATCCCCAGTTTTAGCTGCGTCTTTACCATCGTTATTGCAGGCCGCCAATACAAACATCACTGCAAAAATAACGGATAGTAATAACCAATTTTTTTTCATAGTACATCCTCCCCTTTATCCAATTCTTTGTTTTGCGTCAGCTGCACGACGAAGTGCTTGACCGACGTAATTTATACCAAGCATCAAGATTAAAATTAATATTGATGCGGGCAACCATACCCACCATTTTTCTGATAAAACGATTGGATTTCTCGCATAGTTTACAAGAGTTCCTAAACTCGGAGTCGATGGTGGTAAGCCAAAGCCTAAGAAGGACAATCCTGTTTCGATCCCAACGTTTCCAGCAAAGTTCAACGTTAGTTCAACGATTAAAATCGAACTTAAATTTGGTAAAATGCCTTTAAACATAATAGTGAAGTCACTTGTCCCCATTGTTTTAGAAGCACTTACATAATCCCTCCTGCCCTCCGATAGTGCTTTACTTCGGACTAAACGTGCGGTGCTCATCCATTGAAATAAACTTATGATCAAAATCAGCTCAAGGATGCCATATTTAGGTATTATAGTTACAAAAACAATGATCACCATTAGATTAGGTAATGTCATAAAAAATTCAGTAATTCGCATAAACAAATTATCAACAAATCCACCGTAATAACCCATGATAATACCAAGACCTATCCCTGTAATACTAGTAATAATCGTAATTGCAAATGCTATTAAAATAGAATTTTTTGCCCCTATTACTAGCTGCCCCAGCATATCACGACCTGCTTCATCTGTTCCAAGTGTATAACCATTTACACCAGGTTCAGTGTAGCGCTCCAACAGTTTAATTTTTAAAACTTCTTCTTGATTTAAAAGCAAGGCAGCAACTAAAAATCCAATAATAATAAATGTTATCCCCAAAAATGAAAACATTGCTAATTTATCTTTTTTAAACTCTCGTAAAACGACTTGTATTCCCGTCGGCGGAGAGTTATCAAATTTGACTATTTCATTATTGTGTTGTTCCATTTGAATTCACCTCTCCTTAAACATTATTTTAGTAGTTAGTCTATGCGGATACGTGGATCGACAATGCTCATAATAATATCAGACAGTAGACTACCTAATAATGTTAAGAAGCCATAAAGCATAACTAGTGCCGTAATAACACTATAATCTCGACTCATGATTGAATTGATAAACAACTGACCCATTCCTGGGAAACCGAATATTGTTTCAATAAAAATAGAACCGCCTAATAAACCTGTTATTGTAAACCCTAAAAAGGCTGCGATTGGTAGTAAGGAATTACGGAAAATATGTCTAGTATAGACTTTTCGCATTGGGATACCTTTGCTTCGAGCTGTTTTCACATAATCCTGTGTTTTTGCATCTATTATTTCTGAGCGTAAATATTGAATAATGGCTGTTGTACCTAAGATAGCATACGTAATAGCAGGTAGCAGTAAATGATACATTTTATTCCAATAATATGCCATTGTACCTGGATCAAGCCCTACATCAACTGTCCCGCTAGTTGGGAACCACATGAGTCTATAACCGAATATATATACGAAAATGAGTGATAATACGAAAGTTGGTATTGCATAACTTATAAAACTATACAGGGTGATTGATTTATCTAAAAATGATTCTTGATAACGACCAGCCAACACCCCTAATGGAATCGCAATCAAATATACAAAGATTGCACTAAGTAATGAAAGCCAGAATGTATTTAATCCGCGCTCACCAATAAGTGTGGACACTGCAATTTTATATGTATAGCTTCGTCCGAAATCACCTTGAAAAGCGTTTGTAATCCAGTGGTAATACTGAACATACCAGGGGTCATAGAAACCTGCTTGTATACGAAGTTCCTCAATCCTTGCAGGGTCCGTCTCTGGTGTAATAAGCCCCGTAAATGGATCTCCTGGCATTTGTTTTGCCAATATGAAGATAAAAAGACTTAAGACAAACAACTGAGGAATCATCAGTAACACACGTCTAACAATCGTTTTCCACATTTATATACCCTCCCGTTCAATATCAGACATCGCTACTTTATGCGTATCCGAAATGGTTTTTAATGGGTATACTTTGCCATCCTCGTCATAATATTTATGCTGTTCTTTTTGATAATTGGCCTCGACATCTTGACGTGTTATTTTACGCTCTAAACGTGTTTCTGGCTCAATATTTGGAATAGCTGATAACAAGCGCTTTGTATAAATATGTTGTGGACTCGTATATATGTCATTTCGAGTGCCTGTTTCAACAAAGCGTCCTTTGTACATGATAGCTATGTGATCACACATATGCTTCACGACACCAAGGTCATGTGAAATAAATAAATAACTAAGTCCAAATTCACTCTGAATGTCTTTCATAAAATTTAGCACTTGAGCTTGTACAGATAAATCTAGTGCAGATACAGGTTCATCAGCTATAATCATTTTTGGATTACAAGCAACAGCTCGTGCAATTCCAAGACGTTGCTTTTGACCACCTGAAAATTCATGTGGATACTTTAACAATACATCTTCAGACATACCTACTATCGCCAATAACTCTTTAATGCGCTTACGCTCTTCTTGATCACTAAGCTTCATAAAATTGCGAATAGGTTCTGCTAAAATGTCTAATACTCGTTTTCTAGGATTCATACTCGAATGAGAATCTTGAAAAATCATTTGAATATCTTTGTTATATGCTGAATTACGATTTCTACGTATATTTGTAACATTCTCACCTTCATAAAAAATTTGACCTGAGGTGATTTTTTCTAGACCTATAATAGCCTTCCCTGTTGTCGATTTTCCGGAACCGGATTCTCCTACTAAACCGTATGTTTTCCCTTTTTCAAATTCCATTGTGACGCCATCAACCGCATATACTTTATCGATTACTGTATTAAAAAAGCCCCCTCGAATTGGGTAATGAACATTCAAATCACTAATTTGCATAAAGCTCATACAGTCCCGCCTCCTTCTTCACCTTCAAAATGAAAGTGTTTCCAGCAGGTACATCTAACCAAATGTCCTGGTGCTATTTCATGTAATTGTGGTTTTCTTTCATGTGCAGATGCATCAACCCACGGTATTCGTGATGAAAATCGGCAACCCTCCCGAGGCAAATTCATCAGCGATGGTACCATACCTTGAATAACTTCAAGTCTGTCATTTTCACTATGTGTTTGTGGAATAGAATTCAATAACGAACGAGTGTAAGGATGTTTAGCGTTCGTAAATAATTCTTGAACAGGTGCTTCTTCTACTACTTCACCTGCATACATCACTGCAACTCGATCAGCCATTTCTGCCACAACGCCTAAATCATGAGTAATTAAGATAATACCTGTTTCAGTTTCTGACTGTAATGCTTTTAATAGGTCGAGTATTTGAGCTTGGATCGTTACATCTAATGCTGTTGTTGGTTCATCGGCAATTAAAATAGATGGTTTACACGACAAGGCAATGGCAATCACAACACGCTGCCTCATCCCTCCGGACAATTGATGCGGGAATTGTCTTGCCACACGCTCTGGTTTAGCGATACCTACCTGATTCAATAATTCTAGTACTCTCTCCTCCCGCTGTTGCTTTGAAAGCTTTGTATGATACAATAGCCCCTCTGCAATTTGTTCTCCAATTCGCATTAATGGATTAAGAGCTGAAAGAGGATCCTGAAAAATAAAACCAATATGATTGCCACGCAAACTATTAAATTGTTCGTCATTTAGTTGCGTTAAATTTTGATTATTATAGAAGATATCACCTGTAACTTTTGTATTTACAGGATTGTACAAGCCTACAACGGTAGATGCTAATGTACTTTTACCACAACCCGATTCCCCAACGATTGCTAATACTTCATTCTTTTTAAGCGAAAGTGAGACATCATCTACAGCAGCGTGGTAAGTTTCTTTAATGCGAAAACTTGTAGTTAAATTTCTAATTGTTAGTAGTTCATTTGCTGTATTCAAACAATCTCTCCCCTTATATTCAATATTCAGAAAAATGACCATACTTATCCTTTGGAAATTAATTTCAGAAATTTATTCATTTACACCACGGTATTTTAAAAATCCCTTTTATAACTTTTTACTTTTTCAGAAAACAAATCACCAATTTCGAAATTCAAAAAATATGGCTTGATTAATTACCAAATAAAATAATACCAAATCAAAATTTCAGCTGATGTAATATTCTGATAATTGGGCGTAATGCTATTTTATCTAGAAATAAAGCATTTAATCAAGCAATTTTTTTTAATTCTTATTACCTTATATACAAAATAAACCATACAACTATTCCAATTTTCATTAAAATATTTTTATTTCTATCAAATGAATATTTGCTCATTTTTTACTTCACCTGCATAAAGTATTATTTTTTTATTATTAAAATATAATAAAATGCTATGTAATATATCATTACCTACTCTTACATAATTTACATTTATTTAGTATTTCAGATTACTTTAGTTATTATTTTGACGAATTAATACATTTTCAATTTTTCGGTTTTCAATTTTTGTAAATAATTTTTTCTGTTAACACATTAATAAAATGAAGCGATTTATATTACAGCAGAAAAATAATTTACTTTAAGCAAGTAAACAGTGCCATGTTACATACTTCTTGTTATTTTATCTGACTTATTTTCTATATCTTTTCTGCTGTTTAGCAAAAAAAAAACGACTGTCGATAAAAATATTGACAGTCGCTTTTAAAAGTTTCTTTGAAGATTAAAGTGCTCCAGCCTTTAATTTTTCATGCCACTCCTTAAGGAATGGGATATCCTCTTCCTGAATAGCACCTGATTCATTAGCTGCTTCTATTAAATAATCAAAGTTTGTTAATGCTACATATTGTATGCCAGCTTGATCAAATGCTTGTTCAGCACGTGGAAGATTGTACGTGTAGACACAAACAACGCCCAACACTTCACAGCCTGCTGCTCGCAAAGCTTCAACCGCTGTAATAGATGAACCACCTGTAGAAACGATATCTTCTACTACAACTACTTTTTGACCCGCTGCGTATTTTCCTTCGATTTGATTGCCACGTCCGTGCTCTTTTGCTTTAGAACGTACATAAACCATTGGTAAATCTAGAATATCACTTACCCAAGCAGCATGGGGAATACCTGCTGTTGCTGTACCTGCAACGATTTCTGTTGCACCAAAGTTTTCTTTGATTAGTGATGCTAAGCCGTTTGCTAATTGTTTACGAATAACAGGATCTGAGATTGTTAGACGTGTATCGCAGTAAATGGGCGATTGAATGCCTGATGCCCATGTAAATAGATCTGTGGGATTTAGTTCCACTGCTCCTACTTTTAACATTGCGTGTGCAATTTCATTTTGTAATGTCATATTTTTGCCTCCCATAATTCACTTACAATTTTATATGCTGCTACTGGATCTTGTGCACCTGTTACGGCACGCCCCACGACAATTAGTGAAGAGCCATCACGTTTTGCTCCGTCCGGTGTGGCAATGCGTTTTTGATCGTGTGCGTCGCCTCCTGCTAAACGAATACCTGGCGTCACGCGTAGAAAATCATCTCCGCATACCTCGGCTATAGCTTTAGCCTCGTGAACTGAGCAAACGACACCTTGTAAACCAGCTTGTTTTGTGAGACTTGCATAGTGCAAGACAGACTCCTGTAAAGATAGAGCAATTCTTTGCTCCTCTTGCATTTGTTCCTCAGTTGTTGACGTTAATTGTGTGACAGCAATTAATGAAGGACGATCTTTTCCTGCAGGTGTTCCTGCTTCCAGCCCTTCTAGTGCTGCCTCCATCATTGGATGTCCGCCTGCCGCATGGACATTGACTAAATCTACACCTAATTTTGCTAGGCCTTTCATGGCAGAGCCAACTGTATTCGGGATATCATGTAATTTTAAATCAAGGAAAATATCATGACCTAAATCCTTTACTTTACGAACAATATCTGGACCTTCCTGCATATATAATTCCATACCAATTTTCACGAAAAGAGACTCATTGAACTGTTTTAGAAAATCGAATACATCTTTTTCTCTAGGAAAATCTAGTGCTAGTATAGGTTGGGTATTCATCAACGATGGCTCCTTCCGATAATCTCTGCAATATGCTCAACACCTAATTTGTCAAGCTTTGCTGGTAATTCATCAATAATAGTTGGACATACGAAATGATCGACAAAGTTTGCTGTCCCCACAGCAACTGCAGATGCACCAGCCGACATAAAGTCTATAACGTCTTGTGCCTCTGTTACACCACCCATTCCAATAATCGGAATATTGACAGCCTTATATACCTCATAGACCATCCGAATCGCCACTGGTTTTACAGCAGGACCGGATAAACCACCTGTACCATTGGCAATTACCGGCTTACCAGTACGTTCATCCAGACGCATTCCAATTAACGTATTAATCATAGTAATACCGTCTGCACCACCCGCTTCAACAGCTTGGGCAATGTCTACAATACTTGTTACATTGGGGGACAATTTTACGTAAACAGGCACATCAGACACAGCTTTAACAGCTTCCACCAACTCACGTGCTGTTGTGGGATCAGTGCCAAATTGAATGCCTCCACATTTTACGTTTGGACAGGAAATGTTAAGCTCTAATGCTTTTACATTCGACGCAGTGGAAATACGTCGTGCAACCTCTACATAATCTGCTGTCTCTGTACCAGCTACATTTGCAATGATTGGCACATTATAGCCCTCTAGAAACTTTAATTCTTCATTCATGACTTTGTCAATGCCAGGGTTTTGTAGGCCTATTGCATTTAACATCCCTGCTGCTGTTTCTGCCACACGAGGAGTAGGATTGCCTGGTCGTGTTTCTACAGTTGTTGCTTTAATCATTATAGCGCCAAGCTTTGATAAATCGTATAGCTGGGCATATTCTCGACCAAACCCAAAGCAACCTGAGGCTGGCATTATTGGATTTTTCAACTCTAAACCTGGTAATTGTATTGTTAATCGACTCATAATGCCACCATACCTTTCGGGAAAACTGGACCATCAGAGCATACTTTAACATAG
>Ga0213824_1001920_pt1 | contig 10862 bp, 10 predicted proteins | sample MC6MC0906MG_FD_179892 | JGI IMG/M metagenome (GOLD analysis project Ga0213824, IMG submission 179892) | Enriched soil aggregate microbial communities from Iowa State University, Ames, United States - MC6-MC0906-MG | ecosystem: Environmental > Terrestrial > Soil > Unclassified | place: USA: Iowa...
CTCGAACGTGTCGCGCGTAAACACTAAGGAGACATCGGGATGGCTGTTAAAAAGACTACTCAGAAAGAAGGCAGCTCGTGGGTCGGGAAAGTTGAAGAGTATTCCCGCAAGATCTGGCTGGCTGGTTTAGGCGTTTACTCGAAGATCGACAGTGACGGCAGTAAACTCTTCGAGACGTTGGTTAAAGACGGCGAGAAAGCCGAGAAGTTGACCAAGAGCGCAGTGGGTAAACAAGTAGGCGCTGCCAAAGCGACTGCCGGTTCGCGCATCAGCGATGCGAAGAAACAGGTATTGGGTACTTGGGGCGAACTCGAAGGGGCGCTGGACAAGCGCCTCAACAGTGCTATTTCGCGCCTGGGCGTGCCGAGTAAAGCTGAGCTGAAGACCCTGCACAGCAAAGTCGATACCCTGACAAAGCAAATCGAAAAACTGACCGGTGCCAAAGTGGCCCCAGTGAAAGCGGCTGCCGCTAAACCGGCTGCCAAGCCTGCTGCAAAAACGGCCGCTGCCAAACCGGCGGCTAAAACGGCTGCCAAACCTCTGGTGAAAGCTGCCGCCAAGCCAGCTGCAAAACCTGCGGCCAAGGCTGCTGCAAAAGCAGTCGCTAAACCGGCTGCCAAAACCGCAGCGGCCAAACCGGCCGTCAAGGCTGCCGCTAAACCAGCAGCTGCGAAAGCAACTGCCAAACCTGCGGCTAAGCCAGCAGCCAAAGCCGCCGCTAAACCGGCTGCCAAAACCGCAGCCGCCAAACCAACGGCCAAGCCTGCCGCAGCTAAACCCGTAGCCAAGCCTGCTGCCGCGAAACCGGTGGCCAAGCCAGCAGCCAAACCTGCTGCGGCGAAGAAGCCAGCTGCAGCGAAAAAAACGGCAGCGCCTAAGCCTGCTGTTGCCGCCAAGCCGGCAACCACGGCACCGGTTGCTTCGACAGCCAACTCGGTGTCGGCACCGACGCCTGCTGCCGCCCCGACTGCAACGCCGGTAACCCCGACGCCAACCAGTCAGGCCTGATTTTTCCAGGCCACAAAAATGCCTCACCTGCGAAGGTGGGGCATTTTTTTGCGCGTTGTCAGCGCCAGCTGCGCATCAGTTGTAAGTGATCGAGACAGTTACCGCGCTGGCCAGGGTTCCTTGGGTGATCGCTACGCCGGTTTTGTGATACGCCGCTGTGAGTGGCATCACGGCCTTCTTGCTTTTTGTTGCAATCGTACGGCTGCGCTGCTCGACCGTGCCGTTGGCAGGGATGGCATACGCCTTGGCCGCGCGGTGTGATAACACCAGTGCCGTCCCATTCGATGTCCCGGTATTGGAGAACAACAGGGGATTCCCGTCGGCGGGTGTGCCCCCGAACTGGAAAACTACCTTGCGTATATCCGAGTCGCACTCGGCAGAAATCTCGAAATCAAGCGAGCCCGCGGTGGAGCTCGCATCGAAGTCCGAAATCTTGATGGCCGGCAGGGCGAGGCTGCGGTTCAGGTCACCGGCGGCCAGGTCGCAGGTACCGGCATTGACTTGGCCGATAAAGTTTAAAGTACCGGTGGTATCGGCGTGGACAGCAGGCATGGAGGCCAGGCTTGCAGTAATTGCCAGCAGCGAGGCGCGCGTTCGAATCTTCATCAGGAGTGCTCAGGGTTTCAGTTGTAGGTAATGGTGACGGTGGCGGTACTGGCGAGGGTGCCCTGGCTGACCGTGCCGTTCAGGTGATACGCCGCGCCAAGCGGCAAGACTGCACGGTTGCCGGAAACCGGCACCGTGCGGCTATTCTCGGTGCCGTTTGCGAGAATGTTCTGGACGCCCCCGTCGAGGCGCGAGTAAAGCCACAGGGCTATTCCGCCAGCGGTGCCGGTATTGGCGAATAGCCGGTCATTGCCTGGCGCGGGGGCGCCAGAAAAATTGAAGGTGACGTTGGAGGCATTGGTGCACTGGGCCGACAGCTCAAATTCGCGTGCGCCGACGACGATGGAGTGTTCGAATTCGCTGGCTTGCACCGGGTCGAGCGAGATCGTGCGGTTGGCGTCGCCGGTTTCCAGGTCGCAGGTGGCGGCGGGCCTGACAAAGCGCACTGCGTTGCCGAGCCTCAGGGTAAAACTCTCCGGGCGGTTATCCAGTCTCTGCACCCAAATGTCTCCGGCAGGCACTGTCCCGTCTGTGACAGGCCCGGCCTTATAGAACCTCAACTCCGCGGCCATGAAGCTCGTGAGCGAACCGCTGATGGTGTTTTTTTGACTATGCATGCTAAAGAAAGGGTAAAGCGTGCCGGAATGTCGGATGCGCATGTGTACACCCACACCAGGAACCTCGGTCTCGTAGTACTTTGCGTGAGACCTTGGGCCATAGCGCCCGGTAATCGTCAATAAAGTGTGGCTGCAGTACATGGTGAAATAGGGTGCCGTGCCAGTGAACTCCTTGATGACAATTTCAGACTCCACCGGGAGGCTGTCCGGTACGACGATTGTGGAAGGAAGGGTGAGTGTGAATGTGTCGTTCTGATACCTGTCACACGCCGCTTGAACCGCGATTGGCGAGCCAAGGATCAGCACTGTTGATATGAGTTGCATGGCGCGTTTCATCTTCAGTCCCGCAAAAGAAATAGGGCGTTTGCAGGCAAGCAGTGCAATGGCATTACTCGCCTGCGCCGGATCAACTGCTTGCATTGCTCTCGCTCGACGGCAGCATGCGTTGGGCTGTATCGAGACGGCAGGTGCCCGCGTCCAGATTGAGCAACCGCTGGGTGCCTGCAGCGTTCGATTGTTTGCCCAAGTCGTAATGCAGCTGGCATGCAGCGCGAGCATGGGGGCCCCACCTGATCGTCAATGGCCCCTGCGTACGGGGCACGCGAACAAAGGCTTGACCTCCCTGCCCGACAACCCCGACGCTCGCGCCGTCCTGATCGAACACATCCGCACCAAACGGCAACGGGCTGCCATCCTCGCGCAGTGCCGTGATCAACAAGGCCTGGCCGCTGGTTGTCTCGAACTGCAGCTTCACCACTGCACCGGCGCGCGGGGCCACGTTCCGGGCTGCGGTCTTGAGCTCCACATCGGTGGACAGATCCTTCGGGTCCAGTTCCACGATGTTCTGGCGGTAAGGGGTGAGGTGAGGCACCACGGCAAAGCCGCTTTTGCCGATTTGCGCGCTGTGGTTGCCATTGATTCGCGCACCTTGGGCGTCAGGCGCCTGGACGATGCCGACGGTATCGCCGAGTTCTGGAGCGAAGGTCACACCGTCTGCATGGGCGACAATGCCACCGGTCATGCCAAGCGATGTGGAGCGGTATGTGCTGCTCTGGCCATGGCTGGCGGAGAGTACGCCATGGCTGGTGTGGTATTTCATGTCGGCACTGGTGGCGCTGCTGCTGCCCTGGCTTCGGTTGGCACTGACGCTGTAGCTGAACTGATTGCGCTCACCCAGGCTGCCGCCCAGGCTGGCGCGCTCGCCGCTGCCTTGGTCGCCGCCGTAGGCCGTGGTGGTCAATGTCGGCGAATGGGCGTGGCTGCCCAGTGGCAGGCTCAAGGTGAGCTCCAGTTGCTCGTCCACGCGTTCACTGCGCAGATCGCGGCTGCGCTGTGCGCTCAGCAGATAGTGAAGGCCCCGCCACGTGCCGCTGTACCCGGCGGTAAAGGTCAGGTTGCCATGGGTGCGGTTCCAATAGTGTTGCGAAGAACCGGTCAGGTACACCGAACCGTTGCCCAGGCTCTGGTTGAGGCTGATGTCCATTCTGTTGCGCAGCCGCGACAGGTTATCCGGGTTCAGTCCGTCGATGGCCAGGTCGCGAATGCGTGCGGCATCAGCCACATTCAGGAAACCTTCGGTGGAGTAGCGGTACGCCCCGAGGGCAAAGTGGGTGCCCGTGTCCGTGAAGTTCTTGCTGTAGCGCAGTTGTACGCTTTGCCCCTGGCGTGAACCATGCCCCGGTAGATGCGCGCTCGAATGCGTCAGGTCGCACGACAACGCACCTGCAGAGGTGTTGAACGCCGTACCCAGCAACTGCGATTGGTAGTCGTCGCCGAGCGTCGCGCCGGTGTACCCGGTCAGCAGGTTGCTCAGGCCATACTGATAAGTGGCCTGCACCAGTGCGGGAGGGTGGTGCAGGCCGATTTCATCCAACTGGCCAACGCTCAATGCATAACGGCTGTGGCCCGGACGCAGGAGGTTGGCGTTGGCGGCGAACGGTACGATGAACTCACGCTGGCGGCCGTCGGCCTCGGTGATGGTGACGCTCAGGTCGCCCCCATACCCGGTGGGAAACAGGTCGTTGAGGACAAACGGGCCGGGCGCTACAGACACTTCGTCCAATAATACGCCGCGTTGGCGCACACTGACCCGCGCGTTGGTCTCGGCAACGCCACGCACTACCGGCGCAAATCCGCTCAATGAGTCGGGCAGCATCCGATCGTCGCTGGACAGGCTGGCACCCCGCAGGCGCACGCTATCGAACAGCTCGCCCGGCGTGTAGATTTCGCCTGCCATCAGTTGGGACCGCAACGTGTCCACTTCGCGCTGCACATAGGTGGCGGTGCTTTGATAGCTCGAGGCAACCTCTGAATGGCTGTAGCTGCCGCTATGCCGCCAGTGCCAGTCGCCAAGATTGAGCCCCGTGTTCAGGCCCAGGTAGCTGGAGCCGAGTGCGCGCGTATCGGTCTGAGTGGCGAACGTATTGGCGTTGTACCGCACAAAGGCGGCATCGATCCCGCTGTCCCAGTGCTGCGGGTCGACATAGCCCCGTGCCTTGCGCACCAGGAAAACCTGCGGCACTTGCAAATCCAGACGGTTTTCACCTGAATCAAATTGGCTGCTGGCACCCGGCAGGTAGGTGCCGATATCTGCACAGCGCGCAAACGGCGTACGGGACGCCTGATTGGCTTCAGTGGTTTGCAGGTCAATGCCAAACCTGAGCAGCACATCACGCTCCAGGCACAACTGCGCGACCTGCTGACCTTCCACGGCAATGAACGTCAAGGTTTCACGCCCGACCCATTGGCCGTTGAGGTGGATGTCGGTGCGATAGTTGCCCGGGAGCACGACGTTGCCTTGGCTGAACCGTGCAATATCGATCTGCAGGCCGCCCCGGCCACCGGTAAAGAAAGCCGGGTTGAACTCGGCCTGTTCTGCACTATTGGCGGCCATGGCATGGGCGCCGCTTGCCAGCAGCACACTACGCAGCGTCTGCTTTAAACGGGGCCGGCTTATGAGCCTGGCAGGCGTGTAAAAACTCATTTTTCGCGTTTCCATAAATGGGCTCCCCGAATGTCGGCAAAGGGCATCCCTACCCACTGAATGGGGTATCAATCGACGGTGCGTTCAATAAGGCGAAGTGGGATTGCTACAGAAGAATGGTCGTCATGGAGAGACCTCGCTGCTGTGGTGGGTCTTGACCCCGAAATCGTCGAGCGTCTGGAACTCGACGGTTGCAGCGCTGCCCATCGGGGTTTTCAGGCGAGGCCACTCAAAGCGGGCGCGCCCACCGGGCGTCACCATATTCTCCGTACCCGACGCTGCCGGTTCGCGGACATGGTGCTGCCCTGCCACTTGCACTTCGATGCGCTCGAACGTCACGTGGTAAGGCGTCGGATTGAAGACTTCCAGCGCCTGGCCATGTTCGCCCGGGACAGACCGCCACTGCAGCTTCCCGGGTGCTTCCTCGACCTGGTAAGGCAGGCCCGATGGGCGCAAAAACACCTTGATGCGCGAGCGGAAGGCGAACTGCACCTGATCGCCCTGCTGGCCGCCCTGGGGGCGTGAGGGCACCTCCAGCACGTTGAACCAGAACAGGCTTTCCTGTGCCCTGGACAAGGCTTCGCCGGTGTAGGCCATACGTACCACCTGTTGCTTGCCTGGCTCCATGCGGAAGATCGGTGGCGTGAGGACGAAGGGCGCTGTCGCCAGATCCGGTGTTGATTGCTCATCGCCGCTGTCCAGCCACGCCTGGATCAGCACCGGTGCCTGGTTCTTGCTGTGCAGCCTGATCGTCACTTCCTTGTCGTCCTGCGGGTAGACAATTCGGGTGCTGTTGATGACCACGCTTGCCTGCACGGGGAGGGTGCTCAACAGCGCAAGCACCAACGCCATGCACCGGGTCGGCACGTGTGAGCGAGTGGCGGCCTTCATGTCATCGATCATCCTGCGGTTGAAGGGCAAGGTGGGCCGAGTGACGGACTCGGGCACCAAAGTCGCTGACGGTGGTGAATTCGACCGTGGCGGCATCGACGGGGTGATGGCGCAGCAGGGGCAGCACAAACAGTTTCACGTCACCGTCCGGCATCAGCAGGCTGTCGTTGGCGTCTTTGTTGGCGGCTTTACTGAACCGTTTACCGTCGTTCAGCAACTCGATCGAGGCGATGGAAATATGGTACGGCGTGGGGTTGGTGGCTTGCAGGGCGAAACCCTGCTTATGGGCCACCAGCTTCCACTGCACTTTTTCGGGGGCGCTGTCGACGGGGTAGGGCAATGCCGGCGGGCGTACAAACACACGCAAACGGGTGCGGAACGACAATTCGATCTGGTTGTTGTGTGCGGCGTCGGCGGCAAGCGGTGGTACTTCCAGTACGTTCAACCAAAACAGGCTTTCACGGTCGGCTGGCAAGGGGCCTGCGCCGTAGCGCAGGCGCAAAGCCTGTTGCTGGCGCGGCTCAATGCGGAAGATCGGTGGCGAAAGAATGAACGGTGTGTGTGCCGTTACCGGTGTCGAATGCCGGTCGCCCGTGTCCAGCCAGGTTTGCACCAGCGCCGGAAGCGGCCCCTTGTTCTCCAGGCGCACCACGACTTCCTGCTGCTGCATGGGGTAGATCACGCGTGTGCCATGGATGATCACGCCTGCGCGGGCAGCAAGCGGCAACAGCCAGAGCCACGCGCAAGCCGCGGTGGCAACCAGCGTCAGGCAGGCGATTCTTTTCATCGTGTCAGGCCCCTGGGTTGTCTTACTCGGCGTACTCGATCAAAAAGCCCACACGGGTATTGACCTTGCCTTCGGTCGCGGGGCCGCTGGCGTACATCTGCGCTGCCAGAGGGATAACGGCCTGGTTGTCGACGATCACCGCGCCCGCCGATTTCTCGGTGTAGACGTTGATCGGCGTGCCATCGCGTTGAGTCACTTCCACCTGTACGTTCTTGGCGGTGCTGGTGTCGGACGGGTCATCGTAGCCGTCGATGTTCAAGCGCCCGGACGCTACATCGATGGCCGGGCTGGTCGGATCGAAGGCAACCATGGCGGTACGCCCGTTACTGCAGCTGCCTTCACCCGGCGCGCCGATACGGATGGTGAAGCCCGTCGGGTTGGCACGACTGCCCGCACTTGCCAGGCGTGCCGCCGAGATGCCTCCGAGGTTGACGTCCTTGACGACTGCGCCAGTGCCGGGCGCTGCACCTTCGACCGTGCAGGTCAGGTCCGTCACAAGACCACTGAACTTGATGATGCCATCTGCTGCGTGCACCGGTTGTAAGGCGGCGGCGGTCAAGGCCAGCGCGGCCGCAATCGTGGAGAGGGGGTTAACGTTCATGATATTTCCAGTCTGATTCATGGGTATTGCCCGTCGCCGATGAAATCGCTGATCTTTCGAATGGCGGGGTGCCCTAATTTGTCGCGTTTGCCAAACGGTATCCATAGTGAACTAACGAGACTTATCTCGTGATCGTTCGATAAGTCAGTTTTAACTTTTGTAGGGGCTTTCTGTAGTACTGGGAAATATCTGTAAGTTATGCCTGAAGGGCTTTCGCTTATTGAGTTGTCGTATTGATCCTCGCCTGTAACTGGGTATACCGTGTATTTAACCAGAGCGATTATGGGTGTGGTGCTGTATTCACTTATATGGGTGTAATTATGGCTACTTCAATGTCCACTACGCATACCGTCATGCTGCTGGATGATCACGAGATGGTTCGGCAGGGCATCGAGTTGGGGTTGAGCAAGGAGGCCGACCTCGCGGTGATCGGTTCCTTCGGAACCGGCAAGGAACTGCTGGAAGCTCTCACGCGGCGGCTGGCCGATGTCGTGGTGATGGACTTTATCCTCGCGCCATCGGACAGCGATGGCCTCAGCCTGATCGAGGCGCTGCACCGGCGTTTCAGCACCTGCAGGCTCTTGATTGTGTGTTCGCACTACACGCCCGCCACTGTCTCTTTGTCGTTGAAGGCGGGATGCAGGGGGATTATGGGAAAAACCCAAAACCTGACGGAGTTGATCACGGCAATCCGAACGGTCGCCCAGGGACGGATTTACCTGCAGCTTTGCATGGTGCCTGCGCTGCAAGGTGTGCAATCCGTGTTGAAGGAGGGAAAGATTAAATCGGACAGAGACTTTTCGACGCCCCTACAGTTTAACGAATGCCTGACGCCAAAAGAGCAGGAAGTATTGCGGTGTTTTCTGGACGGCATGTCCGTGAATCCATTGCGGCAAAGTTTTCTCGAAGTGCAAGTACGATCAGTACGCAAAAACAATCCGCCTATCGAAAACTGGGGATCAGGAACGACAGTGAACTGTTCAAGTTTACTCACCAGTTCGGAAAACTCGGGTAGTCAGCCCTGATCGTCCAGGTAACGTAGCGCCAATCGTTCCGTTGCCTGTCGTGCCGGCAGCAGCAGGTGTGGCGCTACCAGCATCATGACCTGATACACCACCACCCGCACCTCGCCCTCACGGTCGAGAACACGTTGGTAGTCCAGGGAGAACAGCAGGGTCATGGTGATCTGCTCCACCAACTGGCCCAGCGCCTGGGTGTCACTGACCAGTTGCCCGTCCGCCTTCAGGCGCGCCAGCAAGGACGCGAGGGTGCGCTTGAGTGCGGTCAGCAGGTTGCGAATGCCCTTGGCCAGTTTCGGCAGGCGCCCCGCCAGGTTCGACAGGTCCTGGAACAAAAACCGGTATTGGGCCATGCGTTCGATGATCAGGTGCAGGAACAGCCAGTAATCCTGGGCCTGCAGTTGCGCGTCCGCCGGCGGGTCGAGCAGCGGCGCCAATTCGCCCTGGAAGCGCTCGAACAACCCCAGCACCAGCGGTTCCTTGCCATGGAAGTGGTAGTAGAGGTTGCCGGGGCTGATCCCCATTTCATTGGCCACCTCCATGGTCGACACGTTCGGCTCGCCCTTCTGGTTGAACAACTGCAAGGCACATTCAAGGATACGGTCGCGGGTCTTCATCCAGTCTTCTTAATCTGATCGTTGAGCTCAGCGCACTCGCACGTAGGTGCCGGGCGCCGCTTCCATCGGTGGATAGTTCTGGTTGCCCAGGGCGGTGAGGGTTTCGCGCTGTACGCCCGAGCGCTGCTGGATCCACGCCAGCCACTGCGGCCACCAACTGCCCTCGACGTGGTTGGCGTCGTAGTACCAGGCACGCGGGTCGCTGCTCAGCTTGGGATTTTCGACGTAGTTGGCCTTGGGGTTGCCCGGCGGGTTGAGGATGCTCTGGATATGCCCGCTGTTGGACAGCACGAAGCGCCGCTCGCCACCCAGCAATTGCGTGGAGCGATACACCGCGTCCCACGGCGTGATGTGGTCGTTGATCCCGGCCACGCTGAAGCTGTCCACCGTGACCTTCTGCAGGTCGATGGGCGTGCCGCACACTTCCAGGCCGCCGGGATGGCTCAGCGGGTTGTGCTTGAAGAAATCGAGCAGGTCGCCATGCAGTGCGGCGGGCAGGCGCGTGTTGTCGTTGTTCCAGTACAAAATGTCGAAGGCCGGCGGTTCCTTGCCCAGCAGGTAGTTATTGATCCAGTAGTTCCAGATCAGGTCGTTGGGACGCATCCAGGCGAACACCTTGGCCATGTCGCGGCCGTCCAGCACTCCTTGCTGGTAGGAACGACGCTTGGCCGCCTCGAGGGTTTGCTCATCGGCGAACAGCATGGCGGGGCTGTCGATCTGGCTGTCCAGCAGGCTCACCAGATAGCTGGCGCTGGAGATACGACGCAGCTGGCGCTTGGCTTGCAAGTGGCCTTGCAGGGCGGCGATGGTCAGGCCACCGGCGCAGGCACCCATCAGGTTGACCTCGCGGGCGCCGGTGATGGCCCGGCAGACGTTGAGTGCCTCCTCCAGCGCCGCCACATAGGTGGACAGGCCCCATTCGCGGTGGCGCACGTCCGGGTTGCGCCAGCTGACCATGAAGGTCTGCAGGCCGTTCTTGAGGGCGTACTGCACGAAGCTGTTGGCCGGGCTCAGGTCGAAGATGTAGTACTTGTTGATTTGCGGCGGCACGATCAGCAACGGCCTGGCGTACTGTTTTTCGCTCATGGGCTTGTACTGGATCAACTCCAGCAGCTCATTGCGAAACACCACCGAACCTGGGGTGGTGGCCACGGTCTTGCCGACTTCGAAGGCCTGTTTGCTCACCTGGCGCGGCAGGCCGTTGTTGTGCAGCAGGTCGTCGAACAGGTTGCTCACGCCGCGCACCACACTGTTGCCGCCGGAGTTGAGCAGCTCCTTGACGGCCAGCGGGTTGAGCAGGGTGTTGGAGGGCGACACGGCGTCGTTGATCAAGGCGAAGGCAAAGTGCGCGCGGGCGCGGTCGTCGTCACTCAGTGAGCTGTCATCGATCCACTGGCGGGTCTGCTTCTGCCAGCTCAAATAGGCTTGCAGGCTGCGTCGGTAGAACGGGTTGAGCGTCCAGGTCGGGTCGCTGAAGCGACTGTCCCGTGGGTTGGGCTCGTGCACGGTCTCACCCAGCAGCACACGACCCAACTGACCGCCCAGGGCCAGGGCGTGACGGGCGGTATGCACCGGGTTGCGCCAGCCGTGGGCGGCAACGCTGCGCAAGGTCGACAGCAAATCCCGACCGCGCAGGCCGGTGATCGCGTTTTGTGCGTTGATGAACGCGGCAGGGGTGGGCGCCGGGTTCGTCACGGGTCTTTCTCGCATGAGCCAACACTCCTTCGTCAAGC
>Ga0213824_1001923_pt1 | contig 10838 bp, 9 predicted proteins | sample MC6MC0906MG_FD_179892 | JGI IMG/M metagenome (GOLD analysis project Ga0213824, IMG submission 179892) | Enriched soil aggregate microbial communities from Iowa State University, Ames, United States - MC6-MC0906-MG | ecosystem: Environmental > Terrestrial > Soil > Unclassified | place: USA: Iowa...
GATTACCTCATCTGTTCCACAAAGAACTGCATGTTCCTTTTGGAAAAACTGCATTGTTACAACACTTTTCGGGCGAAATTCTTCAATGATTTCTCTAGTTTTTAAAAAGTAAACGGCAGAGAACCAACCTTCTCCAACACGTTCGTCAAATTTAAATGTTTTATTTGTTAGTCGATTTATTTCACCTTTTAATTTCAATTCAATTTCTTTCATGTCGCTTTACTCCCTACTTTACTATCCAACATTTTCTATTAGTATACAGCAAAACCGTTTCCTATACATTTGTTTCCTGCATAGCAGCGAATTCATCCTCTGAAATAAGGACATCTCTCGGTTTCGTTCCTCTTCCTTCAGAAATAATCCCTTGCGATTCCATCTCTTCAATTAGACGTGCCGCGCGATTATAACCGATGCGGAATTTTCGCTGTACAGAAGATGTGGACGCTCCCCCTTGTTCTACAACAAATTGACATGCATCAAAGAACAATTCGTCTTCCGACTCAGCTTGTTCTGTTTTCGCTAATAAATCCTCTTGCTTAAATAAATAGTTCGGCTTCATTTGCTTTCTCACATGATCAACTGTTTTCTCAATCTCATCATCCGATACATATACACCTTGTACACGAACCGGTTTAGACGTACCGTTTCCTAAGAATAACATATCACCACGGCCAAGTAATTTCTCCGCGCCCCCAATATCGATAATCGTACGCGAATCAACTTGAGATGATACTGTAAACGCAATACGCGTTGGAATGTTTGATTTAATTAAACCTGTAATAACGTCTACAGATGGTCTCTGCGTCGCAACTAATAAATGAATACCACAAGCACGAGCTTTTTGTGCAATACGACAAATCGCTTCCTCAACATCACCAGGAGCAACCATCATTAAGTCAGCTAACTCGTCAATGACGATTACAATATAAGGCAATGTCTCACCTGGGATTTCTCTCCCACTTACAATCGTATTGTAACGAGTTAAATCACGAGCACCAGCATGCGCAAACAATTCATAACGACGTTCCATCTCTTCAACTGCCCACTTTAGCGCAGCTGTTGCTGCTTTTACATCAGTAATAACAGGTGCTACAAGATGTGGAACAGAATTATATGGTGCAAGCTCAACCATCTTCGGATCGATTAACATTAACTTCACTTCATGCGGCTTCGCTTTATATAAAATACTTGTTAAAATCGCATTAATACATACACTTTTCCCTGAACCCGTTGCACCCGCAATAAGTCCGTGTGGCATTTTTCTAATATCCGTTACAATTGGATCGCCTGAAATATCAAGTCCAAGCGCAACTGTAAGCGGTGATTCGCTCTTTGTAAATACAGGACTTCTTAAAATTTCACGAAGAAATACTGGCTTACTTTCCTTATTCGGAACTTCAATTCCAATCGCACTTTTCCCTGGAATCGGTGCTTCAATACGAATATCTTTCGCAGCTAAACTTAACTTAATATCATCACTTAAGTTTGTAATTTTATTTACTTTCACACCCGGATCTGGCTGTACTTCAAAACGAGTTACAGCTGGACCTTGCGATACGTTAATAACATGTGCACCAACATGGAAATTATTAAACGTTGTATCTAATAATTCTTTCTGTTCATCCAACCATTCCGTATTATCCAACGCTGCTTGCTGTGGAATTGACAACAATGTTAATGGCGGAATTGCATATGTCGGTGGTGTTTGCAATACATTTCGCATATCGTTCTCTCTTTGATTTACAACATATGCTTTCTCTTGTACTTCCGTACTTGAAATTGGCTTTTGTACTTGCTCTATCACTACTTGCTGCATTGGCTTTTCTTCTGCTTGTGGTTCTACTACCACTTGCTGCATTGGCTTTTCTTCTGCTTGTGATTCTACTACCACTTGCTGCATTGGTTTTTCTTCCACTTGCGGTTCTACTACCACTTGCTGCATTGGTTTTCCTTCCACTTGCGGTTCTACTACCATTTGCTGCACTGGACTTTCTTCCACTTGCGGTTCTACTACCATTTGCTGCACTGGACTTTCTTCCACTTGTGGTTCTACTACCATTTGCTGCACTGGTTTTTCTTCCACTTGCGGTTCTACTACCATTTGCTGCATTGGTTTTTCTTCCACTTGCGGTTCTACTACCACTTGCTGCATTGGTTTTTCTTCCACTTGTTCACTGGCAGTTGATTGCATTACGTTCGTTCTTGCCGCATGTCTTTCCATTAATTTCTTTCTGTCTTGCTTTAACATGACAACATTAAATGGGACATGACGTTTTTTCTCACGTTTCGGTTCTTCTATTTGTAAAGCAGGCTGTTCTTCAGCAACTTGCTTCTTTTCTTCCACTTCTTCAATTAAAACGTTCGCAAAGTTTTGAACATCTTTCTTTGTTTGCTCATCCGTTTCTGAAACTGGTACGAATACTTCACTTTCTTCCTTGAACGTAATTGTTTCTTGTTGAGAAATCACTGGTTGCCCTGCAACTGGTGTATTTTCCACTAAATCTGTATTCAGCGTTTCTTCAATTACTGTTTCTTGAGAAATTGGTTCTTCTTCCTTAGTTCCCTCTAACTCCGCAACTTCTTTTGCTTTTTCCTTAGCTTCCTCTAATTCTGCAACTTCTTCCGCTGCTTCCTCAGCTTCCTCTAATTCCACAACTTCTTCTATTGCTTCCTCAGATTTCTCTAATTCCACAACTTCTTCTGCTGCTTCCTCAGCTTCCTCTAATTCCACAACTTCTTCTATTGCTTCCTCAGATTTCTCTAATTCCACAACTTCTTCTGCTGCTTCCTCAGTTGCTTCTTCTAATTCCACAACTTCTTCTGATACTTCCTCAGTTGCTTCTTCTAATTCCACAACTTCTTCTGCTGCTTCCTCAGGTTTCTCTAATTCCACAACTTCTTCTGCTACTTCCTCAGTTGCTTCTTCTAATTCCACAACTTCTTCTGTCGCTTCCTCAGATTTCTCTAATTCCACAACTTCTTCTGCTACTTCCTCAGTTGCTTCTTCTAATTCCACAACTTCTTCTGTCGCTTCCTCAGATTTCTCTAATTCCACAACTTCTTCTGCTGCTTCCTCAGCTTCCTCTAATTCCACAACTTCTTCTGTCGCTTCCTCAGTTGCTTTTTCTAATTCCACAACTTCTTCTGTCGCTTTCTCAGATTTCTCTAATTCCACAACTTCTGCTGCTTCCTCAGATTTCTCTAATTCCACAACTTCTTCTGTCGCTTCCTCAGATTTCTCTAATTCCACAACTTCTTCTGTCGCTTTCTCAGATTTCTCTAATTCCACAACTTCTTCTGCTGCTTCCTCTAATTCTTCTTCAAAAACATCTGGTATTTCTATAGTGATTGTTTCTTGAAGCTTTTCATCAGTTTTTACAATTACTACATCTTCTGAAGATTCCTCTTCAACTTGATTTGCTACAACTTCAGCAACAGTTTCTTCTATTTCTGTACTACATTCAATTTCTTCTCGTAATATTGTTTCCACGTTCTCTACTTTAGAATCTATTGACTCTTCTTGTAGAGTTTCTTCGTTATCTTCTTTATGCGATAACTCCACTACATCTTGTTCTTGCTGCAAGGATTGTACAGTTTTATCTTCTTCCAACTGTCCTACAGTTTTATGAAGCAACTGATCACTCTGGCTTTTTTCTAATGAAGGAACTTGACTCTCAACCTCGTAACCATTTTTCTCTAACCATGCATCCACAACCGATTTTTCTTTTACTTTACTATTTTTTTGTATTTGTTCGTTCAGTTCTTCCTTATTAGATGAACCTTCTTTTTTGCCTTCTGAAAAATCGGATAATATATAGCCCTTTTTCTCTAACCATGCGTCCACAACTGATGTTCCTTCAATGGATATTTCAAGATCTTCTCTTTCCTTTTCTTCCTCCTGTACAACCTTCTTTTCTACTGAAGGACGATTATATCCATAAATCGGTGAAATCATCTCTGTTGGACGAAATGGTCTACGGTTACTTTCTTTGGATGGGACGGATGCTTTTTTTACGATAGGCTCTTGTTCCTGTTCATATTGCAATTCCGGCTCTTCATATGTAGGAACTGCTTTTTCCACATATAGTCGTCTGCTTCTTTCCACTTTTATTCCGCTTTGAGCAGACGGCTCTTCGTATGTTACTACTTGAACAGGTCGTTCTTCAAAGTGCTCTATTTCTCTTACATCCTCTTCATCGAACCCATTATCCGGTATTAATGGAAAACGGCATTTCCCTGCATTTCGACTTGCCATTTGTGCTTCTCTTGCTTCAGTGTAGTGGTTTACACGAGGAATTTTCGGCTGACTTTCAATTTGTGCCGGTACTTCTTTGTTCATCACTGTTTTTTCTTCCTCTTTGTTAAACAGCTTTTTCATCCAATCTAACATGTTTACCACTCTTTCTACTAAATAGTAACATCCTTTATTGTATCAGCATTCGGCAAAAAGTGCAGGTAAAATTAAGCATATTAGATTTATCCATAATATTCTAATTCACGATTATTTTTCTATATGAAAAACGAGGTCTTACATGTAAGACCTCGTTCAATCTTTACTCTTCCGATATTCCTCCACACTATCCGTTACACTTTGCAATAAAGAATTTACATACTCTGGGTCAGATAATTTTTTGTCTTCTTCAGGGTTTGACATAAATCCAAGTTCCAATAGTACTCCCGGAACTTTTGACCAATTAAATCCAGAAAGATCATCCCGAAATTTAATTCCATTTACTTTCACCTGATGATTTTGCCTCATTTTGTTTATAATTGTTTGAGAGATTTGAAGACTTTCCGCATAAATTTCTTTCGTATATGGACTTCCTTCTGCTGGCGTCAATACAGCGAACCCACTTTGGTTTTGGTTTTCAGAACCGTCTGCATGAAGGCGTAAAAATAAATTTGCCTTATGATCATTCGCGAATGTCGCTCTTTCCTTATTACTTATATCAACCTCATGAGCCGTTCTCGTCATCAACACTTGTATACCTTTCGCTTCCAGTTTTTCTTTCAATAGAAAAGCCATTTCTAATACAAGAACTGATTCCCTCTTTTTCGTTACAACCCCTGTCGTTCCGTCTGTCACTTTATATTTTTGCGTAGTTGCCCCTGGTCCAATCGGCTCTAAATTTAAATTCGCCTTTTGTTGATGCCCTGGGTCAATAACGACGAGAAACTTTTCTTGTTTTTCATTACTCTCTACTTTTTGTTCATTATTTTGTACGGGCTGTTCAGTCGTCTGCGCCGGCGGGATTTCCTCTGTCTTTGCTGGAACTGAAACTTCCTCCTGCTTAGGTTCAGCTTGCTCATTCGTTTGAATTGCTTGCGGCTGTTCTTTCTTTTCTTGTTCTTCTTGCTGCTTTTCTACCGGTGCGTCTTCCTTGTTATCTTTGTTTTTTTCTTGTATAGAAGATGTTGTTTCTTTTTTCGGCTCTTCTTGTGAACAACCTCCCATATATATTCCAATGAATGCAATCATGCTCATTATTTTTATATACTTCATGCTTCTCTCCCATCACTTTGCACCGGACTCAAAGTGTTTCTTATAATTGTTGTATAATCTCATCCATACTTCCAATATAAACAGGCTGCCACGTTTCTGTACCACGCTCTGCAGTATAAACCGGATAAACGTCATCATCCACATTCACGAAAACTGGATCGCCCATATCCGTTTCATATCCGATCGCAATCCATCCTTCTTGCCACTTCCCATTCCCTTCACTTATTAATGAATTTTTATGTTTATCATATCGGTAACCGACTTGCCCTTTTTCTAATTCACTTTCGCTAAACAAATAAATTTCATAGGAACCTAACTCGATATCTTGCTGTTTTGAAGTTTCAATTCGTTTCAGAAGTTCTGCGATTTTTAGTTGTTGTTTCATACGTCTATCCCCTTCTTTTTTCTAAATTTTACCTAATACATTTTCAAAATACAATATAGATTTTGAAGAGAAACGTTACAATCCTAAGAATTTCGCATAAAAAAAATAGCCCCACATATTGTGAGACTACTTTTTCTTATATCAATTAAAATTTAAATTCTTGTCCAACTTCAAAGCTATCTTCTAATACAAGAATACCTTTTTCTTGTGGAGCATCTGGAAGCTCTAATTCACGTGCAGAGCAAATCATTCCAGAAGAAGGAACACCGCGAAGTTCAGCTGGTTTAATTAACATACCGCTTGGCATTACAGCGCCGATTTTTGCAACGACAACTTTTTGTCCTGCATCAACGTTCGGTGCGCCACATACGATTTGTAATGTTTCTGTACCGATTTCTACTGTACAAATGTTTAATTTATCAGCATTTGGATGCTTCTCTTTTTCAGCTACATAGCCTACAACAAATTTCGGCGTAAAATCAGCTTCTACTTTTTCTTCAAAGCCATTCTTCACTAAAATTCCGTTAATTTTTTCAACAAACTCTTTCGTTAATGTAACGTTTCCGTTATCTGTTACTTCTACATAAGAAGATGCATTAAAGATGTTGAATCCTGCTGTTACGTTGCTTTCACGATCGTATACGCGAGCAACATCTCCTTTGCGATCAAATGTACGGTTTTCTAAAGTAATATCTTGTAAGGTAACAATTAAAGTGTCACCAATTCCTTCAAGGTTGTAAAAAACGTTCACTTCGTTCATCCTTTCTCTTTTCCATCTGTCTTCTTCCGATTCTTCGCTAAAATAAAGATTGGTTCGAAGTCCCCATCTTCATATACGAATGAAAGTGATGTAATCGGAACATGCCCTTCGGCAAAAAATTTCATTGTCATTTGTGCAATAATATCATAACCGATTTCGTTGACGATATCAGCAATAATTAATACATCTTGGTGAGGAACTGCCACGACCATGTCACCAGAGATCTTTTCATGCATCGATTGTAGTAACGATTCGTTTAAAATACGAGTCGCATCATACCCATCATTTGTGTTTAAAAAGTAGAATGTATTACCTGCTACTGTGTCCTGCTTAAATTCATAACCTAATGAGCGAGCATTAAATAATGCCATTTCACGTACTTGTTGCTCTGTAAGCTCTAATTTTTGCAATAAGCGCTCATCAATTAATCGATACGTTTTATTAGAATCTAGCGCATAGTAAATACGTGTTTCCGCCGTGTGGTCCGTCATAATAAACGGATTTCCTTCTTCTGATTGTTTCGGGAAAGAAGTAGAGCGAATAACAGGTAAAATTTTCGCCGTGCTATTTTCTTCTTTATGCATTGCAATTAGCGCTTCTTGTACGTAATAAGCGACCTCTTCAATCGCCTTTTCTTTATTCACTTCCCATTTTGCTACTACTCCTGGAAGTGATACGTTAATACCTTTTTTCGAGTCTGTTTGTTCAATACGAAGAACTTCTTTCTCGCTATCATAATGAAAATTCCATTCTGGTCGAGATAATTTCTTCATTAACTCGTCTTTCATCTTTTTACTTGTCATTTTCATCTCTGTTTCCTCCCTTCCAAAAAAATAACCTCCCCGCAAAGGTAGAGGTTGTTTTTACAATTCAATTGGCTAATTGTCTTATTTTAAACCTTCAATAAACTCTTCGATTTGCTCTTGTGTTTTACGATCTTTGTTTACATAGCGTCCAGTTTCTTCACCTTTATTGTACGCTACAAAGCTCGGAATGCCAAATACGTCTAATTTCACGCATAGATCAATAAACTCATCACGATCTACATAGTAAAATGAGAAATCACTATACTTCTCTTCTACTTCTGGCATAAATGGATCAACGAAACGGCAATCTGGGCACCATTCTGCTGAGAACATGAAGACTACATTCTCTTCATTTTTTAATTCTTGGAATTGTTCCATGCTTTCTAATGATTTCATCTATATTTCCTCCTCTAACGAGTGCACTTTTTACACTATAATCTTTTCTTTATACTACCATACATCGCGCATGGTGCAAGGTTTATGCTTGCTTTTCATCATACTTATATTGCCCAACAAGTAACTTAACAACGTGTACAAATAATTCAGTTCGGTCGACATAATCATCTGTAAAAATACCGATAGCACCTTCATGACTACGAATATCTTTTCGCTCTACAAACTCTTCCATCACTTCACTTAGCTCTTTTCCTTCTTCAAGAGGTGCTAAAAAATCGTCCGGTAACTTAATACGTGCGCCACCGGCAACGAATGTTTTACCGGCACTTGTCGCTAGCGCGCCCCAGTTACACATAAATAAACCGTGCTCCGTTTTCATTACGCCGCCTTCTAATCCAATACCAATTTGAGCTTCTCCTTCTTGTAGCGCTCGCTTCGCTCTATTAACCGCTCCTTGCATCGTCTCTTCATCTGAAAACGGCTGGCTTGCTACTCCTGAAGGAACAGAAAGGGATGTAATTGTAGCATCTTTCCAAACCTTCTCCACAGCTCCAACTTTCGTTTTATTCTTCGATCCAACTACTACTTTCATTTCGTTCACCTCTATAAAAATTCATCATTTTACCTTAATCAAATTGTTCTTTATACATGGGAGCACCGCCACCACACATCACGGGGATATCTCTCCCACCTAAAAAAAGAAAGGCTCTTCAGCCCTTCTTCTCTACGCGTTATTCTTAATTGTCTCTAACGTCGTTTTGTCCGTCGCTCTCACAAGCTTCGTAATTAGTTCCTTCGCAGCTGCATAATCATCAACATGTAAAATAGAAGCATGTGTATGAATATAACGTGCACAAACACCAATTACTGCTGATGGGATACCTGAGTTACTTGTATGTACACGGCCTGCATCTGTACCACCTTGTGAAATAAAGTATTGGTACGGAATGTTATGTGTTTCAGCTGTATCTAAAATAAATTCGCGCATTCCTCTATGAGTTACCATTGTACGGTCGTAAATACGAAGAAGAGCACCTTTTCCTAATTGACCGAACTGCGTTTTATCACCAGATGCATCGTTTGCTGGGCTTGCATCAAGCGCATAGAAAATGTCTGGTTGAATCATATTTGCAGCAGTTTGGGCTCCGCGAAGACCAACTTCTTCTTGTACAGTCGCACCAGAGTATAATGTGTTTGGTAAAGTTTCGTCTTTTAACTCTTTTAGTAATTCGATTGCAAGGCCACAGCCATAGCGGTTGTCCCAAGCTTTCGCCATAATTTTCTTTTCATTTGCCATCGGCGTAAACGGGCAGATTGGCACGATTTGTTGTCCTGGTTTTACACCAATCTCAATCGCATCTTCATAACTATCTGCACCTATATCAATTAACATATTTTTTATATCCATCGGTTTTGCACGTTGCGCGTCACTTAATAAATGAGGAGGAATAGAACCAACAACCCCAATAACAGGACCATTCTTCGTCATAACTTGTACGCGCTGCGCTAATAACACTTGGCTCCACCAGCCACCTAACGTTTGAAAACGAAGCATTCCATTTTTCGTAATTTGCGTAACCATGAAACCAACTTCATCCATATGACCTGCTACAAGAACGCGTGGGCCAGTTTCGTCCCCTTTTTTCAGACCAAATACGCTACCTAAACCGTCTTGCACAATTTCATCCGCATATTTGCTTAATTCTTGCTTCATAAAACGGCGCACATCATGTTCAAAACCTGATGCACCTTGTAATTCTGTTAACGTACGAAATAATTGTAATGTCTCTTTATTCACGAAGTCCCCTTCTTTCAAACCTTAGTAGAATACCTCTTTTATTGTAACGAAATTTTCGAAATGTTTCTAGTTTCTTCTTTTTTAGCTGTATTTGCTTTATAATTATTATCGGTACACTATTTTTATTTTACAGAATTGAGGTGAATATATGAGCTGGAAAGGTTTAGTAGCAGGTCTTGGCGTTGGTTTCGCAGCTGGTTATCTTGTTGCAAACAAAGTACAAGAACAATCCCATATTTCTTCAGAAAAAGCATTGAAAATGGTGAAACAGGCATTAAGTCATAAAGGTGAAATTACTGGCTCTTGGGTACATATGGTTCCAGAGACATTTGAAAAATATGATGTCGCATACGAAGTTTATCGTGGCGGTCTTACAACAATGTTAGATGATATACAAGAACGATTTGAATTTTTAGTTGATGCTAAAACAGGTACTGTTTTAGAGGTTATAGCAGCATAAAAAGGAGGGTTCCCATTAGGTGAACCTCTTATTTTTTTAATCGCCGGCAATAAAAAAGAGGCTGCTCCAACAAACATTCTGGAACAACCTCCTCTTTTTAAGCTTCTATACTTGTTTTTCTCTCTATCTTTTCTACGATATGCCCTTCCTCATTCCACTTTACTGCACGGTAATACGCGTCATGATAAAACGTAAACCAAGCATCTTTTTCAGCGCCGTACTTCATCCACTTTTGCTTATTTTCAATTGATGTCATCGGATAATCATCGTATGCCATTACCCATAGTACATTTTGATGGGCGTGCGTTGGCAATAGATCTGCTAAATGAAGCATCGTTTCCCCTTGACTTTCCAAAGCAATAACTGCATGTCCATCACTATGACCGCCTGTATGCGCCATTTTTATTTCATCTGTAATTTCTACTTCTTGCTGGAAGGTAACAACTTTATCTACAATCGGCTCCCAGTTTTCCGTCCAATATGTATTTCGCGATCTAATATTTGGATTCCTCATTTCATTCCATTCCGTTTCACTTACGTAAACTTTCGCATTCGGAAACGTCGGCACAAAGTGATCTCCTTCCCGCCTTGTTAAACCAGATGCATGATCAAAATGAAGGTGCGTCATTAAGACGTAATGAATATCTTCAGGCTTTAGACCCAGTTTTTCTAACGATTCATAAACCGATGATTCTTCTGTTACACCTTGATTTCGCTTCATTTTCTCATT
>Ga0213824_1001930_pt1 | contig 10809 bp, 10 predicted proteins | sample MC6MC0906MG_FD_179892 | JGI IMG/M metagenome (GOLD analysis project Ga0213824, IMG submission 179892) | Enriched soil aggregate microbial communities from Iowa State University, Ames, United States - MC6-MC0906-MG | ecosystem: Environmental > Terrestrial > Soil > Unclassified | place: USA: Iowa...
CCACCCACTGTGCGCGCTCTTTGTTCCACAGCAGCGCGGGGTCACAGGCAAACGGGTTTTCATGAAGCATCTGCAGACCACGGGCGCGATTGACCCGCATCAGCGTGTGTTCGTACTGCGGCATGCCGGCGATCAGCAACGGCATCAGTTGATCGATCACACCCTGGCCCTTTTTCGGGCCTTCGAAAATGGTCAGTGGCGGCAGGTCACGCAGCAACCAGATCAGCGTCGGTTTCGCCTGCGCGCCAGTCGACAGCATGAGCAAAAACAACAGGCCGAACAGCCGCCACGTCCACCAGTGATGGGCGCGGTTGGTGTGCGATGTATGCCGGTGTTTCAGCTTAAATGGCTCCGTCTTCGCGCAACTTGGCGATCTGTCTCTCGTCGTAGCCAAGGTCGTGAAGTACCTGCGCATTGTGTTCACCCAGTTGCGGTCCGACCCATTCCGAACTGCCCGGTGTTTCAGAGAGTTTCGGCACAATGCCCGGCATCTTGAAGTCTTTGCCGTCAGGCAGCTTGGCGTGCAGGAACATCTCTCGGGCCAGGTACTGTGGATCGTTGAACATGTCCTCGGCACTGAAGATCCGGCTGGCCGGCACCTCGGCCTGATTGAGCAGGTCGAGCACGCTTTGCAGCGGCAGCGAATTGACCCAGCGATCAATCACGCCATACAGCTCGTCGCGGCGATTATCGCGGCCGTCATTGCTGGCCAGTGTCGGATCGTTGGCCAGATCTTCGCGGCCGATGATCAGCATGAAGCGTTTGAAGATTGCATCGCCATTGGCGCCGATTTGCACGTGTTTGCCGTCGGCGCTGGTGTGAATAGAAGAGGGTGTAATGCCCGGCATGATGTTGCCGGTGCGCTCGCGGATAAAGCCGAACACGTCGAACTCCGGCACCATGCTTTCCATCATCGCAAAAATGGCTTCATACAACGCCACATCGACAACCTGACCGGTGCCACCGTTGACTTCGCGATGACGCAGCGCCATCAGTGCGCCGATCACACCCCACAGTGCGGCAATCGAATCGCCGATGGAAATCCCGGTACGCACCGGTGGCCGGTCCTCGAAACCGGTGATGTAACGCAAACCGCCCATGGACTCGCCGACCGCGCCGAAGCCCGGTTGATCTTTCATCGGCCCGGTCTGACCGAAACCGGACAGCCGGACCATCACCAGTTTCGGGTTCAAGGCATGCAGGGTTTCCCAGCTCAGGCCAAGCTTTTCCAGTACGCCGGGGCGGAAGTTCTCGATGAGAATGTCGGCTTCACTGAGGAGTTTTTTCAGGATCGCCAGACCTTCAGGGTGTTTGAGGTTCAGCGTCAGTGATTTCTTGTTGCGCGCCTGGACGAACCACCACAGCGACGTGCCTTCGTACAGTTTTCGCCATTTGCGCAAGGGATCACCGCCGTCGGGCGATTCGATCTTGATCACTTCGGCACCGAACTCGCCGCAAATGCGCGAGGCAAAAGGCCCGGCAATCAATGTACCCAATTCAATGACTTTCAGACCCGAGAGCGGTTTGCTGGTGAACGGCATGCGAAATCCTGTAGGACAAAGGCTGAGCAGATACAGCGTTTTAACATAGCCGGCTGTCAGACGCCGCAGCTTGATCGCCATCAATTCGATGATTGCCTACCGCATCGGTTAGACTTGCCGACTTTCCTCGTATCAAGAAGCCCGTTCATGGCCCAGCCGTCCACTACCTATAAATTTGAACTGAACCTCACCGACCTCGACCGCAGTGTCTACGAGAGCGTCAAGCAGACCATCGCCCGTCACCCTTCGGAAACCGAAGAGCGCATGACCGTGCGACTGCTGGCCTACGCTCTCTGGTACAACGAGCAGTTGTCGTTCGGCCGTGGTCTGTCAGACGTGGATGAACCTGCGCTGTGGGAAAAGAGCCTGGATGATCGTGTTCTGCACTGGATCGAAGTCGGCCAGCCAGACGCCGACCGTCTGACCTGGTGCTCGCGTCGCACCGAGCGCACCAGCCTGCTGGCCTACGGCAGCCTGCGTGTCTGGGAAACCAAGGTGATCCCGGCGATCAAGAACCTGAAAAACGTCAACATCGCTGCTGTCCCGCAAGAAGTGCTGGAAACCCTGGCCAAGGACATGCCCCGCGTTATCAAGTGGGACGTGATGATCAGCGAAGGGACGATCTTCGTCACCGACGACCGTGGTCAGCACGAAGTCCAGTTGCAATGGCTGCAAGGTGAGCGCGGCTGATCCCGCGTCACCACCGGAATAATCCCACGTAATCAAGAGAAGTCTCCGTCACCCCATGCGTATCGAACCTCGTCAACTGCCTGCCACTCTGCCTTTTCTCGGTGATCTGCCGCCGCTGTTGACCCGCTTGTACGCGGCGCGGGGCGTGCAGTCCGAGGCAGAGCTGGACAAGAGCCTGGCGCGGTTGATCCCGTTCCAGCAACTCAAAGGCATAGACGCAGCGGTAGACCTGCTGGTGACGGCGCTGGAACAACGTCAGCGCATCCTCATCGTCGGCGACTTCGATGCGGACGGCGCGACGGCCAGCACTGTCGGCATGCTCGGTTTGCGCTTGCTCGGTGCGGCGCACGTCGATTATCTGGTGCCGAACCGTTTCGAGTATGGCTACGGCCTGACCCCGGAAATCGTCGAAGTTGCGCTGACCCGCGAGCCGCAATTGCTGATCACCGTCGACAACGGCATCTCCAGCGTCGAAGGCGTGGCAGCAGCCAAGCGTGCGGGTCTGAAGGTCTTGATCACCGACCACCACTTGCCCGGTGATGAGCTGCCGCAGGCCGATGCGCTGGTCAATCCGAACCAGCCCGGTTGCGAATTCCCGAGCAAGGCACTGGCCGGCGTCGGGGTGATTTTTTACGTGTTGATGGCGTTGCGCGCGCGTTTGCGCAGCCTCGGCTGGTACGAGAACAAGCCGCAGCCGAACATCGGTGAACTGCTTGATCTGGTAGCGCTGGGCAGCGTTGCCGACGTGGTGCCGCTGGATGCCAACAACCGGATTCTGGTGCATCAAGGGTTGGAACGAATTCGCGCCGGACGCGCACGGCCGGGGATCAAAGCTATCCTTGAAGTGGCCAAGCGTGACTCTGCACGCATTACTTCCACGGATCTCGGCTTCATCGTCGGCCCGCGCCTCAACGCCGCCGGGCGTCTGGATGATATGAGTCTGGGCATCGAATGCCTGCTCACCGCCGACGCCAACCTGGCCCGGGAAATGGCCGCACAACTGGACGGCATGAATCAGGATCGCAAATCTATCGAGCAGGGCATGCAGCGTGAAGCGCTGGCGCAGCTCAAGGACTTGCCAGTGGAGTCAATGCCGTTTGGTTTGTGCCTGTTCGATCCGGAGTGGCACCAGGGTGTGATAGGCATCCTCGCTTCACGCATGAAAGAACGTTATTTCCGTCCGACCATTGCTTTCGCCGATGCGGGCGATGGTTTGCTCAAGGGCTCGGGACGCTCGGTGCAAGGCTTCCACATTCGTGATGCCTTGAGTGTGGTGGCGGCGCAGCATCCGAACCTGATCGCCAAGTACGGCGGCCACGCAATGGCCGCCGGTCTGACCTTGCCGCAGGAGAATTTTCCGCTTTTTGCCGAGGCCTTTGACGCTGAAGTGCGTAGGCAACTTCGCGAGGAAGACCTGACCGGGCGCATGCTGTCGGACGGCACACTGGCGGTGGAAGAATTCCACCTCGAACTGGCTCGCGCCTTGCGCCATGCCGGGCCTTGGGGGCAGCACTTCCCGGAGCCGTTGTTTCATGGCGTGTTCCAGTTGGTCGAGCAGCGCGTGGTCGGTGAACGTCATCTGAAAGTGGTGCTGAAGAGTGAATGTGGCTCGGTGAAGCTGGATGGCATCGCGTTTGGTATCGACCGGGATATCTGGCCGAATCCGACGATTCAGTGGGTTGAGCTGGCTTACAAGCTCGACGTTAATGAGTTTCGGGGTAATGAGACTGTTCAGTTGATGATTGCCCACATCGAACCGCGCTGAAGATCAAAAGATCGCAGCCTGCGGCAGCTCCTGCATGGGAATGCGGTTTCCTGTAGGAGCTGCCGAAGGTTCGGGCCGCGATCGGACGATCTTTCTTGAATTTCCCGCGATCCCCCGTTGTCGACTAGGCTCTAAGCACTGCTTGATTGGCCTTGTGACGTCTTGTCGAATTTTTTGCCCGCGGGGGCGGGTGCTGTGCCTTTTTCCTGTCACTCGTCGACTATTCAAACAGAACCCTGGAGCCTGCCCACTGATTTGAGAGGTGCCCCATGAGTCTGCTGCTTGAACCCTTCACCTTGCGACAACTGACACTCCCGAACCGCATCGCCGTATCGCCGATGTGCCAGTACTCCAGCGTCGACGGCCTGGCCAACGACTGGCATCTGGTGCACCTCGGCAGCCGCGCCGTGGGCGGTGCCGGCCTGGTCTTCACCGAAGCCACGGCCATTACCGCCGACGGGCGGATCACCGCCGAAGACCTGGGCCTGTGGAACGACGAACAAATCGAACCGCTGCAACGCATTACCCGATTCATCACGTCGCAAGGCGCAGTCGCCGGCATTCAATTGGCCCACGCCGGGCGCAAGGCGAGCACCCATCGGCCGTGGATCGGCAAGCATGGCAGCGTCAAACCGGAAGATGGCGGCTGGACGCCAGTCGGGCCGTCGCCGATTGCTTTCGATCCGCAGCACACGCAACCGAAACAGCTGGATGAGGGGCAGATTGCCGACGTCATTCAGGCGTTTGTCGACGCCGCCAAACGCGCGCTGAAGGCGGGTTTCAGCGTGGTCGAGGTACACGCGGCGCATGGTTATCTGCTGCATCAGTTTCTCTCGCCGCTGAGCAATCAGCGTCGTGATCAATACGGTGGTTCGTTTGAAAACCGCATTCGTCTGGTGCTGCAAGTCACTGAAGCGGTGAGGGCGGTCTGGCCTGAGGAATTGCCGGTGTTTGTCCGCGTGTCGGCGACTGACTGGGTGGAAGACGGCTGGAATCCGGACGAAACCGTGGAGCTGGCGCGACGCCTGCACACCCTTGGCGCGGATCTGATCGACGTGTCGTCGGGCGGGACAGCAGCCAACGCTGAAATTCCGGTGGGGCCGGGTTATCAGACGCGTTTCGCCGAGCGTGTGCGCAAGGAGTCAGGCATCGCCACAGGCACCGTGGGAATGATTACCGAGCCGGCGCAGGCTGAGCACATTCTGCGCACCTGTCAGGCCGACATCATCTTCCTCGCCCGCGAACTGTTGCGTGATCCGTATTGGCCGCTGCACGCGGACGATGATCTGGGTGGGCGCAAAGCGGTGTGGCCGGCGCAGTATCAGCGGGCGACGCATCGTGATCAGCCGATTCATGAGTCTGATTTGCGCGATTGAGTTGGTAGCGGTAAAGCAAAAAGCCCCGGTCAGTGATGGCCGGGGCTTTGTTTTGTCTGATGATCTTTTGTTGAAATACTGCCGTCATCGCTGGCAAGCCAGCGATGAGGCCCGTGCAGGCGCCTCAAATCATCAAGGGTACTTACGCTTGTCCGGCGCCGGCGGGAAGTACTGGTACAGCCAGGTCTCGCTCAACGTGCGGTCATTGGTGCGAATGAACAAGCGCAGCTCCACCGGCTCCACGCTGTCATTGGTCGGGTACCAGTCGAACAGAATCCGGTAACCCTTGATGTCATCCAGCACCAGCACGCTGAAGTCCTGCACCTTGCCGTTCGAGCAGGTCACCACCGGCTCGATCCCGGTGCCCTGCGGCAGACGATCCAGACCACCACCGGTGAAGTCCACGGCAAAGCGACGGGCCCAAACCGGCGGATAATGCTCGCCCGGTGCCCAGCCCTCAACGAAACCGCCCATGCCGGAACGGGTCGCGTGCACCCGTGCCAACGGCGTACCCACTGGCGGTAATGCGCTCCAGTAAAGCTTGTAGCCATAGTTCAGCGAATCGCCGGCAGCCACCGGTTTTTTCGGTGTCCAGAACGCCACGATGTTATCGAGGGTCTCGCCGGTGGTAGGGATTTCCAGCAGATCGATAGAGCCTTCACCCCACGCCGTGGTCGGTTCTACCCACAGGCTCGGGCGCTTGCTGTACCAGTCGACGGTGTCCTGGTAGTTGGCGAACTCGTGGTCGGTCTGCACCAGACCGAAACCTTTCGGATCGGTGTCGGCAAACGCGTTGAACTGCAGAGTCGCCGGGTTGTTCAGCGGACGGCAGATCCACTCGCCGTTGCCGCGCCACATCGCCAGACGATCCGAGTCGTGGATCTGCGGGTGGATGGTGTCGCACATGCGGCGCTCGTGGGTGCCGCAACTGAACATACTGGTCATCGGCGAGATGCCCAATTGCTCGATCGCCGTGCGCGCATTGATGTGCGCATCGACTTCCATTACCACGCGCTCGGCCTGGCAATCGATGTCGAAACGATAAGCGCCAGTGGCACTTGGCGAGTCGAGCAGGGCATACACCACAAATCGGGTGGCGTTCTTGTCCGGGGTCTCGAACCAGAACTTGGTGAAGTCAGGGAATTCTTCGCGTTTTTTCGCGTAAGTGTCGATCGCCAGGCCGCGCGCCGAGAGGCCATATTGGCCAGTGGCGTCTACCGCACGGAAATAGCTGGCACCGAGGAACGACAACACATCGTGACGATCCAGCTCTGGCGCTTTGAACAGCTTGAAGCCGGCAAAACCGAGGTCACCCTTGAGCTGCTGGGTGTCGACTGACGTGTTTTCATAGTTGAACAGTGCCGGGCGGAAATGCACCTCGCGGGCAGTGCGCGTCTTGGCGTCGACGCTGTACATGCGCACCGGCTGACGGAACCCCATGCCGACATGGAAGAACTGCACGTCCAGTTGGCCCTTGTTTTCCTTCCACAGCGAATGCTCGCCGTCGTAGCGGATCGCGTTGAAGTTCTGCGGGGTCATGGTCGCCAGGGTTGGCGGCAGCACCTGTTTGGTGTCCTGATAGGCGCTGCCAGCCAGTTGCTTGGCCTGGCGCTTCAGCGCTTCGAAGTCGAAGGCCTGCGCCTCGCCATCGGCGGCGCCGCCATTGGCCGCCCACGCACGGCTGGCCAGCAGGCCAGTGGCCGAAAGACCGGTGTAAGCCGCAATGGCCATGGACGCTTTGAGCAAATTCCTGCGGTGCATAAATACAACCTGTCGTGTGCAATCCCGCGCCGTTCCTGGCACGTGCTGGATCAGAAATAACGGTTCGGACAAGCCTTCGGCCAAACGCAACGGACTATTAACAGATGCCCGCTAGCTTAAACGGTTCGCTCGCAATGCAAAATTCGTTGATTCACCGCGCCAGTGTGTCAATGAAACAAGACATGTCGGTTAAATATCTGACAGGGCATTCTGATTTACACGGCATATCTGCTTTTTTCGACTAATTACTCTAAAAACAGCTTTTCAGCGCCGATTTAATTTCTATTCTATGGGCATGACCGGTGCTGACCGGTAGGGCACACGGCGCTGCTGTAAGGGGCAGGGCGATGTGGTGGTTTAGCAATTCTTTGAAGTATTGAAGGACATCGTCCATGGCAAAAATACAAGGTATCACCGACATGCTGGGCATCTTTCCCTGCCTCGGCAGCGGCCGCAAAAGGCGTCGGCTCAGCTCTGACGAAGTGAAGCTGGTTGAGCGATATCGGGAGCTTTCGGAGAACGACCGGATTGCGATGCGGTACCTGGTGGATGCGATGCGGAGTGTTTCGCGGTTTTAACGCTGGGGTGGGCACCGGGAAAGCCATTTGGCTTTTACGCTGGCCAGGTCAATCAAATTGCCTGCGTCGGCATCGTCGATGCCGACGGCAATGGCTTTCTGAAGCTCGGCACTGTCGTTTAGTTTCAGGTAAGAGATCGCAAAGCTTTCATCGCAGGGAATGACTTCCTCAATCTGAGGACATTTGAGAACAGTTCTACTCATCTGAATTCAACTCGCTAGAGGGGACACGCTAAACCTGTGGCGAGGGAGCTAGCTTCCTCGCCACAGGTTTTTTGTTTATGAGCCTTAGCTGCAAGTGGCCAGAACCGGATACGGCCGTTGGCCGTGCATTAACTCCGGCACATCCCGCCATTTGACCCACGCCTGCTGTTGCCAGTGCAGCAACGGCACGGTGACGCCTGCCCAATGCATCGAACTCACGCTGGGGTGGTTTTTCACAGAGCTTGAATGGGTTTCGCGCAGCATCGGGATGACTTCATGGCTCAGCCATTGGCGCAGGTGTCGGTTTTCCGGGACGAAGTGATGGACGAGCAGGGCGAACAGGCCGGACTCGCGGACCATCGCGCAATCGATGATTTCGCCGTCCCGACGTAGGAGGACATGGCGACGCTGGTCGGGATCGAGTTTCAGGGTGAGGCGTTCGTTCAGGGGGTAACCCATCAAGCGACCGAGATCTTGCACGCAGAACCAGGCTTCGTGGTCTTGCATGAAGGTGTGGAGGAAGCGGTTGTGGCGGGTGAAGATGGTGGGGGTGAAGAAAGCAGAGGTTTCAGAAGGAATTTGTACGTGGTTAGGCATTTGTCGACTCCAATATTGAGAATAGAGCCGCCACTCAAATGAGTGCGGTCACGCCGTTTTGATATTTACTCCGGCTCCGACACCGGGCCGCTGATTTCGCTGCCGAGAGAAAGCCTATCGGCTAGCCACCTACTACGCCAAGTCGGCTCTATCGATACCTTCTGTAGGAAAGAGGATTTATCTCTGAGGGTCGTATCTGTAGGAAATGCCTGTTTTTGCATAGGTGCCAGCGAGCCCGCCCCTAACCAGTGTTTTTTCCGTTATTTGTTTGAATCTTGCGCATCGCTGCAGATGCTCGGCCCTTGGTTTCAGGGCTCAAAGGATTGTTAGGAATAACGGAGAATTCAATGAAGGTGTCTCTCAAGCAGATCAACGGCCCTTGGGATCAGGGCTGGGTGCTGGACAAACACATGGTAAGTAGTACCTTTCTTGGCAACGATGATCGCGGACACCCATGCTTCGATAATCAGCGCACTGAGATTGGCGAGGCGACCTACCGGCTCAAATACCAGAAGGACTGGACTCAGGTCAGCCCACTTGCTCAGGCAGTAGCGACAAATGTCTTCCCAAAACTGGATCAGGTCGGGTTTGTAGTGCCTATGCCTGCTTCAAATATTCGTCAGCGACAACCGGTAACTGAGGTTGCCCAGGCGTTGGGACGAATTATCGGTCGGCCGGTTTTCTCGGATTTGCTTCGAAAAGCGACCACGGGAAAGTCGCTCAAGGATTTGCATTCGAAAGCAGACAAGGTTGCTGCGATTGGAGACAGTTTCAGCGTCAATGATGAAATCACCACTGATGGGCGCTGGAATGTTTTGGTTGTAGATGATTTGTTTGATAGCGGGGCGTCCATGGACGCGGCCTGCGCTGTTTTGCGTAAATATCCGAAGGTAGGGAAAATTTACGTCGCAGCGCTAACTTGGAAGTGAATTCAATGACGACTGTATTTATTGCCGGCTCTATCAACATCAAGAACCTTGATCCGAAGGTTAAAGAGCGCATCAATAATATCGTAGCGTCAGATTTTGAGGTGGTGGTGGGTGATGCTGGGGGCGCCGATACCTCCATTCAGGAGTACCTGCTGAGTCTCGAACGATCCAGAACCACGGTGTTCTGCAGCGGTTCGGCGCCGAGGAACAACCTAGGGCACTGGCCCGCCAGAACAGTCGACTCCAAGCATTCCAAAGGGTCGAGAGCTTTCTTCACCGAGAAAGACGTCGTCATGGCCGAAGCGGCTGACTACGGCTTGATGATCTGGGATGCAAAGAGCACCGGTACGCTCAGCAACGTCATTGAATTGTTGTCGAGAAAGAAGAAGTCGCTTGTTTTCGTCAACAAGGAAAAGCAATTCAAAGTAGTCGGAGACGTTAGTCAGCTCGAAGAGTTGATTGCATTCATGTCCGATCACGCCAAGCAAAAAGCCAATGAAAAAATCAAACTGTTCGACCGTATTTCCCTGTTGAAGCACGATCAGGCAGAGCTTTCTTTTTGATGATGTTTCACGGCTTGCCTGAACCCCGGCACCTTGTCGGTGCCGGGATCACAGGCTCTTAGCGACTCACCTTCCACGCATCCCCAGCCGGCGCCTTGCCATGGTCATACGGCTTGCCAATCCACATGTAAACCAAGCCCAACCCAATCACGATCGCAGTACTCAACACCATCGCATAGTTCACATACCAAGCCGCATCCGGCGTACGTGGCCAGGCCATGTTGATGATTGCGCCAACGCCGTACACCAGCGCGCCGATGTTCACCGGCCAGCCCCACGCGCCGAGGGTGAATTTGCCGCTCGGTTTCCAGCCTTTGCTGCGGGCGTACAGTGCGGCCAGGACGATCATCTGGAATGCGAGGTAGATGCCGATGGCGGCGAAGCTGACGATGGTGGCCACGGCGTCTTGCAGGAAGAAGCCGAGGGCGATGATCAGGGCGGGCAGGACGCCGGACACGAACAGTGCGGCAACCGGTACTTGGGTGGTAGGAGAAATCTTTTTCAGCAGTCGGCTGCCGATGACCATTTCATCGCGAGCGTAGGAGTACAGCAGACGGCTTGCCGCTGCTTGTAGGCTGATGACGCAGGAGATGAAGGAAATCATCACCACGCCCATCACCACTTTCGAGCCGACCGGGCCGAAGGCGTTGTTGAGGATGGTGGTGACCGGGTCTTTGTCGGTGCCGTTGATCACCGCTTGCATGTCCGGCACGGCGAGGATCAGCGCCAGGCAGGCGAACATCGCTGCGATGCCGCCGATGTAGATGGTCATGCGCATGGCCACCGGGATTTTTGCGCTCGGGTTC
>Ga0213824_1001935_pt1 | contig 10767 bp, 10 predicted proteins | sample MC6MC0906MG_FD_179892 | JGI IMG/M metagenome (GOLD analysis project Ga0213824, IMG submission 179892) | Enriched soil aggregate microbial communities from Iowa State University, Ames, United States - MC6-MC0906-MG | ecosystem: Environmental > Terrestrial > Soil > Unclassified | place: USA: Iowa...
AGACTCAAGTATTTCTGCAGCAATCGGTTTTGCTGAGGAAAGCGGTATTCCTTATGAGTTAGGTTTAATTAAAAATCGTTATGTAGGCCGTACGTTTATTCAACCAACTCAGGAATTACGTGAGCGCGGGGTAAAAATGAAACTTTCCCCAGTTGTTCAAGTTGTGAAAGGGAAACGAGTTGTGATGGTAGACGATTCAATCGTACGAGGTACAACTTCCCGCCGTATCGTAAGAATGTTGAAGGATGCAGGTGCGGCAGAGGTACATGTTGTGATTTCTTCACCACCAATGACAGATCCTTGTTATTATGGCATTGATACGTCGACACATGAAGAATTAATCGCATCTAGCCATAATGTAGATGAAATCCGTGAAGCAATCGGTGCAGATACATTAACATTCCTTTCTGTTGAAGGTATGGTGGAAACGATTGCACGACCATATGAAGACGAAAATCGTGGACTATGCCTAGCTTGCTTTACAAGCGAATATCCAACAGAAATTTTCCCAGATACGATCTTACCACATGAAAAAGAACTATTACGTTAAGAAAAAAATTCAATCACACCTAGCATTGCAAGACGCAGGTGTGCCAAGGTGATTTGGATGATAAGGAGGATCTCTGCGTGTCAAAAGCATATGAACAAGCAGGTGTAAATATTGAAGCAGGCTATGAAGCCGTAAAACGAATGAAATCTCACGTTGAACGTACAAACCGTCTAGGTGTGATGGGGACGTTCGGTGGCTTTGGCGGTATGTTTGACTTGTCAGAACTAAATCTTAAGGAGCCTGTTCTTATTTCAGGTACAGATGGTGTTGGGACAAAGCTTAAGCTAGCCTTTATGGTGGATAAGCATGATACGATTGGCGTGGACTGTGTAGCTATGTGTGTGAATGATATTGTGGCACAGGGTGCTGAACCACTGTACTTTTTAGATTATGTTGCACTTGGTAAAGCTGAACCAGCGAAAATTGAACAAATTGTCAAAGGTGTTGCAGATGGTTGTGTACAATCTGGTGCAGCATTAATCGGTGGTGAGACGGCAGAAATGCCAGGTCTTTATGAAGAGGATGAATATGATTTAGCAGGTTTTGCAGTAGGTGCATGTGAAAAATCAGCTATCGTAACAGGTGAAAAAATCGCTGAGGGTGACGTGCTTGTTGGTATTGCTTCAAGTGGTGTGCATTCAAACGGTTATTCTCTAGTGCGCAAAATTGTTTTTGCGGATAATGATTATGCAGTAGATGCGATTGTGGAAGGCTACGAGGATCTTGGCCCTATTGGAGAAGCCTTATTAGTGCCAACAAAATTATATGCAAAACCTGTACTTGCAGCTTTAAAAGCAGCAGACGTTCATGGCTGCGCACATGTAACAGGCGGTGGCTTTTATGAAAATCTTCCTCGTATGATGCCGGAAGGGTTAGCAACTGAAATCGACTTAGGTTCATGGCCTGTATTACGTATTTTTGAGTTTTTGAAAGATAAAGGTCAGCTTGAGGATAAAGATTTATATAATGTCTTTAACATGGGCATCGGCTTCGTTTTAGCGGTACCTGCGGATGCAGCAGACAAAGTGATTGCTACAGTAGAAGCAAATGGTGAAAAAGCATATCAAATCGGTCGCGTTGTCAAAGGCGAGGGTGTTGTATTTAATGGCTCACATGATGGGAGTTTAGTGTAATGACTGCACCAACTAAAATTGCCGTTTTTGCCTCAGGCAGCGGTAGCAATTTTCAGGCCATTCAAGAGGCGATTGAACGTGGCGAGCTACATGCAAAAGTCGAGCTTGTTGTGACAGACAAGCCTGGCGCGTTTGTGGTGACACGTGCCGAGAATTTTAGTATTCCAGTACTAGCTTTAAATCCAAAAGAGTTTGCTTCAAAAGCAGATTACGAGAAAGCTATTATCGAGACTTTACAGGAATGTAATGTGGAATGGATTGTGCTTGCTGGTTATATGAGACTGATTAGTGAAGTATTACTGTCAGCATTTCCACAGCGCATCGTGAATATCCATCCGTCATTATTACCAGCTTTCCCGGGTAAGGATGCTATTGGGCAAGCAATGGAACATGGAGTCAAGATAACAGGTGTGACTGTGCATTTTGTAGACGAAGGTATGGACACAGGTCCTATTATTGCTCAAGCAGCAGTTGCCGTTATTGATGGTGACCGTGAGGCTACAGAAGTGGCTATTCATAAGCAAGAACATGTACTATATACGAAAGCTTTACAGCAATTATTAAAGTAAATCATTGATGAGGGGTTAGGGCTGCTCACTGAATACCTAACTCTACTCCATCAATAATCGTAAGACATTTTCGTGGCAAACACGATAAAAATTAGGAGGATATTGTTGTGACAAAACGTGCATTAATCAGTGTTTCCAATAAAGATGGTATTTTAGAATTTGCAAAAGAACTAGTAGCATTAGGTTATGAAATTTTATCAACTGGTGGTACAAAAAAAATGTTACAGGACAATCATGTTGCCGTAACGGCAGTTGATGAAGTAACTAAATTCCCTGAAATTTTAGATGGTCGTGTAAAAACATTAAACCCAATGATTCACGGTGGTCTATTAGGAAAGTTCGACGATGCTTCTCATCAAGCGCAAATGAATGAGCATGGAATTGAGCCAATTGAAATTGTATGTGTCAATCTATACCCGTTCGTTGAAACAATTTCAAAGCCTAATGTAACATGGGATGATGCTATCGAGAATATTGATATCGGTGGTCCAACAATGTTACGTTCTGCAGCAAAAAACCATCAATATGTCACAGTAATTGTCGATAGCAATGACTATGCAAATGTATTAGAGGAACTAAAAGCAGACGGTACAACAACAATTGAAACACGTCGTAAGCTAGCTGCAAAGGTTTTTCGTCACACAGCTGCCTATGATTCCTATATATCAAACTATTTAACTGAAGAAGAGTTTCCAGAAAGTTTAACAATGACATATGAATTAAAACAAAACTTGCGTTATGGTGAAAATCCACATCAAAAAGCAGCATTCTATCAAAAACGTCTTGGCTCTGATTTCTCATTAGCCTATGCAACTCAATTACACGGCAAAGAATTATCTTACAATAATATTCAAGATGGCAATGCAGCTTTGCAAATTGTAAAAGAGTTTGAAATGCCTGCCGCAGTTGCAGTAAAACATATGAACCCTTGTGGTGTTGGTACAGGTGTAACATTAGAGGAAGCATTTGATAAAGCATACGAAGCAGACCCTGTATCTATATTTGGTGGTATTATCGCATTAAACATGGAAGTGGATGCAGCAACGGCTGAAAAATTGAGTCATATTTTCTTAGAAATTATTATTGCACCAGCCTTTACTCAAGAAGCCCTTGATATTTTAACGCAAAAGAAAAATATTCGTTTGTTAACAATTCCTTTTGAGCAAGTAAAACAAGATAATTTTAATGTAGTATCTGTAGAAGGTGGACTTCTTGTTCAAGAGCCGGATCGTTACGGCTTTGCTAATGCAGACATCAAAGTAGTAACGGATCGTGAACCAACAGCACAAGAATGGGAAGCATTACAGCTAGGCTGGTCAGTTGTCAAACATGTTAAATCAAATGCAATTGTCGTAACAGATTCTCAAATGACGCTTGGTGTTGGTGCAGGTCAGATGAATCGTGTTGGTGCAGCTAAAATTGCCTTTGAGCAAGCTGGCGAAAAAGCAAAAGGTGCTGCATTAGCATCTGATGCATTCTTCCCAATGAGTGATACAGTGGAAGCAGCTGCGGCAGCTGGTATTACGGCAATTATTCAACCAGGCGGCTCCATTAAAGATCAGGATTCTATTGATAAAGCAAATGAGTATGGTATTACAATGGTATTTACTGGTGTACGCCACTTTAAACATTAATCAAAATATATTTAATTCTAAGACCGAGATGTTGGTTCATCTCGGTTTTACTTACAAATAGGAGGATTTTCCAAGATGAATGTATTAGTAATCGGAAGCGGTGGCCGTGAGCATGCTATCGCTAAACAATTTAGTAATTCCCCATCTGTGCGTAAGGTATATGTTGCACCTGGCAATGATGGTATGCGAGGCGATGCAGAGGTTGTTGCTATTGATACGATGGATTTTGCAGGCTTGGCACAATTTGCAAAAGAAAATGCAGTAGATTTGACTTTTGTTGGCCCTGAGCAACCACTTGCTGAAGGGATTGTAGATTTCTTTATTGCTCGTGGTTTACGTGTATTTGGTCCAACAAAAGAAGCAGCACAAATCGAAAGCAGTAAATCATATGCAAAGGATATTATGAATAAATACAATATCCCAACAGCGACTCACGGAACATTTACAGAAGCAAATAAGGCTATCACATACATTAAAGAACAAGGCGCACCAATTGTGATAAAAGCGGATGGCTTAGCCGCTGGTAAAGGTGTGGTTGTTGCCATGACAGAGGAGGAAGCCATTGAAGCTGTTCAGGATATGATTGGGAATCAACGTTTTGGCGAATCATCCTCTCGAGTTGTTATCGAGGAATTCTTAGATGGTGAAGAATTCTCATTTATGTCATTCGTCCATAAAGGTCAGATTTATCCGATGGTTATTGCTCAGGATCATAAGCGAGCATATGATGGCGATAAAGGTCCTAATACAGGTGGAATGGGTGCTTATTCACCAGTACCCCAAATTTCACAAGAGATAGTGGACGTAGCTTATAAAACAATAGTTGAGCCCACTGTTCAAGGGATGGAATCAGACGGTGTATCTTTTACTGGAATTTTATATGCAGGGTTAATATTAACAAAAAATGGTCCAAAGGTGATTGAGTTTAATGCACGCTTTGGAGATCCAGAAACACAAGTCGTTTTACCACGTATGGTTTCTGATTTTGGTGATTTTATGATGGCTTTAATGGATGAAAAACCCTTTGATTTACAATGGTCAGAGGATGCAATGCTCGGTGTTGTAATTGCTGCAGAAGGATATCCAGGGGATGTAGAAAAAGGGCATGCATTACCTAGTTTAGAGAATCTATCAGCTTCACATGCCGTATTCCATGCAGGGTCAAAGCTTGTAGATGATAAATTTGTTGGTAACGGTGGGAGAGTTTTATTAGTTGGAGCAAAAGCATCTACCCTAAAAGAAGCGCAAGAAAAGGTATATGCAGGTATTGCAACTGAAAATTGGAACAATTTCTTCTATCGTAAAGATATCGGTTGGCGAACATTTAAATAAAATTTTATCATGCTTTGAAACTTCTTCTTATTATTAAACGTATGATTTATAAGGGTAAGAGCCGTCTCATATAGTTGAGACGGCTCCTTTGACTAAGAAGGATTTTGTGCTTTAGTTGTAGAATTTTTACTGTCTGAGGAATTTTGATTTGAAGTGCTGGCGTCAGATTGCTTTGAAGCAGTTGCGCTTGATCCTGACGAATTACCAGATATGGCAGAGGAGAAATCCTTCATGAGCTTGCCGATTTGCTCAGATGACATGGATTGATTAGATGTCATAGATTGATTAGATGACATAGAATTTTGTCCACCGAGCATACTTTGCATAGAGCTATTCACGGCATTTTGCATATTGGAACTCAGTAAAGCTTTTGTCGGGCAATACTTAAAGATACCCTCAGCCATTTTTAAAGCACCTAATGCAATCATTAATCGACCGCCCGTACAGTTAGGATTTCTTGAAGCCCTAGCGATACCAAATGCCGTCATACTTGTACCCATGGCAAAGCGACAGAAGGCATTTTTTTCACTTAAATTAGCTTGTTGCATCATACTATTTCCTCCTTTAGTCATTGTGGAAAAAATAAAGCGGGGTGCACTTTGCTTTATGAAAGTGCTGTGTTACGATTGAAACAAGATGATTGCATAATTGCTGCATTTTAATGAAAAAATGCGCTTATGCAATAGTAGTATGTGATATCACATTAGATTTACACAATGAAATTTTACGTAATTTAGGAAGGAGCGGATAGAATGGATCCAGTATGGAAAATTACAAAATTACGCCAACAATTAGCGGTAATTGATGGTAAAAAGGCACCGGATATTGTGTTAAAAAATGCACGTTATTTACATAGTATGCTCAAACAATGGGTAGTAGGGAACATTTGGATTTTAGGAGATCGAATTGTCTATGCTGGCGACAGAATGCCTCCTTTTATAGAGGGGACAGAGGTGGTTGATTGTACGAATAAAACAATTGTACCAGGCTATATTGAACCTCATGTCCATCCATTCCAGCTCTATCATCCACAATCTTTTGCTGATTTTTGTGGACAGCTAGGCACAACAGCTTTTATTTCTGATAATTTAAGTTTTGTTTTATCTTTAGAAAATAAGAAAGCGTTTTCAATATTGAATGATTTGAAAAAGCTTCCGTTTTCTTTTTACTGGTGGACACGCTTTGATTCACAAACTGAGATGGAGCAGGAGGAAGAAATTTTCTCTAATACATCAATCTTAGAATGGTTAGAGCGGGATGATGTTTTACTTGGAGGAGAGTTAACAGGCTGGCCAAGATTGTTGCATGGGGATGACCAAATGCTTTATCGTATGCAAATGGCTAAAGGCTACGGCAAAAAAATAGAAGGCCATTTTCCAGGAGCTTCAGAAAGAACTTTAGCCCGTATGAAACTACTTGGGGCAGATGGTGATCATGAGGCAATGACAGTGGAGGAAGTGGAAAGACGTATTATGCAGGGATATGCTGTGACACTACGTCATTCTTCGATTCGCCCAGATTTACCACATCTCTTAAAAGGAATTGTAGAAAAAGGGCTTCCTATTTTTGATCATTTAATGATGACAACAGACGGTTCAACGCCTTCCTTCCATCAGGATGGTGTGATGGATAAATGTATTCAAGCAGCTTTAGATGCAGGTGTCTCACCAATAGATGCCTATCAAATGGCTACTTATAATGTTGCACGCTATTACAATATGTCTAGCTTACATGGTTTTATCGCGACAGGACGATTTGCTTCCTTGAATATATTACAAGATGAATGGCATCCAGTTCCTGAAAGCGTATTATCCAAAGGTGTCTGGTTAAAACGTGATGGACAGCGTGTGCATAAACTTGCTGCTATAGATTATTCAGCTCTTCCAGCGTTTAATTTAGGATTTTCATTAAATTCCCATGACTTCCAGTTTTCAATGCCATTTGGAATTGAGCTTGTGAACGATGTTATTACGAAACCATATAATTCCTTAGTTACTAGGGAAGGGCAGCTTGCTGATCATGATGAATGTTATTTAATGCTTATTAATAGAGACGGCAATTGGCACGTAAATACGATGATCAAAGGCTTTGCGACTAGTGTTCAAGGCTTTGCCTCTTCTTACTCCAATACAGGTGATATATTACTTATTGGAAAAAATAAAGAGGATATGATAAAAGCCTTTGAGGAAATGAAAGCGATGCAGGGAGGCATTGTCCTTGTAGAAAAGGGAGAAGTTATTGCTTCTATTCCTTTAACAATAGGTGGTCTACTTTTTGATGGAGATGTAGAAGAATTAACAAATAAAGAACTAGCTTTAAAACAAGCATTAGCTGAGCGTGGTTATCGTCTAGGTGATGCAATCTATACTTTGTTATTTTTACAATCTACACATTTACCTTATATCCGTATAACACCAAAAGGGATTTTTGATGTTATGAAGAATAAGTTATTATTACCAGCAGTTATGCGCTAGTTGTGATTTGATTTCACTATAGCGTAACCATAGCCCAATTACAGTTTGTGTGATTGTTTAAAGGAGAGAAAGTAATGCATGTGTTAAAATCAAAAAAACTATTTATTACTATGGCATTTAGTGCCTTGTTAATAGGAGGATGTTCAAAGGATTCCTCGGAAGTAAAGGACCAAACAGACAAAACTAAAGAGGAACCAGTTATTGAAGAGCCTGTAAAAGAGGAAGCATTTCTTGCTCCTTTAACAGGTGAGGCTGTAAAAGAGGAGATTACACAACGTCCAATCATCGTGACGATTAATAATCATCCAGCAGCACGCCCTCAATCCGGATTAGCGGCGGCAGATATTATTTATGAAATGCTGGCAGAGGGTGATGTTACTCGTTTTTTAGCAGTCTACCAAAGTGAGTTACCAGAAAATTTTGGACCTGTTCGTAGTGCCAGATCCTATTTTGTCGATATTGCTAAAGGCTTTGATGCATTTTATGTAGCTCATGGTTATAGCCCGGAAGCTAAATCAATGCTTGAAAATAATGTAATCGATAATATAAATGGCATGAATTATGATGGTACTCTTTTTAAACGTTCAAAGGATCGTGTTGCACCACATAATTCTTATATAACATCAGAGAATTTATTAAAAGGTGCTGAAAAGATAGGCGCTTCAATGATTTACAGTGAAAAAGTGCGTCAGGCTTTTTATGAACCCGATGAACGTGGTAAAATAGGCATTGAAACAAGTAAAGTTGACATTTACTACGGAAATAGTGAGTATTTCCATAATTCGTATGTGTATGATCATCAAAATAATCATTATGGACGACAATCGGCTGGCGTTGACACAAAGGATATGTTAACAGGCGAGGCATTATCATTGGCAAATGTTTTATTTTTTGAAATGAATCATCGAACTATTGATAATGTTGGACGCCAAGAAATTGATTTAACTTCTGGTGGAAATGCTTACGTATTCCAAAACGGCTATATGAGAGAAGTTAAATGGGCTAATATTGATGGATTACCGATGGCTGTTGAAGAATCTGGGGAGCTTGTTAAATTAGTACCAGGAAAGTCATGGGTTCATTTCGTACCAGCTTCACCAGGGTTACAGACAATGGTGAAAACGCAGCCTTAAAGGGAGGAAAATTGCATGCAAATCGAAAAAATTCGAGGGCATCAAACAGATCAATTATTTAAAGCAGTGTTAGAGCTGAAAGACATTGAAGAATGCTATAAGTTTTTTGATGATTTATGTACGATTAGTGAAATTCAATCACTAGCACAACGCTTTGAAGTGGCGCATTTATTACGTTTAAAGAAAACCTACGAATCCATCAAAAAGGAAACAGGTGCTAGTACAGCAACAATTTCTCGAGTGCGGCGTTGCTTTGATTATGGAAACGATACATATGATGAAATGCTAGGTCGTTTGTATCCTGATGAAAAACCATTTCAAGCACCAAAAGAATAGTAGGTAAAGAGGCTGGGTAGAGTTTCTGCCCAGTCTTTTTCATTTTTTTGTCGTCAGTCATAAGCTATACTTGTTAACGAATAGATAGAAAATGATAGGTGGTAAAATAAATGGAATATTTAGAATGGAGACATGTATTTAAGCTCGATCCAGCTAAGGAAATTTCAGATGAAGCATTAGAAAAAATTTGCGAATCAGGAACAGATGTCATTTTAGTTGGCGGTACAGATGATATAACATTGGATGGTGTTTTAGATTTACTGGTCCGTGTAAGACGCTTTGAAGTACCGATAGCGCTTGAAATTTCTACAATTGATTCGGTAACACCAGGCTATGACTATTACTTTATTCCGACAGTGTTAAATAGTGATGATCCTAAATGGATTAAAAACTTACACCACGAAGCGATAAAGGAATATGGGGATATCATGGTGTGGGACGAGCTAGTTGCTGAGGGCTATTGTATATTAAATCCACACTGTAAGGCTGCAGAAGTGACAAATGCGAAAACGGATTTATCGTTAGATGACATTGTTGCTTATGCACGTCTGGCTGAAAACTTTTTTAAGCTACCAGTATTTTATATAGAGTATAGCGGAACATATGGTGATATTAGTGTTGTTAGTGCTGTAAAGCAGGAGCTTAAAAATACACGATTGTTTTATGGTGGTGGTGTTACTTCCGCAAAGCAAGCAGCCGAAATGGCAAAATATGCGGATACAGTTGTAGTTGGTAATATTATTTATGATGATTTAAAAGCTGCACTTGCAACTGTTAAGGCTGTTAAAAATACGATATAATTTAAGAACAAACGTTTGTAAGGTGGTGCGAAATGGAGCAGTTAACAAAAAACTTATTAGCAGGTATGAATCCTGAACAGGAGAATGCGGTCAAAACGACTGAAGGGCCGCTTCTAATTATGGCGGGTGCAGGATCGGGGAAAACGCGTGTACTAACACATCGTATTGCGTATTTAATCATTGAAAAAGAAGTGTACCCATCAAAAATTTTAGCTATCACTTTTACCAATAAAGCGGCACGAGAAATGCGAGAGCGTATTGATGGCATTCTTGGTAATGGGACAGGCGATAGTATGTGGGTATCCACATTCCACTCGATGTGTGTACGTATTTTACGACGTAATATTGATCAGCTTGGAATATCACGTAATTTTTCAATTTTAGATTCCACAGATCAACTATCAGTCATTAAAAATGTGATGAAGGAAGAAAACATTGATTCGAAGCGCTTTGAACCTCGCGCTATTTTAAATGCTATTAGTGCAGCAAAAAACGAATGTATTGCAGCAGATGATTATGTCGCTCAAATTAATGAACATAATCCCTACGAAAAAACGGTTGCACGAGTTTACAAGGGCTATGAAAAAAGACTACGCCGCAACCAATCCCTAGATTTCGATGACTTAATAATGACCACTATTACATTATTCAAGAGAGTCCCAGAGGTGCTTGAATACTATCAGAATAAATTCCAATATATTCATGTTGATGAGTATCAAGATAGTGCGACACGTTGCTAATTGAAAAGATTAGCCACTAGCATATTTGCTAGGAGAACTAAGAAATCTGATGAGTCGAATGATGAA
>Ga0213824_1001938_pt1 | contig 10752 bp, 7 predicted proteins | sample MC6MC0906MG_FD_179892 | JGI IMG/M metagenome (GOLD analysis project Ga0213824, IMG submission 179892) | Enriched soil aggregate microbial communities from Iowa State University, Ames, United States - MC6-MC0906-MG | ecosystem: Environmental > Terrestrial > Soil > Unclassified | place: USA: Iowa...
GCAGTTGGCCGCAGACCTGGTGCAGGAGAGTTTCCTGCGCCTGGCGGAAAAGCCGGCCGGCGAGCGCATCGACAACTCCCAGGGCTATCTCTATCGAACGGCGAGCAATCTGCTGATCGGAAGAGCGGCGCAAGACAGACTCCGTGCCCCATGAGGCGCTGGCCGAGATTGAAGATGAAGTGGCCGGGTTGGAGGCTCAGGCAATGGCGCAGCAACAGCGACAGGCATTGAAGCAGGCGTTGGCGGAATTGCCGGAACGCACCCAGCAGATCTTCCGTCTGAACCGTATAGAGGGCATGACCCACGCCCAGGTCGCCCGGCATTTGGACATCTCCGACAGCTCCGTGCAAAAGCACCTGGCCAAGGCGCTGGCGTATGTGATGCAGCGCTTGCAGGATGGCGAGGTGGAGCCAGCCGACGAATGAATTACGGGAAAACCTCAGCTCAGACGTCACAGCGTCATATAACGAAAAATTCGAGATTCACACGTGAATAGCCAGGGTCCGCAACAGCACAGCATTACCGAGGAGGCCGCCGAGTGGGCGGTGCGCCTGCACGCCGGTGCCCTGACCGACCAGGAGCAGGCCGAGCTGCGCCAGTGGATCGCCTGCGACAGCCGCCACGAAGCGGCGTTGCGCTTTGCCGAACAGACCTGGGCGGCGTTGGGCGAGGTGCATAAGGACGAGAGCGTTCACCGCCAGCGCCCCGCGACTGCAGCGCTGCCCGTGCGTCGCTCCCTGCGACGCAGGCCCTGGCAGCGTGCGGCGGCGGTCGCGCTGGTCGTGGTGGTGGCCGGCGTCGGCTGGCTGCGCGGGCCGGACGCCTGGCTGCGCATGCAGGCCGACTATGTCACCCAAAAGGGCGAGGTGCGCACCGTGCACTTGGCCGATGGCAGCACGGTGGAGCTGGATTCCGCCAGTGCCATCCGCCTGGATTACGACGGCGTGCAGCGGCGTATCAGCCTGATCCAGGGCTCGGCGATTTTTGATGTGGCGCCGATGGTGGGTCAGGAGACCCGTCCGTTCGTGGTGCAGAGCGCCGGCGGGCAGACGCGGGCGTTGGGCACGCGGTTTGTGGTGGAGCGCGAGGCCGACCGCCGTGCTTGGGTGGGCGTGCTGCAGCACAGCGTCGAAGTGTCTTTGCACGCCTCGCCGAAAAAAGGCCTGAGCGATCGGGTGCTCCAGGAGGGCCAGGCTGCGCGCTACAACGCCCAGGAGGGTGTGGTGCCCCTGGATCAATTCGATGTAGACCGTGCCACCAGTTGGCGACGCGGCGTGCTGATCTTTGATCGCCAGCCCCTGGCCAAGGTCATTGAGCAGCTCAATCGCTACCGTCCGGGGCGGGTGGTGTTGACCCATTCCGATTTGGGCGAGCGCGAAGTCAGCGGCGTCTTCCGTCTCGACATGCTCGACAGCGCGCTCGGAACACTCACCCAGGAACTTCAAGTGCAACGCTTGGACCTGGCAGGCCTCAGCCTGATCTATTGATGACCCGGTGGGAGGCCTGCTCTCACCCGCTTAAACTCCCCTGCGCAAAAACTTTTTAAAAAACCTTACTGACTTCCTGCGCCTCGTACGTCTTGCTAGGTGAGAAGCATTCGCATAAACAAACATACGATCAGCGCAGGGAAACCAGAAATGTCAGCACTCACCAAGGGGCGTATCACCGGTAGCCGGTTAGCCCTGGCCATCCACTTGGGGCTGTTCGCCGCGGCCGCTCCCGTGTATGCGGTGCAGCCTCAGGTGGACGCTGCCCAGTCGGCGGTGCGGGTGTTCGATGTCCCGGCGCAATCCTTGGGCAGTGCCGTATTGGCCTTTGCCGACCAGGCCGGTCTGCAGGTGCTGTTCGACAGCCCGCGCCTGCAAGGCTTGCGCAGCACCGCGCTCAAAGGCAGCTTCAGCGTGCAGGAAGGGCTTGGCCGTTTGCTCGGTGCCACGCCGGTGGAGTACCGCTTTACCGGTGAGCGCCAGGTCACCCTCAACCGTGTCAGTGACGACCCCGACGGCGCCATGACCGTGGGCACCACCACCATCACCGGCAACACCAACGGCCAGGCCAGCGACTGGGTGTACCAGACCCCAAAGTCCGTGGCGGTGATCAGCCGCGACATGATCGATAAACGTCCGCCCCGTCACGCCGCCGACATGCTCGAAGAAACCGCCGGCGTCTACACCGCCGTCAACCAGCGCGACCCTGGTCTGTCGGTGAATATTCGCGGTGTGCAGGACTATGGCCGGGTGAACATGAACATCGACGGCATGCGCCAGAACTTCAATGTCAACGGCCACCAGCAGCGCAACGGCACCATGCTGATCGACCCGGAGTTCATCTCCAGCATCGAGATCGACAAAGGCAGCCAGTCGGGGCAGGGCGGTGCGGCCGTGCTGGGCGGCATTGCTTCGTTCAAGACCCTGGATGCCAGTGAGTTCCTCACGGACGGCAAGGACTACGGCGGCCGCCTTCGCGCCGGCAGCGGCATCGGTGAGCTGGGTAACGGCACCGACTTCAACGGCAGCGGCGTGTTCGCCTTTGGTGATGAGCGCGGCGATGTCGTGCTGGGCTACAGCGAGCGGCATTTCGGTAACTACCGCGCCGGCCGGCACAACGACGACAACCTGGGCACCAACCTGCGCGCCAGGTCATCTGCCCCTGCGGCCTTCGACGACTGGTTGAACAGCGAAGTCGGCGACACCGGCAGCGTGACCCGCTCGCAGATCGTCAAGTTCGGCCTGAACCTGCCCAACGACCAGCGCGTGCAGTTGAGCTACCTGGAAACCGACACCGACAGTAACGATGCCTGGGGCTATATCGCCAACGACCTTCAGAGCACCTACTACGTACGCACCAGCAAAAACAATCTCAACGCCAAAAACGTCGCGCTGGACTACAGCTACAGCCCGGACAACCCGCTGATCGATCTCAAGGCCAAGCTCTATTACGTCACCACCCAGATGGATCGCAGCAACGCCCCCAACCTGTCGTCGCCAGGTACCGGTAACTACGTCGGCGCCTACACCGATCACTTCCAGACCGACACCTGGGGCCTGCAGGGTGACAACACCTCGCGGTTCGATTTCGGCGACCAGGGGCATGTCACCTGGAACTACGGGGTGGAGCTGTATCAGGACGAGTTCAAGCCCCGCACCAACAAAGTTGAAGCCACCAACAACCTGGGCTTGTTGCCTTACGCAGAGGGCAGCACCCCAGGGGGCAAACGCACCATCGCCAGCCTGTTCAACAACGCGCAGTACGAATATGGCGGCTGGCTGACCCTGGATGCGGGCTTGCGTTATGACCGCTATCGGCTCGAAGGCGAAACCGGCATGACCCTGTACCGGCGTGATCGCTTCTACAACAGCCTTGTCGGCGCCAGGCGTGTCTCGGAAGTGATCGAGGTCGACCATGAAGAAGGCCAGTTTTCCCCCACCTTCGGTCTCGCGGTGAAACCGGGCGTGGACTGGCTGCAGCTCTATACCCGGTGGGGCAAGGGCTGGCGGCCACCGGCGGTGACCGAAACCTTCATGACCGGCCGGCCCCACGGTGGCGGTTCGGGAGAGCGCGTATTTCCCAACCCCTACCTCAAGCCTGAAGAGTCACGGGATTGGGAAGTGGGCATGAATGTCTTCAAGGAAGGCTTGTTTTTCAGTGACGATCGCCTCGGCATGAAAGTGGCGTACTTCGATACCCGGATCGAAAACTTCTCTTTCCTCAACACCAGCGTCAGCTTGCCGGAAACCCAGGTGGGTGGATTCCTCGGGACCATGGCTTACGTCAATAACACCAACCCGACGCGTTTTCGCGGGGTCGAATACCAGCTCAATTACGACATGGGCCGCGCGTACGCCAACCTCAGCTACACCCACATGATCGGCAGCAATGAGTTCTGCTCGAAGAACTATTACATGGGCGGTGCCAAGACCACCGGCCCAAGGACTACTCGCCTGGAGCGTTTCACCCTGCCGGATGGGCGCATCGGCATACGGCCGGTCACCACCTATGAGGTGTTGGATGACGACGTCGCCAACAACAAGGAAAGCTGCGGGCGAATCATGGGGAACGCCACGTACATGCCGGCCGATCGCGGCTCGCTGACCCTGGGTACGCGCTTCCTGGAAAAACGCCTGGATACGGGTGTGCGTGTGCGCTACAGCTCGGGCAACGGCGAAAACCTCAATCAGCAGGGCTACGAGCTGATGGATCAGGCGATGTGGCCCAAGTACACGCTCTACGACCTGTACGCCAGTTACTGGATGACGGATCAACTGAACATTGCACTGGCGTTGGAAAACGCCACCGATGAAGCCTATTTCGTCGCCATGGGGGACGCCAACAACCTCAGCCTGGCGCGCGGGCGAACCCTGAGCGGCATGTTGGAATACAAATTCTGATCAGCGTGCGCAGGCACCTGATCAACGGTTTTGCCCATGGGTGGGCAAAAAGGCGCGCCGCACCGGCGTGCTCATCAACAACGTTGTTTAACGAGGTTTAGCGATGACTATTTCTGTTAGCTACGATTCGGGCCTGGGTTCTCTGTCGGTATCGGACTACCTGAGCTCCTGGGCAGTGGGGTTCAACACTGCAGGGCACGGCACCAGCAACACCGGCGGCTTCAGCAACGGCACCCTCAGCGGCGACCAGTATTCGACCCACGGCGCCAACAACTCCGAGTACGCGTTCATCGCCGACAGCGATACCAGCAATGGCCTGCACTATGTGTTCAACCCGTCGTTGCCCGCCAGCAGCAACCTGAACCACTACCTGTGGGGCGACCTGGATAACGTGCAACTGGGCACAGGTCTGGGCGGCGGCAGTGGCAGCGACTTCTCCCTGAGCGACTTCAAGGTCGCGTTCAACGGCCTCGACCTGAGCGCCGCCGAGGGCGCCGGCCGGGCTGGCAACGACGTACAGAGCGTGATCTACGGTTTGATGCAGGGCAACACCGCCGCGCTGGAAACCGTGCTCAACAACCTGCTCGACGACTTTGGCCTGTCCACTGCCAGCACCTTCGACGAAGTGTCTGCGGGCCTGGCGGCACACGCCAGCGCAGTGTCCACCGACGTTGCCCTGGTGGGCGTGCAGGACGTGGCACAGGACTGGGCACTCGCTGCCTGAACCTGCTGCCGCATGAAAAAAGCGAATGGAAGATCGCTCTCCCATTCGCCGTATTACACCGCCGTCGCCCAAGCCTTCTAACTCTTCCGGCGACGGCGGTGCCGAATTCTGCGCAGCGCCGTATCGGCTGTCAACGCGGCGACGCTGCACGTTCAACCCCACGAGAATCCCCAGATGCGCCACGCTGGCAACGAAACCCTGGCCGCCCTCACGGCCTATAAAAGTGGCTTCTTCAACATCGGCCTGTTCTCGGCGGTGATCAACCTGCTGATGCTGGCCCCGGCGCTGTACATGCTGCAGGTGTACGACCGCGTGCTGGCGTCGGGTAATCAGATGACCCTGCTCATGCTGACGTTGATGATCCTCGGCCTGTTCGGCCTGATGGGCGCGTTGGAGTGGGTGCGCAGCCAGGTGGTGATCCGCCTCGGTACGCAAATGGACATGCGCCTGAACCAGCGGGTCTACGACGCCGCGTTCGAAGCGCAACTCAAGGGCGGCACCCAGGCGGCGGGCCAGGCGTTGCATGACCTGACCACCTTGCGCCAGTTTGCCACCGGCCAGGCGCTGTTCGCGTTTTTCGATGCGCCGTGGTTTCCGGTGTACCTGCTGGTGATCTTCCTGTTCCACCCCTGGCTTGGCCTGCTGGCGCTGGGCGGCGCGGCGATACTGATCGCGTTGGCGTGGATCAACCACCATGTCAGCCAGGCGCCGATGGCCCAGGCCAGCCAACTGTCCATCCGCGCCAGCCAGCAGGCCACGGCCAACCTGCGCAATGCCGACAGCATCGAGGCCATGGGCATGCTCGCCACCTTGCGCGGGCGTTGGTTCCACCAGCACCAGGCGTTCCTCGCCGAGCAAAACCTGGCCAGTGAAAAGACCGCCGCCGTCACCGCCTGGTCCAAGGGCGTGCGCCTGGCCTTGCAATCGCTGGTCCTCGGCCTGGGCGCGTTGCTGGCGGTGCAGGGCGATATCACGCCAGGGATGATGATTGCCGGCTCGATCCTGATGGGGCGGGTGCTGAGCCCCATCGACCAATTGATCGGCGTCTGGAAACAATGGGGCTCGGCGCGCCTGGCCTACGAGCGCTTGTCGCAGCTGCTGGCGGCCAACCCGGCGCGACCGCCGCGCATGAACCTGCCGGTGCCCAAGGGCCAGTTGAGCGTCGAGCAAATCAGCGCCTGCGCCCCTGGCAGCCGTCGTCCGGCACTGGTGAACCTGGGGTTTAACCTGCCCGCGGGGGATGTGCTCGGCGTGATCGGGCCTTCCGGCTGCGGAAAATCCACCCTGGCGCGGGTGCTGGTGGGCGCCTGGGCACCGCTGGCCGGCAAGGTGCGGCTGGACGGCGCCGACCTGGCCCAGTGGGACAAACAGCAACTCGGCCCGCACATCGGCTACCTGCCCCAGGACATTCAATTGTTCGCCGGCAGCATCGCCGACAACATCGCGCGGTTTGCCGAGCTGGATACCGACAATGTCCTCGCTGCCGCGCAAATGGCCGGCGTACATGACCTGATCCTGCAACTGCCCCAAGGCTACGACACGCAGTTGGGGGAGGGCGGTGCGGGGTTGTCCGGCGGGCAAAAGCAACGCGTGGCCCTGGCCCGTGCGCTGTACGGCCTGCCGGCGTTGATCGTGCTGGATGAGCCCAACGCCAACCTTGACGAAGTGGGCGAGCAGGCGCTGCTCCAGGCCATCACCCAGCTTAAGCAGCAGCGCCGCACGGTGATCCTGATTACCCACAAAGCCAATGTACTGAGCCTGACCGACCAGTTGCTGATCCTCAAGGACGGCCAGTTGCAGGCCTTTGGTCCGACTGCACGGGTGCTGGAGGCGCGGCAGAAACCGGCAGCCTCCAAACCGGTGTCGACCCTGAGCATGAGCTACCGCCTCGGTGAAGGAAAACAGGCATGAGCATGAGTAAGCCGGTGCTGGTCAGCGACCGCCCTCACACGGTGTTGACGCTGGATGACAAAAAATATTCGCGCCTGGGCTGGTTGTTGGTGCTCGGCGGCTTTGCCGGATTTATCGGCTGGGCCGCGTTGGCTCCGCTGGACAAGGGCGTGGCGGTGTCGGGCAAGGTCATGGTCTCTGGCCATCGCAAGACCGTGCAGCATCCTGCCGGTGGCATCGTCGAGCGTATCGAGGTGCGTGACGGTGATGTGGTCAGCGCCGGCCAGGTGCTGTTGCGCTTGAAGGAGACACCCTTGCGCGGGCAGATGCAGTCGCTGCGCAGCCAGTACCTGGCGTCCCTGGCCAGTGAGGCGCGCTTGAGTGCGGAAAGCGAAGGTCTGCCCGCCATCACATTCGGTCCTGAATTGCTCAACGAGCCGGAGGCGGCCCACACCCTGAACCTGCAACGGCAACTGTTCACCAGCCGCGCCCAGGCGCTGGCCACCGAGCAGCAAGGCCTGCGCGAAACCATCGCCGGCGCCGAGGCGCAGTTGCGCGGCACGCGGGATTCCCAGGCGAGCAAGCTGCAGCAACGCGCGGCGTTGAATGAGCAACTGCAAGGGCTGCGCGAGTTGGCGCGCGATGGCTATATCCCGCGCAATCGCCTGCTCGACAGCGAGCGCCTGTATGCCCAGGTCGACGGCGCGATTGCCGAAGACTACGGGCGCATCGGCCAGTTGCAGCGCCAGGTTTTGGAGCTGCGCCTGCGCATCCGCCAGCTCGGCGAAGAGTTCCAGAAAGACCTGCGCGGCCAGTTGGCCGAGACCCGCACCCGCAGCGATGACCTGCGCAACCGGCTGGCGTCGGCCGAGTTCGAACTGGCCAACAGCCTGGTGCGGGCGCCGGCCTCGGGGGTGGTGGTCGGGTTGGAGGTGTACACCGAAGGCGGCGTGATCAAGCCCGGCCAGGCCCTGATGGACATCGTGCCCCAGAGCGAAGCGTTGTGGGTGGAAGCGCGGGTGCCGGTGCAAATGATCGACAAGGTGCATCCGGGCCTACCGGTGGAGTTGCTGTTCTCGGCCTTCAACCAGGCTACCACCCCACGGGTGGCCGGTGAGGTGACGCTGGTCTCCGCCGACCGCCAGGTCGATGAGCGCACCGACGAGCCTTATTACACCGTGCGCGCCCAGGTCAGTGCGGCGGGCATGCAACAACTGGACGGCGTGCGGATTCGTCCGGGCATGCCGGTGGAAACCTTCATCAAGACCGGTGAGCGTTCGATGCTCAACTACCTGTTCAAACCCTTGCTGGACCGTACCCACATGGCCCTGGTGGAAGAATGAAGGCGCTGTTTTTGACCCTGTGCCTGAGCGTTACACCGGCGGCACATGCCTTGGGTTTGCTCGACGCCTACGACCTCGCCCTGCGCAATGACCCGACCTTCCAGGCCGCCATCCAGGAACGCGAGGCCGGTGAAGAAAACCGCGTGATCGGCCGAGCGGCGTTATTGCCGAACCTGTCCTGGAGCTATAACAACTCGCGCAACGAATCCGAAGTTACCCAAAGCACCGCCGTCGGCGATGTCACCAGCGACCGTGATTACCGCAGCTATGCCTCGACCCTGACTTTGCAGCAACCGTTGCTGGACTACGAAGCCTACGCGCGCTTTCGCCAAGGCACCGCCCAGGCGCTTATGGCCGATGAACGTTTTCGCAGTAAGAGTCAGGAGTTGGCCGTGCGCGTGCTCAGTGCCTACAGCCAGGCGCTGCTGGCGCAGGAACGCATCGAGTTGAACCGTGCGCAGAAACGTGCGTATGCCGAACGCCTGCAACTCAATGATCGCCTGCTCAAAGGTGGCGAAGGCACGCGCACCGATGTACTGGAAACCCAGGCGCGCTTGAGCTTGGCCCAGGCGGAGGAAATCGAGGCGCTGGACGCCCAGGACAGCGCCTTGCGCGAGCTGGAAGCGATTGTCGGCCAACCGTTGCAGATCGAAGCGCTGGCACCCCTGGCCCGCCCATTCGACATCCCGCCCCTGGAGCCCAACCGCTTCGAAACCTGGCGCGAACTGGCCATGGCCAACAACCCCGAACTCAAGTCCCAGCACCACGCGCTGGACGTGGCGTCCTACGAAGTGGAGCGCAAACGCGCCGGGCACATGCCCAAGGTCAGCCTGTACGCCAGCAGCCGCCAGACCAGCTCCGATTCGGAAAGCAGCTACAACCAGAAGTACGACACCAACAGCGTCGGCATCCAGGTCAGCCTGCCGTTGTTTGCCGGCGGCTCGGTGTCGGCCTCTACGCGCCAGGCGGCCAATCAACTGTCCCAGGCCCAATACGAGCTGGACGCACACACCTCGGCGACGCTGGTGGAGCTGCGCAAGCAGTTCAACCTCAACACCAGTGGTGCGGCGAAAGTGCGTGCCTACGAGATGGCCGTCAGCTCAGCCACCGCACTGGTCACTGCGACCAGAAAGAGCGTCAGCGGCGGTGAGCGGGTCAACCTCGACGTACTCGACGCCGAACAACAACTCTTCACCGCCCGCCGCGACCTGGCCAATGCGCGACATGCGTATCTGCTGGCCAGGATTCAGTTGAAGTATTACGCGGGGTTGCTGAGCGAGCAGGACTTGCGGGCGTTGGCGGGGTACTTCCAGCCTTCGGCATGAAAGGAACCTGAGGACGCTGAATTACCGCCGGGTCAATAACACCCCGGATTCCATATGGTGCGTCCACGGGAACTGGTCAAACATCGCACACCGGGTAATGCGGTGGGTGTCATGCAGTTGCGCAATGTTCGCCGCCAGCGTCTCCGGGTTGCAGGAGATGTACAGGATGTTGTCGAAGCGCCGGGTCAGTTCGCAGGTGTCCGGGTCCATGCCGGCGCGGGGCGGGTCGACGAATACGCTACCGAATTCATAGCTCTTCAGGTCGATGCCGTGCAGGCGGCGGAATGGGCGCACTTCGTTCAGCGCTTCGGTGAGTTCTTCGGCGGAGAGGCGCACCAGGGTGACGTTACCCACCGCGTTTTCATCGAGGTTGCTCAGGGCCGCATTCACCGAGGTCTTGCTGATCTCGGTAGCCAGCACTTTACGCACACGGGTGGCCAGGGGCAGGGTGAAGTTGCCGTTGCCGCAATACAGCTCCAGCAAGTCATCCGGGCGATCGCCCAAGGCTTCGTATGCCCAGTTGAGCATCTTCTGGTTCACGGTGCCGTTGGGCTGGGTGAACGCGCCTTCGGGTTGGCGGTAGCTGAAGGTGCGGCCGCCGACGTCGAGTTTTTCCACCACGTAGTCGTGGCCGATCACATCGCGCTTGCCCTTGGAGCGGCCGATGATGCTCACATTCAAATCAGTCGCCAGCTTATTCGCCGCGGTGTGCCAGTGCTCGTCCAGCGGGCGGTGATAACACAGGGTGATCATCGCGTCGCCGGCCAGGGTGGTGAGGAACTCCACCTGGAACAGCTTGTGGCTCAGGGCGGCGCTGGCTTGCCAGGCAGTCTTGAGCTGGGGCATCAACTGGTTGATGCGTGTGCTTGCGATGGGGAACGCTTCGATCAGGATCGGCGTGCGCTTGTCGTCCTGGGAAAACATCGCGTAGTGGCGTTCACCGCCTTCGCGCCACAGGCGGAACTCCGCCCGCAGGCGGAAGTTCTGCAGCGGCGACTCGAAGACCTGCGGCTCGGGTGCGTCGAACGGTGCCAGCAGGTCACGCAAGCGCGTGACCTTGTCTTGCAGTTGAGCGGTGTAGC